>FWWL01000927.1_pt1 | contig 75443 bp, 67 predicted proteins | sample 2228331 | NCBI WGS metagenome assembly FWWL01 (sample SAMEA103939775, study PRJEB20133) | metagenome
CTAAATATCACAGGTATTTAGGGGATTTATTGAACAACGACATTAGAAGGGTATCATCACAAGAGCTCAGCCGCATTACAGGTTTTACAGCCTCTCAGATAAGGCAGGACTTGAATTGCTTTGGAGGCTTTGGACAGCAAGGTTATGGTTACAATGTAGATGAGTTGTATAAGGAAATAGGGAAGATATTAGGTCTGGATAAAATATATAAGACTATTATTATAGGAGCAGGTAATGTAGGAAGGGCAATAGCTAATTATACATTCTTTGATGAGAGCGGCTTTAAGCTACATGGTATATTTGATAATAATGCTAAAAAAATAGGTGATGATATTAAAAACATTTCAGTTATGCCAATAGATGAGGTTGAAAACTTCATAAAAGAGAACGGAATAGAGATTGGTATACTGTGCACCCCTAAGGAGGGCACGCAGAAGATAGCAGAGAAGCTGGTCAACTGTGGAATAAAGGGAATATGGAATTTTGCTCCCGTAGACCTGAAGCTGGATAGCAATGTTATCATAGAAAATGTTCACTTAAGTGAGAGTTTATTTACAATATCATATCTGCTTAAGGAGCAAGATGAGGCTAAGAGGAAGAAAAAGTAGGCATTACTTAGCTTAACTGTGATTGATATGTTTATTTTCCTTAAATAGTAATAACTCATAGTTTTAACGCAAAAACTCACAAATGTAATGTTTTACATTTGTGAGTTTTTGCGTTAAGCTATAGAATGTGTGTAATTTGACATTATTACTAATAATTGCATCATTATAAGCAGTGATTTCGACACAACATATTGCTAGATTATAGATAAAACAAGCATTTGTTGGGTGGGGACGCAAATTCACTTTGGAGGGAGATACAAAATGGAGAGTTTATTAGTCGGACTAAAAGCATTTGAAATTGGACATCTTGTAATGCTGGCAATAGCAGGGTTGCTTATTTATCTTGCAATTGCAAAAGAATACGAACCGGTGCTTCTTCTGCCCATAGGCTTTGGAGCCATAATGGCAAACATTCCGCTGGTTTTTTCAACAGGAGGAATGAATCCGCTGCTTGAGCTTTATGAAGCAGGCATAAAGTCAGAATTGTTTCCCCTATTGATATTTGTGGCAGTTGGTGCCATGATAGATTTCGGACCACTTCTAAAAAACCCAAAGATGCTTCTTTTCGGTGGAGCAGCACAGTTTGGAATATTCTTCACTATGTCAATGGCAGCACTAATGGGCTACACTCTCAAAGAGGCGGCATCAATAGGCATAATAGGAGCAGCGGACGGCCCTACTTCGATATATGTAGCGTCACAGTTTGCTGAACACTTACTGGCTCCAATTTCGGTCGCGGCATACTCATATATGGCACTGGTGCCAATTATACAGCCTCCTGTTATACGAGCACTTACAACATTGGAGGAAAGAAGGATTAGGATGCCCTATGAGGAGCATTCTGTATCCAAGAAGGTAAAGGTACTATTCCCTATAGTTGTTACAGTTATAGCGGGTCTGATAGCTCCTGTGAGCATAGCTTTGGTTGGCTTCCTGATGTTCGGCAATCTACTGAGGGAAAGCGGTGTAACTGAGAGACTTTCGAAATCCGCTCAAAATGAACTTGCAAACCTTGTTACTATACTTCTTGGTATTACAATAGGCTCAACAATGTCTGCTGACAGATTCCTGAATATAGATACCATTACGATAATGGCTATGGGCCTTGTTGCCTTTATATTTGATACTGCAGGCGGAGTAATGTTTGCCAAGTTCTTGAACCTGTTTTCAAAGAATAAGATAAATCCTATGGTTGGGGCTGCAGGTATATCTGCATTCCCAATGTCGGCCAGAGTTATACAGAGAGAGGCACAGAAGGCTGACCCCACGAACTTCATACTTATGCAAGCAGTAAGTGCCAATGTTGCTGGGCAAATTGGCTCAATAATTGCGGGTGGCTTGATACTTGCATTGGTGGCTAAATAGAAATTCCATAATAAATGAAAGAGGTAGGGAAAATGAATATGGATGTATTTTATGAAAGCATTAGAGTCATGGGATTTGGGATGCTTGGAATATTTGTAGTAATTGCTGTGTTCTACGGAACTATAGTATTACTTGGTAAGGTTTTTCCTGAGAAAGTGAAATAATGGGAAGTCGGCATGTTCGCATGTCGACTTTTTATTATCTAAACACAAATTTATGTTTCAAAAGCACCTAAATATGATAGAATAAAACGTATATAATAAGTCATTTTAAGGCATTGGGGGTATAACCGTGAAGGTATACGCACTTATTGGTCAAAGTGGTACTGGAAAGAGCTACAAGGCTTTCATAGTTGCAAAAGACAGGGATATTGGGTATTTGATTGATGATGGGCTTCTTATAGGGGGTACCAGAGTAATTGCCGGTCAATCAGCCAAGAGAGAAAGCACAAAAATCGCTTCAGTTAGAAGAGCGTTGTTTAATGATCCTGATCACAGGGAAAAGGTTAAAAGCGCCTTGGAAGAAATAAAACCGGAAAAGATAATTGTTCTGGGCACCTCGCTCAAAATGGTTCAGGAGATACGCCAAGTCTTAGGGCTGCCGGAATTCTACGAAATACTTTATATAGAAGATGTATCGACTGAGAAGGAAATTGAGTTAGCTAGGAAATCACGCCGTGAGGATGGGAAGCATGTAATACCGGTACCAACCTTTGAGATCAAAAAGGATTTTTCCGGCTACTTTATAGATTCGCTTAAGGTATTCAGTAAAAAGGATCGTTTCGCAGATATTGTAGAAAAGACAATAATAAGACCGACCTTTAGCTACCTTGGTAAGTATGAGCTCTCAAAAGGTGCTCTTGTGCAGTTGATAAGCATATGCGTGTCCAAAGTGGAGAGGATAAATAAGATTCTGAGAATCAGGATAGAGAATAAGCCTGATGGAGTAATTATCGATCTGGATTTATCAATAAAGCTTATAGCCAGAATTGATCTTATGATAGTCGAGCTTCAGAAAAAGCTGGTTGAAGAAATTGAGTATATGACGGGCTTAAATGTATTAAGCATAAATATAACGGTAAAGACTATAACGACGTAGTTTAGGGTTAGTGTCATCCTGAACAGGGTGAAGGATCTTAGTGCCCAAGGAATAAGATTCGACCCTGCGCTCAGAATGACGTGGTGCTAAGGAGAATTCAGATATGAAAATTACTGAAGTAAATAACGGCTTAATACTAGAAGATGTAACCGACTTTGATGCAAAGCATATATTTGAATGCGGTCAATGCTTCCGTTGGACTAAGGAAGAGGACGGAAGCTACACAGGAGTTGCTTTTGATAAAGTACTGAATGTCAAATCGGATTATGACAAGGGAACTGTGATACTTGATAATACCAATCTTAGGGATTTTCAGGATATATGGTTTGGTTATTTTGACCTGGGAAGGGATTATGGTGCTATTAAAGAGAAGTTATCGGAGGATTCTGTACTTGATATGGCCATTAAGTACGGAAGAGGCATCAGAATATTGAAGCAGGAGCCCTGGGAGCTGTTGATATCTTATATTATGTCAGCCAACAATAGTATACCGATGATAGCGAGAAGCATAGGAATGCTTTCAGAGATGTATGGCAGACAAGTCCACTACAAAGGGAAAACCTATTACACCTTCCCGACAAGTTCTGAGCTTCAAGAGGTGACTTTAGAGGGAATATCCCTATGCAGAGCGGGGTTTAGATGTAAGTATATTTATCAGGCTGTAAAAATGGTAAATGCAGGAGAGATAATGCTTGATGACATCGTCAGCATGGATATTGACAGCGCCAGGAAAGAGCTTATTAAGATTCCGGGAGTGGGCCCAAAGGTAGCGGATTGCATCATGCTTTTTTCCATGCAGAAATATAAAGCCTATCCCGTCGATGTATGGGTAAAAAGAGTAACTGAGTATTTCTTCCTTAAGAGGGATGTCAAAATGAAAGAAATACAGCAGTTTGCAGTGGAAAAGTTCGGAGATCTGGCTGGCTTTGCACAGGAATATCTTTTCTATTATGCAAGAGAATTCAAGATTAATCCGGATAAAGGGATATAGATATTTATTAGGGGGTTATTATAATGATTTTACTAGGTTCTTTGGCAAATGCAGCAGCAATAATTGTTGGAGGAATTGCAGGAAGCATTCTTAAGAGAGGACTTTCAGAGCGGTTCAGCAGCTTGATTATTTCGTCATTGGGACTGCTGACTATGACCTTAGGAATGATGTTTGCGATACAGTCTAAAAATATCATGGTTGTAGTTTTCAGTTTGGTGCTTGGTGCGATATTAGGGGAATGGATTGATATTGAGAAGAGAATGAATGATTTGGGTGACTTTGTTCAGGACAAGCTCAAAGCTAAGGAAGGGAATTTTTCACAAGGCTTTGTAACAGCAAGCCTTCTCTTTTGTGTGGGCTCTATGGCGATAATGGGAGCCTTGCAGAGCGGACTCATGAATGATCATAAGATACTATATACCAAAGCGATAATGGACGGAGTCATAGGGGTTGTTTTCGCATCTACCTTGGGCATTGGTGTAGCTTTATCCTTCCTGCCGGTGTTAGTATACCAGGGAACTATTTCGTTACTTGCTTCAGTTGTGGCTCCATATCTCAGCGAAGTGGTAATGACAGAAATGACAGCCACAGGGGGAGTGCTTCTATTGGGAGTAGGGATAAACATACTGGGAATCATGAAGATAAAGGTTGGCAATATGCTGCCTGCAATATTTCTTCCGATACTATTCATGCTGTTTATGAAGTAGCTAGCGTCTAAGGACAAGCTGTATTTATAAGTATTTAATGCTTATTTATGCAGTTTTTTCAATTTACAAAGAAATATTGAGAAAACAGTATAAATATAGCGTAATATAAATATAATACTAAATAACGGTCTAAAATGGGGGAATACTGCCTGTTTAGGGCAATATTGGAGTTTGATAATGTAATTCCCATTAATTATTATAAGAGGTGTAGTTAGCACTCGACTAGAGTGAGTGCTAATAAGAAAAAAGTACATAATAATTTTAATAAGAACTTTTAAGGAGGGTTATGCATGAACATCAAACCATTAGGCGACAGAATCATTATCAGAGTTATTGAGAGTGAAGAAACAACAAAGAGCGGTATAGTGCTCCCAGGTACTGCAAAGGAAAAACCAATGCAGGGTGAAGTGCTCGCAGTAGGCTCAGGAGAAATGGTGGATGGTAAGAAAATTCCGCTGGAATTAAAGGTTGGAGATAAGGTCATATACTCTAAGTATGCCGGAACAGAAGTGAAAATGGATGGCGCAGAGTATTTGATATTAAGACAGAACGATGTATTGGCAGTAATTGAATAAATAAGGAGGTAACAACAATGGCAAAACAGATTAAATATGGAGAAGAAGCAAGACGAGCACTTGAGAGCGGTGTAAACCAACTTGCAAATACAGTTAAAATCACATTGGGGCCTAAGGGGAGAAACGTAGTTCTGGATAAGAAGTTCGGATCACCTCTTATCACCAACGATGGTGTTACAATAGCAAAGGAAATTGAGCTTGAAGATGCATTTGAAAATATGGGAGCACAGCTTGTTAAAGAAGTTGCTACAAAGACAAACGATGTAGCAGGTGATGGTACAACTACAGCAACACTTCTTGCACAGGCAATCATTAGAGAAGGCCTCAAGAACGTTGCAGCAGGTGCAAACCCAATGATAATAAAAAAGGGTATCAACAAAGCTGTTGAAGTAGCTGTTGAAGAACTCAGGAAGACTTCAAGACCAATCGAAAGCAAAGGCGCTATCGCACAGGTTGCTTCCATTTCCGCTGCTGATGAAACAATTGGCGAGCTTATAGCAGAAGCTATGGAAAAGGTAGGCAAGGACGGCGTTATCACAGTTGAAGAATCAAATACCTTTGGAACAACTCTCGATGTTGTTGAAGGTATGCAGTTCGACAGAGGCTGTATCTCCCTTTATATGGTTACAGATACAGAAAAGATGGAAGCTGTACTTGACGATCCATATATACTTATTACTGATAAAAAGATTTCTAACATACAGGAACTGCTCCCAATTCTTGAGCAGATAGTTCAGCAGGGTAAGAAGCTTCTCATCATAGCTGAAGATGTCGAAGGTGAAGCACTGTCAACTTTAATTGTAAACAAACTCAGAGGTACTTTCACATGCGTAGCTGTAAAGGCTCCTGGCTTTGGCGATAGAAGAAAGGCAATGCTGGAAGATATAGCTATACTTACAAATGGTCAGGTTATATCCGAAGAGCTTGGTTTAGAGCTCAAAGAGACTAAAATGAGCCAGTTGGGTAGAGCAAGACAGGTTAAGATTCAGAAGGAAAACACAATTATTGTTGATGGAGCAGGCGATGCTCAGGCAATTAAAGACAGAATAAAAATGCTTAAAGCTCAGATTGAAGATACTACTTCTGATTTCGACAAGGAAAAGCTTCAGGAAAGGCTTGCTAAGCTTTCCGGCGGTGTAGCGGTAATCAAGGTTGGCGCTGCAACAGAGACAGAGCTTAAGGAAAGAAAGCACAGAATTGAAGATGCTCTTGCAGCAACAAGGGCAGCAGTAGAAGAAGGTATAGTAGCTGGAGGCGGAACTGCACTTGCAAATACAATCAAAGCTGTAGATGCACTGATTGCAGGCTTAGAAGGCGACGAGAAGACAGGAGTTAAGATAGTTAAGAGAGCATTGGAAGAGCCTGTTAGACAGATTGCAGAAAATGCAGGCTTGGAAGGCTCAGTAGTAATAGAAAAAGTTATGGCAAGCAAGCCTGGAATTGGCTTCGATGCTTTGCGTGAAGAGTATATAGATATGATTCAGGCTGGTATAGTTGACCCAACAAAGGTTACAAGATCTGCACTTCAGAATGCAGCTTCTGTTGCAGCTCTTCTGCTTACAACAGAAAGTGTTGTTGCAGACCTTCCTGAAAAAGATAAGCCTATGATGCCAGGTGGCGGTATGGGCGGAGACATGATGTACTAAGATATAACAATAAAGACTCGGTGATTTTAATCACCGAGTCTTTTAATTAGCAGTTCAAATTCATTCTGGGGAACGGGTCTGCTGAAGTAATAACCTTGTATGATATCACAGCCCTTACTCCGCAAGGTTTCGTATTGTTCCTTGGTTTCGACGCCCTCTGCAGTTACATTCAGCTTTAAGTGGTGACCCATTGCAAGTATAGTAGATACAATTGCGGCATTCTTCGGATTATCATTGATGTCGATAATAAAACAGCGGTCTATCTTTAAAGTAGTTATCGCAAAGTCCTTAAGATAGTTCAAGGAAGAGTAGCCGGTTCCAAAATCATCAAGGGCTATGCGTATCCCCATGCTTTTGAGCTTTTCCAAGATACCGGTAATGTATTCAGGATTCTTTACTGCAACACTTTCGGTAATCTCAAGCTCCAGATACTCCGGGGAAAGACCTGTTTCCCGCAGGACATCAAAAACCGTATCGATGAAGTCCTCCTGTATAAGCTGCACAGCAGATAGGTTAACAGAGACATAAATCGGTTTGAAGCCTGAGTCCTGCCACAGCTTGTTCTGCAGGCAAGCGGTGTGAAGAACCCACTTGCCTATGTTTATTATTAATCCGTTTGCTTCAGCAACGGGAATAAATTTAAGTGGACTAATCATTCCAAGCTCCGGGTGATTCCATCTTATAAGGGTTTCGCAGCCGATAATTTCTTGTGAGTTAGTATCTACCTGAGGCTGGTAATGCAAAGTAAATTCACCATTGTCCAAGGCATTATGCATGCTGCTGTCCAGTTTCAACTGCTCCAGGAGCTGTGCATTCATAGAAGGATCATACAACTGATAATTATCATGACCTCTTTTCTTTGCTTTCTGCATTGCAGAAAAAGCATTCTTGAATAAGCTGTCGCTGCGAGCACCATCTTCAGGGTAAAAGGATATGCCCATACAGGCTGTTATATAAAAGCTATGCTCGTCTACGACCCAAGGCAGCTTTATGGCATCCCGGATTTCATTGGCCAGCTTAAGTACGTCATTTTTACGTTCAAAGCTTTTAAATAAAACCGCAAATCGGTCCTCTCCCATATGGGAGACCATATGATTATGGTTAGCAAGAGAGTTGATCTTTTCCGCCACACTCTTAAGAAGCTTGTCCCCTGCCGTATGGCCTAAGGTGTTGTTTATACTCTCAAACTTATCAATGTCCAATATTATAATTGCAAGCCTGCTATTTTCCAGAGCAGCTTTTTCCAGTTCGATATCAAGGCTTGCACTAAAAAGCATTCTGTTTGGCAGAAGAGTAAGAGCGTCATAATAAGTCAAACTGCTTATGGTGTCCATCATCTTATTAAAGCTTCTTGCTGCATCTCCAATCTCATCATCAGTATCAATTGCTGACCTGACTGTAAGATCTCCCGCTGTTGCTTTGTTAAATACACCTCTGAGATTGATAATGGGGGTTGATATGCTTTTAGCTATAAAGAATCCAAAGATTGAAGTTATTATAAGTCCGGCTAGGCTAATCATCAAGAGTCGTGTTGTTGCATTTTCAACTGGTGCGTGCCAGTAATCCACAGGCATCACAATCACCAGCTTCCAACCGTCGGTGTTAGGAATAATATGATAATTACTCATATTCGTCGCAGCTTTATGTGAATACTCAGTGGCACCTTTATCATTTTTCAGTACAACAGCCAGTGCTTTAGATGTATCTTCACTGATAGTATCGGACTTTACTGTAATATTCTCTTTTAATATGTACTCTGCACGGGGGTGTGCTATAATTAAGCCATTTTTGTCTACTATGTACGAGTATGAGTTGGGGTAGTTGTATTTGAGATTCTCAATAATCTTTGAAAGCTTGATAAGATTTATAGTCCCAACCATAACCCCTTTAATTTTTCCATCATCATTTCTTATAGGTGCTGCGACTACAAGAAATGGTTTTCCGTTAGTTCTGGAAATAATGGGGTTTGACACAATGACTCTGCCCTCCATTGCAGCTTTAAAATACTCTCTATCGCCAGCGCTGCCTACATTTCTTTTCAGGGTTGTATTGTAATTTCCGCTTGTGTCCGCAACCATGAAATGATCATATATCTGGAGTTTTTTTGCTACTTCCATTTTGAGATAGGGCTCCATACTATTCCAATCCATTGTTTTCACCAAGGGTGTATTTGAATAGACCTCAATTTCGGCCATCCGCTCATCGAACCAATTGCCTATGAATTCGGAGTACAGCTCTGCATTTTTTCTGCTGTTTTCATTTATCAAGGTCTCCAAGGTGTGCTCTGTAAGCCTTTCAGACATGATGGTAAAAACAAAAGTTTGAAGCACACATATAGTCAATATCAGCATTACTATCTTAAACATAATACTACGGCTTTTGATTCTAAACATGCCTGAGTCACCCCCTGTATAATTGGAAAGTGTATTGCAGTGCAGGAAATATAGGGATAAAGATTATAGACAAAAATCCGTATATGACAAATTATATCAAAAAGCTACAAGGATAGCTATATGAATTCTAAGGTAGTGGAACAAATAGCTAAGTAATGGATTGTTCATCAGGAGTAATATTTATTGTATAGACAACAATAATAGTAGTGTCTCGTTAAGTATATTACTTCTAGGGCAGGCGAGGCACCAAACAGTGGAAGTGCATTTTTAACACCTGAAAAACACGAAATTTGTTGTGTTAAAAAGCACTAGGGAGTAAAATTATTATGAGGTGAGTGTATGAACGAAAAGAATAAAAAAGAAACGCAGGGTGTGGGTGAATTCACACATATAAACAATAAGGGCTATGCCAGAATGGTAGATGTATCTGAAAAGGAAGAAAGCGTAAGAGAGGCTATAGCAAGAGGCTCTGTGTACATGAAGAAGGATACCTTGAGGGCAATTGCAGATGGTAAGATAAAAAAAGGGGATGTGCTTTCGGTAGCTCAGGTGGGAGGTATAATGGGAGCTAAATCGACCTCGGACATAATACCTATGTGCCACAATGTGAACATATATGGCGCAGATATAGAGTTCCAGGCTGATATGGAGAATTCCAAGCTTGATATCGAAGCCGTCGTGAAAACAGTCGGAGTTACAGGGGTGGAAATGGAAGCATTGACAGCGGTATCTGTTGCGGCACTGACTATATATGATATGTGTAAGGCTATTGATAAATTTATGGTGATAAGTGACATACATCTTGTACATAAAAGAGGCGGAAAATCAGGAGAATTCAATTTCAGTGAGAAGTTGAGCGAAAGCATTAATAACTCAAAATGTTAATAAGGTACTTCCTTAATGTAATGCCCTGCTGCTAAGAACGAAAGCTATTACAGGGCACATCAAGAAAAAAGTATACGGGGGACAAAATATGGATGGATTTAGTGTGGGAATTATAACAATAAGCGATAAGGGTTCAAGAGGAGAGCGTGTTGATACTTCTGGCCCTACCATAGAGGAAATGATAAAACAGATAGGCGGCAGGGTGGAGAAATATATCATAGTTCCGGATGAAAAGCAGGACATAAAAAATGCGATTATAGATATGTCCGATAAGCTAAACCTGAACCTGGTACTGACAACAGGAGGGACAGGTTTTTCCCCAAGGGATGTGACCCCTGAAGCAACTCTGGAAGTAGTAGAGAGGCAGGTGCCGGGGATACCCGAAACAATGCGGGCAAGAAGCCTTCTGGTCACTCCCAAGGCTATGCTCTCAAGGGCACAGGCAGGTATAAGAAAGCAGACGCTTATAATAAACCTTCCGGGAAGCCCAAAGGGAGTAAGAGAGAACCTTGAAGTAATTATGCCGGCTCTGAAGCATGGAATAGAGATATTGACAGGTCAGGCCTCGGAGTGCGGAGGGAAATAAAACCCTAATACATATAATATAAATAGTGCGACATAACTGCAGTTCGTGAAAGCCTGGATTGCAAATGAAATATTATTCCGCCGCCGAAGCTCCGCAACCAGAACTTCTAAACTCATTACGGGCAGCATCAAAACTCGCTCCGCTCAAACACTTGATGCTGCTATTCCTCCATTTCATTAAGAAGTTCTAAGGTTTCTACGCAAGGCTGCTGCACAATATTTCACAGCAATCCAAAGATCCAGATATACTATACATCCTATTTATTTTGCAAAGTACCGATGTGGGGATGTATCTTTGAGGAAGCCTTCCACTGACCTCGGAACGGGAATACCCCTGGCAAAATAACCAGACGGACCTGCAGAGATGGGACCCCCGCCAGTGATTTTGCTGGCTTTGGAAGGTGAGGAGGACATACTTCCCCATGTCGGAGTTTTTCACACACTGTTTCGCATAATTCTATGTATACTCATATGTGGCTATGATATGGCTGTTCTTATTTTGGGTGGCCCTCATCAATAGAAAAAGAAGCAGATACTAAAGTGTATCTGCTTCTTTGCTGTTAACCACAGGTGCTACAACCCGTTCAAGTATACCGTTTATATATGCAATGAGCATCCCGTAATTTACTACAGGCACTCCAGCTTCCTTGCATTTGTCGAGCCTATCCAGAACCTCTGCCCTGTTTATCATGCAGGCTCCGCAGTGGACTACCAGCTTGTAGCTGGGAAGATCCTCAGGGAAGTCACCGCCGACAACCCACTTGAAGTCCAGCTTGCCTCCAACCTTCTTCTCCAGCCAGTTAGGGATTTTTACTCTTCCTATGTCTTCGTGGCTTGGATAATGGGTGCAGGCCTCGGCGATTAAAACCTTATCACCTGGATTGAGGAGCTCGAGTACTTTTATACCATTTAAGAATTCCCTCAGATTTCCCTTATAACGAGCAAACAGTATTGAAAAAGATGTAAGCGGCACTTCAGGCGGCACTAGCTTTGATACCATCCCGAACACTTGAGAATCGGTTATGACAAGCTTGGGAGGCCTAATAAAATTCTTCAAGGCCGCTTCCAGCTCATGTTCCCGCACTACTGTGACACAGGCTCCGGCATCCAGCGCATCCCTTATAACCTGAACCTGTGGAAGGATTAGGCGGGACTTAGGTGCACCTGCATCTACAGGTGCCACCAGCACTATCGTATCCTCGGGCTCCAGCAGGTCACCAAGAATAGTGCTTGGCATGAAGTCCTTGGGGGAGTTTTTAATTATTAAAGACTTTAACTCGTCGATTCCCTCTCTAGTCAAGGAGTTTACACTGCAAAAAGGAATACTCCGATCTTCCAGCCATTCTTTGATGACTTGGGTATCATGCTCCAAATCCTGCTTTGTGATTACTCCAACAACAGGGATACAGCGTTTTTTTGCTTCAGCCGTGATAGCCTCATCCCATTGGTTTGCCTCTTCAGTAGAAGCAATTGCCAATACAAGCAGGTCAGTTTTTGTTTTTACCTGCATAGTTTTCTTAACTCTAAGCTCCCCCAGCTCACCTTCATCATCTATTCCGGCAGTATCAATAAGGGTTACCGGGCCGATAGGGGAGATCTCCATGGATTTATACACAGGGTCAGTAGTAGTGCCGGGGACTTTTGAGACTACTGCAAGCTCTTGATTGGTTATGGCATTTATCAGGCTTGACTTACCGGCATTCCTTTTTCCGAATATTGCTATATAAAGCCTTATGCTTCTGGGTGCATCTAACATAAGTGTACCTCCTATATAAGACTAAAGGTAGAAATCCCTCTTACCTTTTCTTATTTCTTCAAGCCTTTCCTTTGTAAGCTCCTTGACCTTCTCATTCTTAATCTCTTCCAACTGCTTTGCTATTGTTTCCTCACCCAGCTTTTTAGTATCCTCTGAGGCATAGTCCTGAAGATATTCTTCAAAGGTAAGTATTGCATTTGGTTGACATATGTTCTGAATGTTTCCGGTCTTAGCTAACTGCATGAACCGGTCTCCTACTCGGCCCTGCCTGTAGCAGGCTGTGCAATAGCTTGGTATATAGCCGGATTTGCAAAGGCTTTGGATTATTTCATCGCTTGACCTGTGATCGGCTACTGTGAACTGTGCGGTATTATTCGGTGTGTCGCAATCATGCTCAGTCTTGTACCCTCCAACTCCGGTGCAAGAACCCGCACTGATCTGCGAGACACCGTAATTGATTACTTCATCACGGATAGCAGCGTTTTCTCTTGTGGACAATATTATTCCGGTGTAGGGTACTGCAAGTCTTAGGATTGCTACGATCTTTTTAAAGTCATTATCACTGACCATATAAGGGTAGTCAGAAATATTCATACCCTCGGCAGGTTTGAGTCTGGGGACTGAAATTGTATGTGGACCGCAGCCAAACTTCTCTTCAAGGTGCAGGGAGTGGAAAAGCATTGCCAGCACTTCAAATTTATAGTCATAGAGACCGAAGAGTACACCCGCACCAACATCATCAATTCCGGCTTCCATAGCTCTGTCAAAGGCAGTGGTGTGATAGTCGTAATCGTGTTTAGGTCCCTTTGGATGCATTGCCTCATAGGTTTTCTTATGGTAGGTTTCCTGAAACAATATATATGTTCCGATATCAGCGGACTTGAGCTTTTTATACTCCTCCACGGTAGTAGCGGCGACATTTACATTTATCCTTCTGATGCTTCCGTTTTCAAAGTGTATGCCATAAATCGTCTTTATTGCATCAACTACATAGTCCATGGTGCAGTTTACAGGATCCTCGCCTACCTCTAGGGCGATTCTCTTATGGCCCATAGCTTCGAGGATTTTTACCTCCTCGGCAATTTCCTCCATTGCAAGCTTTCTACGCTCTATAGAATTGTTTAAGCTATATCCGCAGTATTTGCAGGTATTAACGCAGTAATTGCTAATATAGAGCGGAGCAAATATTACTACTCTCTTGCCATATATTTTTTCTTTAATTCTATGGGCAGCCTCAAACATCCTGTTAAGCACAGCAGGGTCTTGTGAGTTTAAGAGCTTTGCCACATCTATAGGCGAGAGGCCTTCAGCCTTTTCAGCCCTGTCAACTATGTTCATCAGCTCGTCTACAGAAGCATTTTGGCTCTGCTCCAATATTGACTCTATATGTTCATCGTTGATAAAATCAGCGACTTGCTTTGTACCTCTTACATCCATCTTATTTCTCCTTATATAACTTTTATTTCTTTTTAAGAGTGTGCCCCTGATCTGTAGCTACTGACCTGCCAAGGGAGTGGATAATTCCTGTTATGCAATTTCTGCAATGTCCTGGATCATCTGTGAGACAAATCTTATTGGGGTACAGCTGGTACATTTCCCTGTATTTCATGGGAGTGACATTTGGCATTACCACATTTGCCCCTGCCTTTAGTGCCTTCTGCCGCCCTTGAGGATCCAAACTTCCCATGGCTGTGGTAGCAGGTATATGAGCATTTTTCAAAATCAGTCTGGCTAATGCAACTGCCTTAAGACTCATAAGCAGGGTACCGCCCTTTTCACCGCTCAGTGGTGTTTGTGGGTTTGGTATAAAGGGTCCAATCCCTGCCATATCTACATCAAACTCTTTAAGAAGCATAAGATTTTTTGCCATAATCTCGGAAGTTTCTCCTGGCAATCCAACCATAAAGCCTGTACCAATCTGGTATGAAAGATCCTTAAGGAACTGCAGGCATTCCAGTCGTTTATCCAATCTTGAGTCGGGATGAAGGAAGGTATACAGATCATCATCAGAAGTCTCAAACCTCAATAAATATCTGTCAGCTCCAGCGGCTTTAATTTGCTTGTAGTCCTCGTAGCTGAATTCACCGCAGGAAAGTGTCACAGCAAGGTCTGTAGAGGTTTTAATCCTATATACCAGCTCTGTAAGCTTAGCTGCCGTATAGAATGGGTCTTCTCCGGATTGGAGCACCACACTTCTATAGCCCAGAGTCTCTGCCTTTTCAGCGCTGTCTACTATCTCATCAATGCTCATCCTGTATCGCGTAAGGGAATCTATATCACTTCTAAGGCCGCAATACAAGCATTCTCGGGAACAGTAGTTGGAGAACTCAATCAAACCTCTTAAGTGAACCTGATCACCCATGAACTGTTCTCTAACCATATCAGCTTCTTCGAAAATTATCTTTGCTTGTTCTTCATCGGTGTCGATAAGCTCAACTAAATCGTCAATATTCCAGGCTGCATTTTGACTTATGAGCTTGCATTTTTCCTTTATGCTAAAAATTTTATCATTCATTGCTATACTCCTTAAATATAAAATGTGTAAACAAGTTTTTTGCGACTTTATTTCTTAAATGTTTATCGGCAAAACTTAAGGCATTCCTAATGGAAGTATTCCCGCGACATTTATTGCTTTTCTCTTATTATTGTCCAATAAACCGCAGATATATATATAGCTGTCGCCAAAGTATGAATCTGGGATTAATGCAGAGAAAGAACAATATTGGTGAATATAAGCCTAATTTGAAAGAATGAAAAGTGTGTTAAAGTATTGACAATCTAAGGTGTATTATATATTATATATATAGGATTGTAAAGAACATTGTATACAATATTGACATAATATTCCAATAGATTGATAAACTCTTGACAATCATTGTTGGATATAGTAAATTAGTTATGGTATATTTTGTGATAGAAGATTTTGGTATTTATATCAGTTATATTTTATGGAGGTATGAGTAAATGGATATGATAAACATCACTATTGACGGTATCAAAACACAAGTCCCAAAGAACTTTACCGTGCTTGAAGCTGCAAAGACTTTGCACATAAACATACCTACCCTTTGTTATCTGAAAGGACTCAATGAGGTTGGCGCATGCAGAATATGCGTAGTTGAGGTTCAGGGGGCAAGAACGTTGCAGGCTTCATGTGTGCAGCCTGTGGCTGAGGGTATGGTTGTTAGGACTAACACACCTAGTGTTTTGGAAGCAAGAAGAACAATATTGGACCTTATTCTCGCAAGACATGAAAGAGAATGTCTCACATGCTCAAGAAATTTGAATTGTGAACTTCAGAAGCTTTGCGATGAGATTGGAATAGACAAAGTAACATATGAAGGCGCAAAGGTAAGATATAAACTGGATGAGGCATCACCTGCCATTGTAAGAGATCAGAACAAATGTGTGCTTTGTGGAAGATGCGTTTCTGTATGTAAGAAGGTACAAGATACAGGCGCAATAGATTTTGCACAAAGGGGAGTAAATACAACAGTTACTACCTCCTATAACAAAGGTCTTATGGATGTTAATTGTATAAACTGCGGCCAGTGCATAAAGATATGTCCTGTAGGTGCGTTAAGAGAAAAGGACGACACAGAGAAGGTATGGAAAGCTATCGGTGACCAGACTAAGCACGTTGTGGTGCAGACTGCTCCGGCAGTAAGAGTTGCACTGGGTGAAGAGTTCGGAATGCCAATTGGTTCAAATGTAGAGGGTAAAATGATAACAGCCCTTAAAAGATTAGGCTTTGACAAAGTATTTGATACAAACTTTGCTGCTGACCTTACAATACTTGAGGAAGGTACAGAGCTTTTAAGCAGAATAAATAACGGCGGTAAGCTCCCACTCATTACATCCTGCTCACCGGGCTGGATAAAGTACTGCGAGCATAATTACCACGAATTCCTTGACAATCTTTCATCCTGCAAGTCACCACAGCAGATGTTCGGCGCTGTTGCAAAGTCATATTACGCAGAAAAAGCTGGCATTGATCCAAAAGATATTTTTGTAGTATCAATCATGCCATGTACAGCTAAGAAATATGAAGCTGGCAGAGAAGAGCTTAGTGTTGATGGTTTGGCGGATGTTGATGCAGTTCTTACAACAAGAGAGCTTGCAAAAATGATAAAACAGGCTAGAATTGACTTTACAGCCATACGTGATGGAGAGTATGACAGCATATTAGGCAACTCTACAGGAGCTGGAGTTATATTCGGAGCTACAGGCGGAGTAATGGAAGCAGCACTTAGAACTGTTGCAGATATATTGACAGGCCAGGACCTGAAGGAAATTGAATACACACCTGTAAGAGGTATGGAAGGTATAAAAGAAGCAGCTGTCAATATCAATGGCATGGATATCAAGGTTGCAGTTGCTCACGGCACAGGAAATGCAGCAAAGCTTCTTGATAAGATAAAGAGCGGTGAAGCCAATTACCATTTTGTAGAGGTAATGGGTTGTCCAGGTGGCTGTATAAACGGCGGCGGGCAGCCAATAATAATGAATAAAGAAAAGACAGAAGAAGTAAAGCAGCTGAGGGCACAAGGCTTGTACACCATCGATAGAGGTAGAAAGCTGAGAAAGTCCCATGAGAACCCTGAAGTAAAGAAGCTTTATGAAGAGTACATGGAGAAACCTAACAGCCATAAAGCTCATCATATCCTACACACACACTACACTAAGAGAAGCAAAGTATAGAAAAGTTATAAATATTTCCGGCAATAGCAAAATATGCTATTGCCGGATTTTATTTGTAGGAGAAATTGATTGCCTATAATTTAACAGCTGTGGATTATTGTTAAGGATTGAACCGTTATTAAATGATTCAAAGGCAGGTCAGCCGTTGATATGACTTGTTATTGAAAAATAAAATCTTCAATAAGAATGAGCTGGAGCCTTTATGGAAGCCTTATGGCAGAAGTATTAGGTCTTGATAAAATGCTCTTGAAGATTTATTATTAAATAATAATATTAAATAAAGGGTGGTTTGTATGGTTAACTTGACTATTAACGGCCAGCAAGTGCAGGTTGAGAATAATACTACCTTACTTCAAGCAGCAGAAAAGCTGGGTATCAGCATTCCTACGTTTTGCTATGACAAACGTCTTATTGGTCATGGTGCCTGCCGAATCTGTGTTGTTGAAGTTAAGGGTGCAAGAGCTCTTCAGACTGCATGTACTATTCCTGCTGCAGAGGGAATGGTGGTGGAGACTCATTCACCTGACGTGGTTGCAGCGCGAAAAGAAATATTAAAGCTTATGCTTGAAAATCATCCGCTTGATTGCCTGACCTGCGAAAAAGCAGGAAAGTGCAAGCTTCAGGATTATTGTTTTGAATATGATGTTAAAGAGGGCGGTTACAATGGTAAGAAAAAGAACTATCCCATTGATGACAGCAATCCATTTTTCTATTTGGATAGAAATAAATGTATAATGTGCGGTAAATGCATAAGGGTAGATAATGAGCTTCAGTGTACGGGAGCTATTAATTTTAATGACAGGGGCTTTGAGACTCATGTGGGAATTCCATATGACAGGGATTTTGAACAATCAAACTGTGTATCCTGCGGCAACTGTGTATCGATATGTCCGGTTGGAGCACTGATGCCCAAACATCGGGAAAAGTTCAGGACTTGGGAGCTCAGCAAAGTGCGGACAACCTGTTCTTACTGCGGCGTAGGCTGTCAAATGGAACTCCTGGTTAAAGGGAAAAAGGTTGTGGGCGTGGAACCTGTCTATGCCGAGCCAAACAATGGACTTCTATGTGTAAAAGGAAAGTTCGGTTATAAGTTCATCGATCATCCGGACAGGCTTAAGACTCCGTATATAAGAAAGGACGGCAAGCTTGTAGAGGCTACCTGGGATGAGGCTTATCAGCTTATAGCGGATAAGATAAGTGAAACAAAAGGGAAATACGGACCCGACGCTTTGGGAGGCTTCTCATCTGCAAGGTGTACCAATGAGGAAAATTATTTATTTCAGAAATTGTTTAGGGCGGTGATCGGTACGAATAACGTCGACCACTGCGCCCGTCTCTGACACGCTGCAACAGTTGCAGGTCTTGCAGCTACGTTAGGCAGTGGAGCTATGACTAATAGCATAAACGAGATAATTGATGCGGAAGCGATATTTATAATGGGCTCCAATACAACAGAAAATCACCCGGTTATAGGAGCAAAAATCAAACAGGCACAAAGGCGAGGAGCAAAGCTTATTGTTGCAGAACCAAGAGAAATTGAACTGGCAAAGAATGCAGACATATTCCTGCAGATAAAGCCGGGAACAAATGTTGCATTGTTGAATGGCATGATGAATGTGATTTTGGAAGAGGGTCTGCAGGATAAGGAGTTTATCTCCCAAAGGACCGAAAGCTTTGAAGAGCTGGAAAAGGTTGTGAAGGGCTACACCCCTGAAAAAGTTGCAAAGATATGTGAGGTTAAGGCAGAGGATATCAGAGCTGCAGCAAGGCTTTACGCAAAGGCAGACAAAGCAAGTATATTATATTGTATGGGAATTACGCAGCACAGCAACGGAGTAAATAATGTAATGTCAATTTCGAACCTTGCTATGCTTTGCGGCAACATTGGAAAGGAATCCTCAGGAGTAAATCCTCTAAGAGGTCAGAACAATGTTCAGGGCGCCTGCGATATGGGAGCTCTGCCGGATGTACTGACAGGATATCAGCAGGTAGCGAAGCCTGAAGTACTTGAAAAGTTTGGGAAGGCTTGGGGTACAAAGCTTTCAGCAAAAGCAGGCCTTACAGTTCCTGAAATGATGGATAGGGCAGCAAACGGAGAAATAAAGCTGCTCTATATAATGGGCGAAAATCCTATGGTTTCAGACCCTGATACCGACCATGTGAAGCATACCTTGGAGAAGACAGAGTTTCTTATTGTACAGGACATATTCATGACAGAGACTGCAGAGCTTGCAGATGTTGTACTGCCGGCAGCAGCCTTTGCAGAAAAGGATGGCACCTTCTCCAATACAGAAAGAAGAGTTCAGAGGGTCAGAAAGGCAGTGGAGCCGGCTGGAAATGCAAAGGCAGACTGGACTATAATTGTCGATTTGATGAATAAACTGGGCTATGCCAAGAGTTATAATAATCCTTCAGAAATCATGGAGGAGATTGCAGCAGTGACACCTTCCTATGGCGGGATAACCTATGAAAGGCTTGAGATGGAAGGCCTGCAATGGCCATGTCCGACACTTGAGCATCCAGGCACAAGATATATGCACAAGGATGTATTCTCAAGAGGTAAGGGTTTGTTCAAGGGTATAGAGCATAAGGACCCGATAGAAACAACGGATAAAGAATATCCATTCCTTCTGACAACAGGCCGTGTATTATACCATTACCATACAAGGACAATGACAGGGCGGGTAGAAGGCTTGGAAGCCAAGATGCCGGAAAACTATATGGAGATCAACCCGGCTGCAGCGGCAAGGTTGGGAATCAAGGATGGGGAAATGATCAAAGTATCCTCACGCAGAGGCAGCATACAAGTCAAGGCCAAGCTAACAAGCATCGTAGATGAGAATGTGGTCTTCATACCTTTCCACTTTGCTGAAGCATCAGCAAATAAGCTGACAAATGGAGTACTGGACCCGGTTAGTAAAACTCCGGAGCTAAAGGTATGTGCGGTAGCGATAAGTAAATAAAGACAAGATAAATACATCTTTGACGATTTTTCGTTAAAGACGTATTTATTGTTTAATTATGCAGATATTTCTGGTATAATTGCAGTATGTGTTGTAATTCATAAAAGCTTATACGTAAAAATACATAGTGAAGAGGATGTACTATGAGCAAAGAATTATATAATATACTTAATGAGATTCGTTCCAATTTTTTATGTACCGTAAAGGATCTGGCCAACTCCTTGGAAGAAAAAGATGAGTATACAAAGAATCATTGTGAGAGAGTTACCCAATATTCTCTTGTTATAGCAAAGAAAATGGGACTAAATGAAGAAGAACTCTTATGCCTGGAGTTTGCAGGAATGCTGCATGACATAGGGAAAATTGGCATACCCACAGAGATAATCAACAAACAAGGCACCCTGACTTATGAGGAGTATGAGGTTATAAAAAGGCATCCGGAGATAGGTTATGATTTGCTGAAAAATATGGCTTTTCTTGATTCCAGCAATCGGGTGCTACTGCAGCATCATGAAAGAATAGACGGCAAGGGCTACCCTTATGGACTGGGAGCTCAAGAGATTGACATAATGGCAAAGATACTGGCTGTTGCCGATGCTTATGATGCCATGACTACAGTTAGGCCTTATCGTAGGGATAGACTCAGCAAGGATCAGGTTATTAAAGAATTTGTAAGGCACAAGAACACACAGTTTGATGAAAATGTAGTAGATATATTTGTGGATATATTATCAAGAGGGGATTTAGCCTCTTGAATGGTATGACAGAAGAATAACAAATCCCATGTCTGAATTTATGACATGGGATTTTTCTTACCCTTTAAAAGTAATAAAAACACCAAGGCACAAGTATATTTAAGTAAATGCTTATTAAGGGGTAATATAATGAGAGAGATTATGGCGAGTAAGATGATAAAAGTCACAGCAGGCCTGTTGATACTGGTTATCCTGCTAACAGTATATATTGAGCAGCCTGCAGGAATAATGGATGTATTCTTTAGCTCCTATGAAAATGAAGAGCTTGCAGATTCAATACATCAGATATTCAGGAATAGGAATAACGCGATAATTAATGGAGATCTGAAGCTTATTGAATCTATGTATGATACAAGTACCAAGTATGGAACATGGGCATACCAGCATGAAGCATCGAAGGTAAAGTACATCAATAATTGGGAGCAGAAGCAAGGTGTGGAATTTACTGATATTATACCAACGGTAAAGATAAGAAGCATTAAACCAAAAGGAGATAAGTTCACAGTTAACCTGATGTGCTCAACAGAGTACAAATACTCGTATCTGGATGATCCGGGGGTTGTCAATAGCTTCAGGGTAGGGACTTATCATGTGCTTGATTTGTTACATATGAACGAAGTGTGGATAATTACAAAGGAATGGTATAAGGATCCATTTGAAGATACTCTGAACCTGGGAAAAATAAATGTTGATAGCATAAATCAATATATATCCACCCATGAAGCGAGGGATCTTTCCAATATAGGTGACAGGAGAAAGAATGCAGTAGCTTATGCTGACAAGTATTGTGGTGCTGCAAGCGAAGAAAAGTATGAATTTAAATACAACAAGAAGTATAGGAACTATAACTCCCAAGGCGGCGACTGCGCTAATTTTGCATCGCAAGTACTCTATGAAGGTGGAAAGTTCAAGAAAAGCCACGCCTGGAGCTATGATGGCAAGGGTGCTACCAGAGCATGGGTAAATGCAGACGGCTTCAAAAGCTATATGATATACAGCGGCAGAGCTTCGCTTATTGCCTATGGAAATTATGAGAAGGTGTATAAGGCCTCCTATAAGCTTTTGCCCGGAGACTTTGTAGCCTATGAGAAGAATGGGGATATCACGCATATATCCATGGTAACAGGTGCAGACTCAAGGGGATACTCCCTAGTCAGCTGCCACAACACTGACAGAAACAAAGTTCCCTGGGATCTTGGCTGGAGCGGCAGCAAAGTTAAGTTCTGGCTAGTACGTGTGCATTTTTGATTATGCCCCAAAAGGCAAAAGGAAGATGTAAAAAAAGGTAAAGAAGTTGTAAAAAAACGTAAAAAAGTAATTGTAAAAAAGAGAGAACAGGATTACAATGAAAACATAAGTATTGTGTAAATAGCAAATTCACCGAAAGGTGAAGACGCAAAACTGCGGGCCTAAAGCGGACAAGCTATGGCAGCCGGGTTGCCGAAAATACTGTAAGCTTTAGGTTATTAGCTTTATTTCGGCATCCGGAATAGAGCTTTTTTGTTTTATCGGAAAGTAATTCTTTCCTAAGCTATTACCCAATGAAAAAGGCAAACTCAGTGAAAGCTGAGGACGCAAAGCCAACAGGTCTAAAGTGCAAGACACTATGACGGCTGGGCTGCCAGAGGGGGATAATGTATGAACAGGTTCTGTTTAAGAGCACTGCTAGCCATTGTTATTGCTGTAGTCATGGGAATGACACCAGCAGCTGCAAGCAGTACAGAAACCATAGAAAATAATGGCGTGAAGGTGGACAAGCCCGCCACAAACCGAGTGGAAGGATATATAAATTTCAGCGGAAGTACCACTAAGAATAAGATAAAGCTACTGGTGACAGGAGCGGATAAGCAGGTATGGTATGATGTAGCTCTTAACCATGGGGAATTTGATGAAGAAATCTGGTTTGACAGTGAAGGTAAGTATACTATACAGGTTATGGTAAATGAATATGACAGAAAATATAGTTATGGACCAAGAATTACAGTAGAAAATACAAAAGAGCTGAACAAATACCTTATACCGACAAAGCATATAGAAAGCGACGAAGATATAATAATAAGCACTGCAAGGGAGATAACAAAGGATTGCAGCAGCGACTTGGAAAAGATAAGGGCTATATATGATTGGGTAGTGGGCAATATAGAATTTGACTATGAAAAACTCTCGAAGCATGATAAGGGGCAATATGACAATGAGTATGGGGCAGTGAATGCCTTAAGTACAAGAAAAGGAGTATGCTACGACTACTCGACACTCGTAGCAGCATTGGCCCGTTCCTTAGATATACAGGCCAAAGTTGTAGAAGGGGATTTGGATACAGCAGGGCTGAAAGGCTTCCATGCCTGGAATGAGGTTTTTATCCCTGAACAAGGTTGGATTAATATTGATACTACATTAGGCGACACCATGGGTGAGAATTATTTCGACTTTGCAGATAATAGCGAAAGATACCTAGCGTATGAGTATAAATAGGTTAAGAGAAAGACAGCTTAAAAACTGTCTTTTATTTTTTGAAAAATATGAAGGTTATGTATAAGACTAGGACAGACTGGCACTTTGCACACGAGTAAATCATGTTCCTGACGCTTATGCCGAAGTCATCTATCACTATATCAATGAGTTTAAACCGAAAAAATAAAAAAACTTAAATCGACAACCAACTTCTACAAAATATGATAAACAGACTTGCTATAATAGAAATTGAATACAAATATAATTTTATATTAGGGGATACTAAGAACCATGTGCTGAGTTTGGGCGCCTGACGCATGGGGAGTAATTGGCGCAACCGACCCAATTTGTAAATATCATTTATAGATTGGGTATTGTTTTGGATAAAAATGGACATAATAATAAAACCTAACATAATAATGAAGTCTTGGACATATTATTCATTATAAACAATTAAAAGCTGAAGAATAGATAGGAATCAAAAAAGGATGGGATCTATTTGAGAAGTAAAAGAAGAGTATTTAGAAAACTAAATAGCGGGTTCATATTATGTATTTCGACAATAGTTATGCTTAATTTTATGGGTATATGCTATGGAGCTTGGGATGGCAGTATTAATATAAAGACTTCTATTGCCATGGGTAACTTAGAACCATATTTCGATGTGGATGGAACAAAGATTGTAGGAAATGATAAAGGACAATTGGAATTAGAGTTATCAAACAATGGACGTACATTGACAATATCGGGATGGTGTTATCCGACTTTTAATGAAAATGTAACTGTAGAAATTAAAAATAGAGGCACATTACCAGTAGTATTAAATGGCATAGATAGAATAGAGGAAGATGAAATAATAATGCAATTAGGTACACTCTCTGAGAAACAGATGAAACGATTTCCAAAGTCAGAAAGGAACAACTTCTATAATAAAACCTTCATTACTAGCGATGACGCAGAGAATATAGAAATACATATTCGAGCAGATAGTGAAAATGAAAAGAAGTCGAAATCTCCGGGTAAAGACAAAGAAAGTGATAGCATAGAAAATGAGAAAAATGAAAATGTGAAAGTAATTGAAGAGCATACATTTATATATGATCTTCAGTTTGAACAAGGATTATAATAAACGCATATATAGATAACTTTAAGAATAAGCAGGGATTTGCTAACCCTGCTTATTATATATTACGTTAGGTGTGCAGTTACGGGAAGAAAACAACGGCAAACTAGAATGTGACTTTAATTCTGAGGTTACTGTGTTTTATTGATCTTATACAATATACTGTCAGCCTTAAATTGAAATACAAATGGGGGATAAAAATGTCAACAGAAACGGTGTTTTTACCTACAAGAAAATCAAAAGTAAGAGGCTCATTACTTATTTTCTTATTAATCTTAATGTATATACTAGAAAGCTCACCGATAACAAAAATAATAGATGTTTCTATATTTAATTATATTGTCAAACCGATACTTTGGACTGGCTTATCTTATGTTGTATGGAGTTATCCCAAAATAAGGGCGAAAGGACAATTAAAGCTAAAAAAAGTCTTAAACCTCTGGGCTTTGAATTTTGCAATTATTTATATAATTATAGCGGTGTTGGCAGGGGTTTTGGATTCCTTGGGGAAAAGTCCCTATAATCACTCTCCTATTGGCATATTAACAAATCTAGTATTTGTCGGTTCAGCAATAATAGGCCGAGAATTAATAAGGAACTACCTTGTAAATAGCTTCACAAAGGAAGAAAATTATTTAGTATTTATACTTATAACCTCACTTATGACAATTACAGGCATTTCTTTTAATGAATATGTGGATATAAAGGGATATGAAGATATAGTAAAGCTAATAGCTCAATATATAGCACCTGAATTTGCACAAAACCTATTTGCAGTGTACTTGGTATATTTAGGAGGTTCTTTAACGTCGATTATATATCTTGGTATAATACAAGGATTTCATTGGCTTTCCCCAATACTGCCAAACTTAAAATGGATAACGACAGCATTAGTAGGGGTACTTTGTCCGATTTTTTTCATGATGACTTTACAGACAATTTACTTTAGTGAGTCAAAGCAGTTAAAAAGGGGGAGCAAAAATCAAGAAAGTTCACTTAGCTGGATGATTACATGTAGTATATCTATAGCAATTATATGGTTTGCTGTAGGTGTATTTTCCATATACCCTTCAGTTATTGCAACCGGAAGTATGGATTCTGCAATAAAACCAGGGGATGTCATATTGGTGGAGAAGATAGTAGACATGAAGGGGATCAATAAGTTAAAGGTTGATGATGTTATACAGTATAAAAGGGATGGAGTTTTAATATCCCATAGAATTATTGATATATTAAAGGACGATAAGAAGGGTATAAGTTTTAAGACCAAGGGGGATAACAATTCGGGACCAGATAAAGAGCAGGTTAAGCCTGAGGATGTAATGGGGAAAATTGTATATACCGTTCCTAAAATCGGATGGCCAACACTTCTAATTAAAAGTGATAAGGATATACCATTAGATGAAATAGTATTCTAGATGATTTAGAAATGCAGGGTTAATAATACCCTGTTTTTTTATTTACTCTCAACTTTTAATGTTTATCTTAATAATTATAAAGGAATAATTATGGTACTAAAGTACTAGATATATAGGTAATTTGCACCAATAAAATTCACTAATAATAATCATAAAAATTATACCTTTGCAGGGCGTAAAAAAATCCTGGAAAACCTATAATTGCATATGAAAGAGCAAAAAAGCTCAATTTAATTAAAAGAGAAAAGGAGAGAATTAAATGAAAAGAACAAGATTTATAGCGTTAGCATTGGTAGTAGCGATTATGCTAATGGGTGCTGGCTATGCAGCCTGGGATGAAACTATACAGGTAAGGGGTACTGTAGATACTGGAACAGTTGATGTAAGTATAGTAGTTGAAGATTATAATACAGAATGGACTAAGCCAAGAGTAGAAGTAAATAGAGATACGACAACTACCCCCCAGACAAGTGCTAATTGGTTAAATCCGGAATGGGTCAGAACAGATGAAAGACCTGATGATGCTGATGAATATGCAGCTCAGTGGATTGACGCAGATTGCGATGTTGATGAGGGACGTAAAAGCGCTACTTTTGAGTTCAGTAATATGTATCCAGGTGCAGGAGCAAGATATTATTTGGAATTGAATAATGGCGGAACATTACCAGTTAGATTTACAGGAGTAGACGTTTCGGCAGAAGACTCTGACGGTGTTACCATTGCAAGTCTGGATACAGCAAACCATTTGCTGCAGAATTTGGATGTTAAATATACAATAGCTAGAACAAAGGCAACTACAGGCTGGCCATATGATAATATTGTCAATGGAACTTGTGAAAATATTAGCTTGCTAGAAGACAGTATAGCTGATGGAATTGCTGCATTAACTACTCAAGAAGAACTAGTTTTATATCCAAGAGCCGGATCCGGTGGAGATCAGTTTAAGGTTACATTAGAGTTCTTTATGCCTCATGATGAGTTTGGGACAGAGGTAACAGAAAATGCAGATGGTGTTATAACAGGTATCGTACATGAAGGAGAAGATGAAGGTATAGAACTTGAAGTTCTGTTCAATTTTGAGCAAGCTCCAGAAACAGCTGATAAGGATATATAGTAGAAGACTAGAACGGGTAAAGTAGGCGAAAATAACAATATTACTGTAAAAAGTTAATACAAGATCAAGCTAAAAAAGAGCGGGCAAGAAATTGCCCCTCTTTATTCTTACTTAAATACAATAAAATGGAAGGAGTTTCAATGTGAATGAAGAATACTACTTTTATTACATAAATGGGAGTGTACACAATGAAGAAAAGGATAAATAAGCATTTAAAGATAAGCCTGTTAATATTTGGTATTACTGCTATTATCATAATTTCATTTTTATTATATAAAGTTCTAAAAGATCCAGGCTTGCAGGAGGAAAAGGTTTCTGTTTATAGCTATACACAAAAAGGCAGCATAAATTATAAAGTGAATATTAAGCCTAGCATACTCTATGATGAAGAAACAATAGGAGAAGACAAAATAATATTTACTTCACTCTTAGATAATATTGATACAGTATTTAAATATGAATTCAATGGAGATGGAAAAGGAGATATTTCCGGAGACTATGAAGTAATATGTATGGTTGAGGGATACACAGGGTCTGAAGAAAACATAACAACCTTTTGGAAAAAGCAATTCACACTGTTAGAAAAGAAGCCTTTCAAGTCAAGTAGTAAACATATTGTTTTTGAAGAAATCATTCCTATTTATGTAGAGCCGTATAATGATTTTGCCAACAAAGTATTAGATGAGATTAAAGTAGGCGCACAATCTAATATGACTGTGATTTGGAACATAAATATTAAAGTGAAAACAGACAAAGGGATAGTAGAAGAAAAATTATCTCCTACTATGAGCATTCCGCTAAATAGAGATTATTTTGAGATTTCAGGAGAAAGAATTATAGAGAAACCGGGTAATATTGAGGTAACTAATAAGGTCATGTTGCCTATCAATAAAAGATTGGTATTAGTTTATAGTGTAGCCATTGGATTGTTTTTTTCATTTATAATGATTTTAGTATTTTTCGCTGAGGGAGTTATTATTACTGATCCTTTGGAAAGAAAGCTGAAAACTATATTTAAAAGCTATGGGGACCGGTTGGTAGCTTTAAATAGTGAATTGGCAGGTGTTGGTGAGAACTATAACGAAGTGAAATCCATAGAGGACCTGGTAAGGATAGCTGACGAACTGGGAAGACCAATTATGTATAGATATCGTAAAGATTCCGAGAATATATCTAATTTTTATTTGTGTGATGAAAAACAAATTTTTAAGCTTGATTTGATTCAAGAAATGGAAAGAGAAGAAAGTGAAAAACAAAATATAAATAATAAAGTAAAAAAATATAAAAGGGAAAATAAAATTGCTAAGGATATATCTTGAGTGCGAGTTTTGATAAGGGTGGTTAAAAACCACTCTTATTATTTTAGGGAGAATTATATAAATAAAGGAAAGTGGATATTATTATGGTGTAAAATGTAAATTAATTTTAGCTTAAACTAGCAAGATTTTACAAATTTTTCTAATCACATGAATTATAATTTAAGATAAGCTAACAAATAAATACGGGAAGCGATGAACTGCGTCCTCTAAATGGGCACCTGGGGCGCAATGAGTAAATGGTGCAACCGACCCAATCTATGTTAAATAGACTGGGTTTTATTTTTTATAAAATAAGCAGGTATAAAAACTACCATTAATTCTAAAATAATGGAAAATATACTAATAAATAATGAAATATATGGGAATAATCTAATGGTAAGAACTTATGTACAAATGCATATATGCAGCTTTGAGTGAATAGATTATATAAACAAGCCTAAGTTAAGATATTGCTGGCTGGAGGTGGGTTGATTTTGATGCAGAAGCAGGGAATAAACAATACTTTCTGGATAAATGGACAATCAGAGGAGATAAAAATAATCACGATATATAGATTTGTATCATTGCTGATTATTTCCCTCTTTTTCTTTACAGGAAGCGTCAATCTTCCCCTAATAATGAAGACTTTTATAATAGCTTGCATCGGGATAGCTTCAATCATTTTGAATTATCTATATGAAAAGAACCAGAGAATATCCAAAAACATCAAGCTGCTGGTTCTGATGGAAACCATTGGGAATTCGATATTACTGATTCCAACAGGGGGACTTAGCAGCCCATTTGTATGGTATTCAATAAATACCATACTCGTATCGGCAGTCATGTTGGGAAGTCTGTACTGCTGGCTAAACTTATTTGTCTATATGGTTACTTCTACCTGCCTGGTATATGTGTTATTCGACAATGGAGTGTCAATGCTTTCAGGGCTTATAGGCAGTGAATCAAACCTTATACTAAGCCTGATACTGATCACTGCCATAGTAGGGCTACTTGCGATGTATATAAAAAGACTCAGAATGGAGGGTATAAAGCAGGCTGCGACGAACAGGCAGCTAAATTATGCCAACGGGAAGGTCAGGGAGTCCATTAACCATATTATGGAGCTTTATCAGGCGGTATATATGTTCAGTACTCTTAATGATAAGGAAGACATGATAAACACAATAATGGAATACACTGAGAAATTGACCAAAGCGGATACAGTATTCTTTTACAACTGTACTGACATTGAGAAGAAGATAATAATTAAAGACAGCAGCATGTCGAAGGGTACAGAGAACGCTTTAAGCTCAACAATTATGGAATCATGGACAATTATTATGAATTCATCCGGACCTGTTGCGGTTGATATTGAAGCCAACAGATGGTTAGTTGCTCCTATAAGATCTGATTGCAAGGTTTATGGAGTGCTGGGCATTCAAGTAGAACGGGATCAATTTAATGCCAATTATATTGACTATATTGACCAATTGAAATTTATGTCCGGCCTAAGCTCCATTGTTTTTGAGAAATTTGAAATGGAGCAGGCAAACGAGAGACTGGTCATTACTGAGGAGCAAAACAGGATAGCTAACGAAATACATGATAGTGTGTTGCAGAGGTTGTTCAGTACCTCCTTTGGAATATACGGTTTAATGAAAAACGCCGGCAATATGGCAGCCAGCGAGCTTACCGAAGAACTGAATACCATCAGGGATTCTATCGATAATGCGATGAAGGAGCTTCGAACAGCCATATACAGTATGAGCTGGAATAAGGGCGGCACTGATAACTTTGTAGTTGATACAATGAGGTTCATTGAGGAAACAAGAAGGCTGAATGGTATAAACCTAAGCTTCAAGTTTCTGGGCAATAGTGCGCTGCTGACACTGCTGCAGAAAAAATCTCTGTATAGGATAATATGTGAGGGGGTAGGGAATGCTGTACGGCACGGTAGCTCGAAACATATTGAGGTGATGCTCCATATACAAGAGAATGCTGTGGTTCTGAAAATAACTGATGACGGGATCGGCTTTGACCTGCAGCTGGCGAAGCAATCCAAGTCGGGGGGATTAGGGATAAAAAATATTGAGGCTTTAGCGCACTATCTGAAGGGGAAAATGTGTATCAGCAGCAGTATTGGGAAAGGCACCAAAATAAAATTGACCTTCCCGCTTTATACCCATTTGCACAGGGAGGAGAAAGTAGTATGAAAATACTGATAGTAGATGATCATCCGATGGTCAGAAAAGGTTTGGTTTCTATACTTTCCTTGGAAGAGGGCATTCAAGAAGTCAGGGAAGCCTCCAGGGTAGAAGAAGCATTAGATGTGCTATCGGTGTATAATCCTGACATTGCGATATTGGATCTGAAGCTGGGGAAGGAGAATGGTCTGGAAATAGTCATCCAGGCTAAGAAAAAAAATATAAGAACAAAATTCCTTATACTGACCTCTTCATCCAGAAAAGAGGATTTTCAGCGGGCTCAAGAAATTGGTGTTGAGGGGTTTATACTTAAGGAGGCCTTTGCTGAAGATGTGATTTATGCACTCCATGTTGTAGCCCGGGGCAGGAAGTTCTTTGACCCGGAAATAGCACAATGCATCAAATCAGAAGAGGAGGAATTTAAGGATCTTACACCAAGGGAAAAGGATGTTCTCATTGAGCTTGGTAAGGGACTTAATAATACTCAGATTGCAAAGAGTCTATATATATCTGAGAACACTGTGAAAAAGCACATTGGCAGTATATTTTCAAAGCTGGGAATAAATCATAGGGTAGAAGCGGCTTTATTTGTAAATAATACGATAAACTTAGGCAGTTAATAGATGAAAGCTTACTAAAGTGGATATGTATAATTTTTAGATATTTCTGCCATACAGCTTTAGAACAATAGACAGGTAAGGTAGCGAATCCTGCTTAATGCGGATTTATTGGAGGTGTTCATGTAATGAAAAAGCGAATTTTAATTATAATTTCTAGTATTTTGATAGCTTCTCTATTCCTGCCGGGAGGATATGGGTCATGGACGAATAAATTGATTATACAAGGGAGTATCGAAGTTGTCCAATCTACTCCAACGCGTACCCCCATCCCTGCCCAAAAGGGGAATACTCCGGTATTAAATGAAGATTTCAGCAAAATCCCAGAAAGTAATCAAGCCGCAGATGAACATGGGCTGTCGAATGGCTTAGTTTCAGATGCTATATCACAGGATAACAACGATAAAATAGAAGAGGAAACAGAAAATGAAACGGGTCAGCAGGAGCAAGCTGGTACAGGTGAGACAAATGAAGATAATGTCGTATCGGAAGATGTACAGGGAGATAGCGGAGACGGCGGCTCAGCAAGTGCTGACTAACAAAGTTGAAGTGTCTGAAAATGATTAATTAATTGACAATGAACAGAAGGATTATATAAATGAAGAGAAATAGCTGCACTCTAGTAATTAGGAGATAGTATGAGCCTTTAGGGAGGTGAGGAAAGTGAGCAAAAAGAGAAAAGTAGCACGAAGACTAGTTAATTTTATTGTAGGAATAGCTTTAGGAGTATGTATTTTCCTTGGAGCATTCAAATTTACTTATGCTCTAATTAATCAAGATATGCCAGATGTTATTGTCAAGATTGACAGATATGGAAATGTCACTCAAAGCGGAGATATGTATGCAGGCACTTTGTGGTACCCTGGCTTTAGTAAAAGCGGAATTATAAGGCTGGAAAACAACTTTAGAAGGATAAAGGTCGCTGATCTTTATTTAGATGTGGAACTTAAAGGTGTAAGTAATGACAATTCTGTTTACGACTCCTTTGTGAATAATATGTTTATGACAATATCCAGAGGAAGCCGGCTTGTATTCGATGATATCCTTGTGGACCATAAGAGTCTTTCTCAAATTATGTCCAATGCAGTTAATGCTGATAGTTCTGCACAAGATGGGGCTAACCAGTTCTATATAGAAAAAGGAGATTCAGCAGATCTTAAGTATGATTTGCTTATGCATTTGGAATCGGGTGAAGAACTGGAGAATCTGAGTGCTAACTTAGATTTTTCTATAAACATGAACGAAATCCCTAACCTTCCTGATGAAGATGACGACGATGATAATGACAGAGACAATGACGACAGAGATAACAATGACAAGAAGGATAAGCTAATAGAGGAACCTTTGGATGTAATTCCAAGTGTGGATGGTCACTGGGCTCATGATTGCATTGTAGCACTTATTGAGAATGATATCCTTGATCCGGATTCCGTGAGCCGTATAAGGCCTGATGACTACATAACCAGAGCGGAAGCAGCCGTGCTGATGGGAAGAGCTTTAAAGCTTGAAGAGTCAACTGATGCAAGTACCGGATATATAGACAGTGTACCAACTTGGGCTAAAGGGTATGTAATAGCCACTACCAATGCTAAAGTATTTAAGGGCTACCCGGGTAAGATTTTCAAGTCTTATGGAAACATAAGCAGGGAAGAGATGACAGCAGTCCTTATCAGAGCCTTTAGAGAGGACTCGGCTAGTGATAAGGCTATGGGTTTTATAGACAAAGATACAATTGCACGATGGTCCAGAGGTAATGTGGCTAAATCTGCTGAGGAAGGAATTGTTACCGGTTATACTGACAAGACCTTCAGACCCAGAGCTTATATGACGAGGGCTGAGGCTTTTACTATAGTATGTAAGCTTTTGGGATACCATGAACTGCATAATAAAAAGTTATAATTCTTAACAAGTCTTAAGGCGGTGTTTTGAATAAACAGAAAAGGGAATAACAGTTTCAACTTCATATTCAAATCCATCTCGATAGTTCTAGTAGTGTTTATTATAAATGCTGCAATGGCTTCGAATTATGATACATATAGCAAGCAACCTGAAGCAAATAGTGAATTGACAGAAGAATATTTAGTTCTGAAAAATTACGAACAGGAACTAAAAGGCAATATAGCACAAATTAAAAGGGAAATGGCAGAAGAAGAGGCTTATCTGGCCAGCTTGGACGTGGAGCTTATTGAACTGGAACGTCAGTACAATAGACAGTTGGAGGAGTATCAAAGCATCTCTGATAGACTGAATTCTTTAAATGCAGCCAAGAACCATTAAGTATAAGAAAAGGCGTTCAATTCAGAACGCCTTTTTCACGCTTTTATATAAATAGCTGCATATCTGATTCCAATGCATCCTTAAGATAATCCTTCGCTTCCATCACCTCTAGCTCTGGGATCATCTCCTCCTGCTTAAGCCCCATTACTTCCATGGACAGTTTGCAGCCGTAGAACTTCACACCTTTTTTCCTTGCTCCCCGCAGAAAGTCTATAACATGAGGAGTTTTGTCCTCATCCATCATTTCAAGCAGCATTTTCTTTCCTATACCTGCCATATTCATCTTCGAAAGAGGCAGTGCTTCAGGCCCTTTTGGAGTCATGGCTCCGAACATCTTCTCGTACATGCTCTTATCATCAGGCGCAATTTTCTCGGGATCCCGTACCAGAAACAACCCCCAGAATGCGAAAAACATAGTCACATCAACCTGCAGCTCCTTTGCTGTATTCGCAAGCAGAAGTGCAGCCAGTGCCTTATCATACTCACCGCTGAACATGAGTATATTCATTCGTTTGCTCAATATATTAACCTCCCAATTAATGTCTATAGATATTTTGTATTCTATCCAGAATTCAGGGAAGTAATACATGTTGTGCAATGGGCAATAGGCTCAATTAAGCCTTGTGGGTCTTAGATCCTTCACTTTGTTCAGGATGACGCGAATACTACGTTTTGAATAATAAAATCCAAAAGTGTATTCAGTTGAAGATCACTCATGGGGCATCATTTCTCCTGCATATCTCTCCAGATACACTTCCTTATTTGCTGATATTTCGTATAGCTTATGCACGAGAATATCAATCTCGTCATAATTATTGTAGACCCCAAAGCTTAGCCTGACCATTCCGGAACGAGGCAGGGAAGGATCTTTAATATGTCTTCGTATTTCATTACGGGGTGTCTTCAGAAGCTTTTGAACGTAAGGCTGTGCGCAAAAGCAGCCGCTTCTTACTGCTATGCCTGACTCGGCAGACAATGCAGCAGCGACAATCTGATGAGGCAGATCTGTAATGTTGAAGGGTATGATGCCAACCTTGGCGTTCATGTCATTGTCACAATACAGCTCTATTCCGGGTATTTCCGTCAGTCTTGCAAGAGCATATTCAGCCAGGCTGCTTTCATATACTTCCAGGTTCTCCATTCCTATTGACTTAAGTGTATTGACCGCTTCACAAAGGGCTACGACACCCATTATGTTTGGAGTTCCGGCTTCATCCTTGTGGGGTGGTGTCGCCCATTTAATAAGGTCGTGGGTGACAATGTCAATTGTACCGCCGCCTCTGTATTCGGGCTCCCCCTTCTTAAAATCAGTTTCAGGGCCGATAAGGACTCCCGCTCCAAAAGGCGCATACATCTTATGGGCTGAAAAGGCTAAATAGTCTATATGCTGATTGGAGCTGTCAGGCTTCATATCCACACAGGAATGGCCTATAAGCTGAGCTGCGTCTACCATAACCTTAGCATCAAACTTATGGACAAGCTCTGCAATATCATGGATGGGATTCTTGTAGCCGGTTACATTGGAAGCTCCCGTTATTGTTACCAGTGCTACCTTTCTTCTATATTTTCTAAGTTTCTTTTCAAGGTCGTGCATTGAGAGCCTTCCGTTCTCATCTACACTAATATAATCAACGTCATACTTGTTTCTCCAAGGCAAATCATTGGAATGGTGTTCCATATGGGTAGAAAGAATCACACTGTGCTTATTCTTATGGTAAAGCCTATAGGAAAGCTTGTTTATTGCTTCAGACGTATTTTTTACAAAAACTACCATGTTGCTTGAATCGGCTTTGACAAAATCTCTTATTGCATCCCTGGACTTTTCATATATCTCCGAGGAGTATTGAGATTTATAGCCCGTTCCTCTATGTATTGAAGAATACCAAGGCGCAAAGCTCACTACTGACTGGAGTACAGATGAAAAGGGTGGTGTTGTGGCGGCATTGTCGAAATTTATTGAAGTTACCAATTGACCGTTGGAAAGCGGTATTTTAGCATCCGCACCGACAATAAGCTCCCTGTAATTTGTTTTATATTTTATAGACATCCGTTTCACCCGCCATAATATTATTTTTCAATTCATTCTATTCCTAAGATTGAAGATATGTGTTTTGACAACAAATAATTGTCTAAATGTTTTGCACTAAACAACTTAAATTAAATTCAGAATGTGCAAAACATTTTCCTTGATTCATATGTTGTAAAAAGTTCATTTTGATAGTGCAAAAGCACATGCTTCTAATGCTTATGCAAACGATAAGTATTTTTACAACATATATATTAAAAATCAAATAAATTCCATATTATAGCATGGCATATAGTTCCATTGAAAAAATAGGGTGAATTATGTAAACTTAGGACATACCGTACTGCAATCGGTGCTACATAAATATTGTTAGGCTGAATCCTGTAATTTTTATTCAGGAGCGGGGGATTTCTTTGGGGTGAATAGGATGCGGCAATATTGCCGAATCCTTAGGGCAAACTCTCAGTCCGAATCCGTCAACTAACCTCGTAAGCTACGAGAGGAGAGCAGATGAAGAAGAGTAAGGTTTTTATTTTTTTGATGGTGTTAATTTTTTCTTTAACATCAGTCACTTTTGCAGATACTTTGAAGTTTGGAAGCAAGGGATCGGAAGTTACGAAACTCCAGGCTCAGCTTAAGAAGCTGGGCTATTTCAACGGAAAAACTACTGGGTATTTCGGAAGTGAGACGAAGGCGGCGCTAAAAAAGTTCCAAGCCAAAAAAGGTATAAGCACCACAGGAACTCTTGGACCGCAAACAACAAAAGCCCTCTACAGCAGCGGGACAAGCAGTAGAAGCTCAACAAGCAAAGTGCAAAGTGCTGCTGAAAAAGAGGTAATTAAGAAAGCCCAGAGGATACTTAACAAAATGGGCTTGTACAATGGAAAAGTCGATGGGTTGTACGGCAAGATGACATCAAAGGCAGTAGAAAGATTCCAGTCGCTAAATGGCATGAAGCTAACTGGAGTCATCGACAAAGAAACAGAGACAAAGCTTCTTAACCATTTTGCAACTTCTGCTGTAAGCAGCAGAGGCGGCAGCAATGGGTCAGACAGTCAGACTTCCAGAATAGAGGCAGTTAAAGCTGATAAGGAAGAAGTACAACTGCTGAGCGCGGATACAAATACAGCAACAGCTGAAACCAAAGCTGAATTTGAAGCGGCTGCGGTATCTGAGACAGCAGAGACCGACAGTGCAGCAGCCTCTGAGGGTGAAGAGGAAAGCCAAGGGCTGGAAGAGGATGCAGACACTGAGCCTGTTGAAACAGATAGCAAAGGCAAAATCGAAGTGTTGGATTGGTGGACTGCAGCTAACAAGGTATTTGCAAGAGGGAGTAATGCAAAGGTCATTGATGTCAGGACCGGCAAAAGCTTTAATATAAAAAGAACGTATGGACGTAATCATGCGGACTGTGAAACCCTTACAAAAGAGGATACTAAGATAATGAAAGAGATTTGGGGCGGCGAGTTTAGTTGGAGCAGAAGACCTGTTATTGTAGAAATCGACGGTAGGTTATTAGCTGCTTCAATGGCTGCAATGCCTCATGCCGGCCTTGACAACAAGCCTGCCAATGTAACAGTAAGCAGCAGAAGTTTAGGCTACGGACGAGGAGCTAATCTTGATGCAGTAAAAAACAACGGCATTAGTGGACATTTTGATATACACTTTAAGAACAGTAGAACCCATGGCACGAACAGGGTTGATGCAGCACATCAAAAAGCCATAAAAGAGGCGGCTGCAGCGAAATTATAAAATGAGCATACTATTGCAGTGCGGTAATGCCGGATACAAACTTTGTATCCGGTTTTTTGCTGCCATCGTTCACAGAGAGACAATATGCTACATATATTATAATATATTGCATTTTATTAAGAGGTGGTTTTGAAATGTTCGGTTCACCATGCTGGAAATACAGCCGTCAATACAAACGGGTAGCAAATAACCCCTTTATCAGACTTTTACATGCTTCACCTAATACTCCGGCAGTTGATGTATATGCAAATGATAACTTAGTGGCACGCAACTTGTCTTACAAGGAGTTCACTGAGTACTTTCCGGTACCGGCAAACAGCTACCACATAAGTGCATATCCAACAGGGCAAAAGTCCAACCCTGTATTGGCAACAAATATCAGCGTACCTGCAGGATCGATACTTACCGTGGCAGGAATTGGCAATCCGCCAAATTTGAGTATTCTGCCCGTTTCAGACAGAATGATGCCTATACCTCAAGGCAAGTCATATGTTAGATTTGTACACTTATCGCCCAATGCACCTAGTGTGGATGTTACACTGCCTAACGGCACAAAGCTCTTTAGTGATGTGGAATTCAGGGAAGTTACCAATTACAAAGCCGTAGATCCCGGACAGTATATCCTTCAGGCAAGAACTGCAGGAACGAGCCAGGTAGTATTGAATGTACCGAATATCAACATAAAGCCCGCCAGGTTTTATACAATTTATGCTGTAGGGCTTGCGGGGGAGAATCCGACACTGCAGATGCTTATAGCCCTCGACGGAAATACCTATATAAGTGCAGCCAGATAGACCAGAGCCACCCTTTAGAGTTTTAAAGGGTGGCTTTTCACTACCCTTGTTATTTTAAACAGACCACATTCATATAAATTAATAGAATGTTCTGGAGGGGTTGTGTTGAAAAGATTTATTAGGTTTATTTGGATAATAGCATTTGGCATCATTCTTTTGCTGCTAATGGGTTCAAATGAGAGACAGTTTGTTAAGACTGATTATATTAGCTGGGAAGAGTCATGCATGAGAGAGTATAATGAGAGCAAGGGGCTATATATCTTTATTGACCTAACCAAGAGGATGCTGTATTTTTTTGATAATGGAGATCAGATAAAGAAATATAGTGTGGCAATAGGTACAAAAGAAAGTCCTTCTCCAATAGGGGTATTCAGCGTCATAGAAAAAGGAGATTGGGGCAAGGGCTTCGGAGGCAGATGGATGGGGCTGAATGTGCCCTGGGGAGTTTATGGAATACATGGAACTACTAAGCCGGGAAGCATAGGAAGAGCAGCGTCACACGGCTGTATTAGAATGAGGAATAGGGACATTGTAGAACTATATGAGTTAGTAGAAAATGGGACTATTGTCGAAATATATGGAGGACCCTTTGGACCTTTTGGTAAAGGCTTCAGGAAGCTGCTCCCCGGAGATACAGGCGCTGATGTCATGGAGGTTCAACGGAATCTGCAGCTCAAGGGTCTCTATAAAGGATCCTTAAGTGGATATTACAGCTTGGATACAGAAAGGGCCTTGAATAGTTTTCAGGAGGCCAACAAGCTTCAAATCAGCAATATTATAGATGATAATATGTATGAGAGGCTTGGAATAGTGCTTCAGGAATAAGTCGATTTTTGTCATGGAGTTTCGTGTCGTTTATTGTATGACGAAGTTCATTGAAATAACTCGGTTGCTGTGGAATAATTAAATTAGTTATTTTAATCAAAGTGACAAAGTTTTCATTTTACATAGTAACTGATGCTATTGATTATATTCAGGAGTGTAGCGCATGAATAAAAGATGGTTTCTCTTTGCAATTATATTAACCTTTGTCATTGCTGGCCTTTGTCCATATCTTGAAGTTTATGGGAGAGAACAGGCAAGGGCATCTTTTGATGACCCAACAGTTCTTTACCAGATAAAGAAAAGTGTCGTATGGGCAGTAGGCATCACTTTTATTCTTATATTGTTACTTGCTAAAATAATAGTAATGGTGAATATAAATAAGAGGAAGGATGCAGAAACTTCCTTGATGGGAAACGAGGAAGTCCTTAGAACTCTTATTAACGGTACACCAGACTTGATATTTTTTAAGGATGCAAATGGAAGATATCTTGAGATGAACGATTCAATGCTTAATGTGTTCGGGCTAGACATGGAAAATTGTAAGGGTATGAATAAGCATGGACTGGCACAATCAAGCTCATCTTATAATCAAGTAAGCGAAAGGTGCAGTGCCTCAGATGAGAAGGCTTGGGCCAAGGGGTCTATATACAGGTCTACGGAGGTATTGGATGTACCTGATGGAGTAAAAAGAACCTATGATGTAATAAAAGCTCCAATTTTCTACAAGGACGGGGGACGTAAGGGAATAGTGACACTTGCAAGAGATATCACTACTCACAAGGAAGCAGAGGAAAGGCTCGAAAAAAAGGAAAGAATTCTGAGAGCAACCCTTAATGCCACAGATGACGGCATATTGGTAGTTGACAACAACAGACAGGTTATGGAGGCTAATGAGCTTTATTTCAGGATGTGGAGCATACCCTGGGAGATATACAGTCTAAACAATGAGACTGCTCTTATCAAGCATGTCAAGAAAAAGCTGAAAGACCCTGATATCTTTGAAGCTTGGGTAAACTTCACATATGAAGTTCCTGTAACAGAGCATTACACTGCGGAACTCACAGATGGAAAAATATATGATGTATTCTCAACCCCATTAATGGACAATGGTCATATGATTGGCAGGGTGTGGAGCTTCAGGGATATTACAGCGCGGGTCAATGCGGAGAATGAGCTGCTTAAGAGCGAGGAAAGATATAGGACACTGGTTGAGCTTAGTCCTGATGCCATATTTGTCAGCGTAGACGGGAAAACTGTATTTTCCAATATGGCGGGAGTAAAATTGCTTGGTGCCAACAACAGGGAGGGTATCTATCAAAGGGATATCCTTGATTTTATTCATTTAGACACAAGAGCCTTAACAGAACAGCACATCAATGGCATAATTAACGGCGAAGAAATACTGTCCATGTCTGAGCAGAAGATAACAAGACTGGATGGCAAATGTATTGATATTGAAGCGGTATCCTCGATTGTGCCCTATAGGGGCAAAAGTGCTGTAATGTGTGTTGCGAGGGATATTTCTGAGCGCAAGCGTACCGAAGAAATGAAGCATACAATGGACGAAAATATGAAGCTTGTCAGGGAGACACTTCAATACGATAAAATCAAGACGGAGTTTTTTGCCAATATATCACATGAAATCAAGACACCTCTCAATATAATAATAGGAACACTTCAGCTCTTTGAGCTTATACTTAGTGGACAAAGTACCTATGAAGGTGTTGAAAAACTGACAAAGTACACAACTATTATGCGGCAAAACTGTTTCAGGCTGTTGAGGATGCTTAATAATCTGATTTATATTACTGAGATCGATTCTGGATTTGTTGAGCTGCATGTACAGAATCATAATCTTGTACAAATAGTTAATAATATATTGTCATCTGCATCCAGATTTATAGAGAGCAAAGGAGTAGAGCTTACACTAGATTCAAAGGAGCCCTTTATTGAAACTGCTTGTGATGCCGAAAAAATTGAGAGAGTACTTTTGAATCTCCTTTCCAACGCAGTAAAGTTCACAGACAGAGGTGACAATATTAAGGTTTCATTATTTAGCAGCAATGGTTACGCTTATATATCTGTTAAGGATACAGGAATAGGCATACCAGATGACATGAAAGAACTGATTTTTCAGAGATTCAGGCAAGTGGACAAGTCCTTTACACGTAAATGTGAGGGGAGCGGCATAGGACTTTCCTTGGTGAAATCTCTTGTAGAAATGCATAATGGCTCAATTGAAGTGAAAAGTGAATACGGCAATGGGAGCGAGTTCATTGTGAAGCTTCCAATATGGCTGGAAGCCAGCGATGAAATAGCAGCGACTGCCGAAGCAACGGCCAGCGTGTGCATAGATAGGGTTAATATTGAATTCTCAGATATATATTGATATTTACTTAGAGGTATGATTATCAGAAATGATTATCATACCTCCAAGCGGATATTGTCAATTAGACGTGTCTTTCCAAATTTGACTGCCAGGGCGATAAGAATATCGCCTTTTAATATGCTTACAGGCTCCAAGCTTGCTGCGTTTACTATCTGGACATAGTCTATACTTGCTAAGGGCTCTTTCTTGATAAATTCCTCAATAGCTTGCTGCAGCTTTATAGGACAGCTCATTCCTTCAGCAAGCAGTTCCTTGGCTCGAAGGAGGGATCTGAACAAAATAAGCGCAGCATTTCGCTCTTCAGGATTAAGGTACGTATTCCTTGAACTCATGGCTAACCCGTCCGGCTCTCTTACAATGGCACAGGGTATAACCTGAACCTCCATGTTCAAGTCCCTCGACATCTGTTGTATAACGGCAACCTGTTGGGCATCCTTTTGGCCGAAATATGCTTTATCTGGCTTTACTATATTGAAAAGCTTGGTTACAACAGTGCTTACACCATTGAAATGCCCAGGTCTTGAGGCACCGCACAGACCTTGAGTCAAACCGGTAACCACAACCTCGGTTTTAAAATCATGGGGATACATCTGACCCGCAGCAGGGTGGAATATTATATCCGTGCCGGCCTTCTCACACAGCTTTGTATCCTGCTCCATATTTCTCGGGTAGGTTTCGTAGTCTTCACCCACACCGAATTGTGTCGGATTAACGAATATGCTGACAACAACATAACTGTTTTCAGACTTTGCTTTTCGTATAAGTGAAAGGTGACCTTCATGAAGGTATCCCATGGTAGGAACAAATCCTATGCTTTTCCCCTGCAGCTTTGCCCCGGCGACCTCTCTTCTAATATCCTCAATAGTTGATACTATCTTCATGTTAACCTCCAATTATTAATAACATTCGTAATGCTCTCGGGACTGGCTGATTTATCTTCAGCTATCAGTTTGCTCCTCATCGCCACCTGCAGTGTTTTGCGTGCCATTGCCTGATATAATTCAAGGCTTTGAGGCAAGTGGAGCTGGATGTTTTCCAGATGAGCTGCTATGGTACTTATGTCTCCTCTGGAAATGGGACCTGTTAAGGCACTATCGGTGCCAAGCTGTTCAATGTTTGCGAGGGTACCCATTACTAGAGGCAGCATTGCCGAAAAACCCTCATGCTCATTTATTCCAATGCTCCTCAAATACTGAAGCCCTTCGTCCACCAAAGCTACCAGATAGTTGGAGAAAACACAAGCTGCTGCATGATAAAGGACTTTGTCTTGAGGTGCTATCCTGAAGCATCGGTTTCCGGCCTTTGCAACAAGTTCTTCAAGCTGGGAATCATTTTCTACATCGCCTTCTATTGTGAAGTAAGTGGTGGGAAGACTTTTCAATGCGTTTTCCAGGTCTACGATAGACTGTATGGGATGCAGCGAATAGACCCAGCAATCATTATCACGGGCACTTTTTAATACCTCAGAGGAAAGTGCACCGCTCATATGAGCGATTATCTGTCCTTTTCTCAAGACTCCTTTTAGAGCCAGAAGGTCACAAACTGCCTTAATTTCTCCATCTGCCGTAGTAATAAAGATAATATCCGATTCGCCGGAAAGCATGGCAAGGTCAGTGAAATGCGTGCTGCCGGTGAGTCCTGCGGCTTTAATGGAAGAAGCAGCGCTTCTGCTATAGTATCCGGATATATCAAACCCTTTAAATTTCAGGTAAACTCCAAAGGCAGTGCCTACCTTGCCCGCCCCTATAAAACCAATTTTCATATTATCACTTCCATAATTCACTATGATATAATTATATTAGCATTATATCATAGCATTATTGTATGTTGATATGATATATATAGTCTGGAAATACTATATTATTATGGTTTAGGAGCAGGGATAGATGACTCAGCTGTGGGACGAGAAAAGGTATAATACTCTCAATATTTTTTTGAGGAATAAGTTTGGAGAAAAAGTATTCAAGATATCCTTGGATGCAGGTTTTACCTGCCCTAACAGGGATGGAAAGATATCTGCAGGAGGCTGTATTTTCTGCAGTTCAAGGGGGTCAGGGGATTTTGCCGGTACGGCTCATGACCTTGTAGAACAATTTTATGAGGTAAAGAGCATGATGAACAGAAAATGGAAGGCCGGCAAGTACATTGCGTATTTTCAGGCATATACCAATACTTACGCTGATGTTGAAACATTAAGGGAAAGGTATTATTCTATTCTAGACCTGGAGGATGTGGTCGGCATTGCCGTGGCAACCAGACCAGACTGCCTTCCGGAGGATGTGCTGGACCTTTTGGAAGAGATTAATTCCAAGACTTATCTATGGGTGGAGTTAGGTCTGCAGACCATGCATGAAAGAACGGCCAGGCTTATTAATAGGGGCTATAGCCTTGATACCTATATTGCTTCGGTAAAAGAATTAAAAAGGCGAAATATAGAGGTAGTAACCCATGGGATACTGGGACTGCCGGGAGAGAACAGACAGGAAATGCTTCAAACGGTAGATTTCATAGCTAATACCGGGACTCAAGGTATAAAGCTGCATCTGCTTCACCTTTTGAAGGATACCAAGCTTGTGGAGATGCACCAAAGAGGAGAATTTCAGATGATGTCAATGGAGGACTATGTAGAGACTGTAGTCGACTGCATTGAAAGGATTCCGGAGAGCATGGTGATACATAGAATAACCGGTGACGGACCAAGGGATACCCTTATGGGCCCACTATGGAGCCTGAAGAAGTTTGAAGTAATTAACGCCATCGAGCATCTTATGATGGATAGAGATACTTGGCAGGGTAAAAAGTATACACCGAATAAGGACATAGAGAATATATTTGTATAAATAGGTTTCGTATTACGAGTTACACGTTTCGGGTATGAAAGAAGGGCTTTAAGGGGACTCTAAACAACGTATGAGATGGACGCCAAAAGTCCTTGACACAGATTGCAATACATGCTAACATAAATCGTAAATATCGCTATATGCAAGGAACGGGATTAGTAGAAGAATGAAGGACTTGCAGAGAGCCGGAGAACGGTGAAATCCGGCAGCTTGACTTCTTTGAACTCACCCGGGAGCAGCTTCCTGAAATATTAGTAGGGCAAGCCGGGATTCCTCCGTTAAAGGGATAGATGGTAACAATGCGCCATCAAAAAAGTGGATTTTTTGGCAGGGTATGCTAAAGAATCAAAAAGAGTGGTACCGCGAATAGACTTCGTCTCTTATTGAGATGAAGTTTTTTTATTGTTTAAAAAAGTATAACTTTTTAAACAATAAAAAACCTTGATTTAACTGCCCGTGCCAGAATTTCCTCATTACATTCGGAAAAGGCACATGGGCTTCAAATGTGGCGATGCCCCATTTGTTATATTGTCTATTTTGTATTTTTCAATCTGAAAGGAGTGTTATTATGCCTTACTCTAAAGAAACTGACAAGAAGTGGCAAAAAAAGTGGGAAGAAACAGAACTCTATAAGTTTCATCCCGAAAATGTAGATAAAAAGCTATATTGCTTGGAAATGTTCTCATATCCCTCGGGGGCGAAGCTTCATGTAGGACATTGGTACAACTATGGTCCAAGTGACTCCTGGGCAAGAATGAAGAGAATGCAGGGATATGAGGTATTCCAGCCTATGGGCTTTGATGCCTTTGGGCTTCCGGCTGAGAACTACGCTATAAAGACGGGTATACATCCACAGGATTCCACGTTGAAGAATATAGCTACCATGGAGCAGCAGCTCAGAGAAATGGGAGCAACCTTTGATTGGAATTACGAGGTGGTAACCTGCGCTCCTGATTATTATAAATGGACTCAATGGGTATTCCTGAAGCTTTATGAAAACGGCCTCGCATATAGAAAGCAAGCACCTGTAAACTGGTGCCCCAAATGCAATACCGTTCTTGCTAATGAGCAGGTCATAGAGGGACATTGTGAGAGATGTGAAACGGAAGTAACCAGAAGAAACCTGACTCAGTGGTTCTTCAAAATAACAGCTTATGCCCAAGAGCTTCTGGATATGGTAGACGGTCTTGATTGGCCGGAAAAGACAAAGAAAATACAGAAGAATTGGATAGGTAGGTCAGAAGGCTCAGAAATAGAGTTTAAAGTAGAAGGAAAAGATCTATCCTTCAGAGTATTCACCACAAGAGCAGATACCCTTATGGGAGTTACTTATGTTGTACTTGCTCCTGAGCTGGAGCTTGTCAACCTCCTTACCACACCTGAACAGAAGGAAGCGGTAGAGGCTTATAAGGACTATGCAAGAAAAGTCAGCGAAATAGAGAGACTCTCGACAACAAGGGAGAAGACAGGAGTTTTCACCGGTGCCTATGCGGCACATCCGATAACCGGTGAAAGAGTTCAGATATGGATAGCGGATTATGCTCTTGCGACCTATGGCACAGGCTGTGTTATGGCTGTTCCGGCCCACGATGAAAGAGACTTTGAATTTGCTGAAAAATTCGGCCTGCCAATAAACAGGGTAATCAAGGGAGTAGGAGATGTAGATGATAAACTTCCTTTTGTAGGATATGGAGCACTTGTAAACAGCGATAAATTTGATGGAATGACTTCTTCAGACGCAAAAGTAAAAATAACAGAAGAGCTCGCCAAGGAAAGCAAGGGGGAGCTGAAGGTAAACTTCAGACTCAGAGATTGGCTGGTATCAAGACAGAGATATTGGGGATCTCCAATACCTGTTATACACTGCGAGGAGTGCGGTATAGTGCCGGTACCTGAAAAGGATCTGCCGGTGATGCTTCCATACGATGTGGAATTTACTCCTGATGGAGAATCTCCTCTGAAAAAGAGCCAGGAGTTTATGAATGTAGTGTGTCCTAAGTGCGGCAAACCAGCACATAGAGACCCTGACACCCTTGACACCTTTGTGTGTTCCTCGTTTTATTATCTAAGGTATCCTGACAATAAGAACAATGACGAGCCCTTCGATAAGGAATGGATAAACAAAATGCTGCCGGTTGACAAATATATAGGAGGTGCTGAGCATGCGGCAATGCATCTTCTATATGCAAGGTTTGTAACAAAGGCATTGAGGGATATGGGGTACCTTAAGTTTGACGAACCTTTCCTCTCCTTGGTTCATCAAGGTACAATACTGGGTCCTGACGGAGAGAAAATGAGCAAATCCAGAGGCAATGTCGTATCTCCGGATGTATATATAGACGAATTCGGTTCTGACGTATTCAGACTTTATCTCTGCTTCGGCTTCAACTATATAGACGGAGGACCTTGGAATGATGACGGGATAAAAGCAATATCCAGGTTCGTGGGAAGAGTGGAAAGAATGGTTGAAAGAATCCTTGAGCTTAGGACTCAGAAGAGCAAGGATGAAGTGGCAAGGGATGAAAAGGAATTGGGTTATGTAAGGCATATGGCTGTAAAGGGTGTATCCAAGGATGCAGAGGTATTCCAGTTCAACACCTCCGTTGCCAAGATGATGGAGCTTATCAATGCTTTGTACAAATACGATCAGGATACGGAAAGCAAGAACGTACCATATTTCGAAGGTGTTGTAGCTGACCTGCTTAGACTGTTGGCGCCATTTGCACCTCACTTTACAGAGGAAATGTGGGCGAGATTGGGATATGGATACTCGATATTCAACCAGCAGTGGCCGGTATGGGATGAAAAAGCCCTTGTCAAGGATACGGTGGAACTGGCAATTCAGATAAACGGTAAGGTGAAGTGCAAAATAGAAGTGGCATCCACAGCTACAGACAAGGAAATTGAGGATGCAGCAATGGCAAATCCAGAGGTGCAGGCACTGCTTGAAGGTAAACAGATTGTAAAAGTAATAGTTATAAAAAGCAGACTGGTTAATATAGTAATTAAATAGTAACAGGGAAGCTGCGGATAATACCGCAGCTTCTTTTTCATAGATTATTAGTATGGTAATATTAATAATAGCAGAAGTGCTAATAATAGAACAAAGCAATAAAGGGGCTGATATTATGAACTCAAAGGCTGAACGTAAAAAAGATACTACCTCAGATGAAATTGATGGCAAAAGTGCTAAGCTGATTCTTCTGGCAGTTGCAGTGGGTACCTTCATGGCAGCGCTGGACTCCAGTGTGGTCAACATTGCCCTTCCCAGCATAAGCAGCCATTTCAAGGCCCCCCTTTATATTATTGAATGGGTGGTAATGTCGTATTTGCTTGTTATAAGCAGCTTGCTGCTTACTTACGGAAGGCTTGGAGATATGTACGGACATAAGAGGATATACATAACCGGATTTATTATATTCACCATAGGCTCATTACTGTGCGGGATTGCTCCTACAATAGCTGTGCTTATAGCATTCAGAGCCGTTCAAGCCTTGGGGGCCGGAATGATTATGTCCATGGGACCGGCAATTGTCACCGATATAACTCCCGCCAACAAAAGGGGTAAGGCTTTAGGCATAACGGCCGTTGCAGTTTCCGTAGCTTTGACAACAGGTCCGGTTCTGGGTGGTTTTCTCACCTCTCATTTTGGTTGGCAGAGTATTTTTTACATAAATATTCCAATTGGAATTATTGGTACACTTTGGGCTTATAAAATCATACCCGCACAATCACGGTATGAGGCTCAGAATTTCGACGTGGCAGGCGCTATAACAGTGTTTTTGGCTTTAATGAGCCTGTTAGTACCCCTAAGCTATACAGAAATGTACGGCTGGGGCAACAGTTATATTATAGCCTCTCTTATTTGCGGTGTTTTGCTGCTTTTACTTTTTGTCTGTATAGAAAGAAAAATAGAGAGTCCGATGATGGATCTGGGGCTTTTTAGGAGCAGACTATTCACAATGAGCAACATATCTGCACTTATAAATTACATGGCTCAGTTTTCAGTCACTCTGCTGATGCCTTTTTACCTTATGCAGCTTAAAGGGCTGCCGCCGTCAAAGGCAGGGCTGATGCTTATACCGCTGCCTATTACAACTATGATTGTGGCACCAATAAGCGGTGCATTGTCGGATCGGTTTGACAGCAGGTATATAAGCTCTGCAGGTATGGGGTTAATATCCGTTGGAATACTGCTTTTAAGCAGACTGAGCTTTGACTCGCCGACAGCCTACATAATATTGGCCTTAGGGATAACCGGGCTTGGTTCGGGATTATTCCAAACTCCAAATAACAGTGCCATAATGGGAAGTGTACCGGTGAACCGAAGAGGTATAGCTTCCAGCATGCTGGCCACAATGAGAAATATGGGTATGGTATTGGGCGTCGCTGTTTCTGGAGCTTTGTTCAGCAGCCGATTGACGTATTTAAAGAGCGTGATGTCTTCTCAAGGTATTGCCGGAAGCGAAATTCAAGTTGGCTCATTTATGGGAGCACTAAGCTTCACATTTAATGTTGCATCGGTACTTGCAGCAGCGGCTGTATTGACATCGTTAATGAAAGGTTCAACAAGAATAAAGAAGGGTTGATATACTGTTGACATGTATTTTCATATTTAGTAAACTGAAATTGCAGGATACGTAGCGGGGGTATGGTAATATCACCTAAGCATGGATATTATGTTATAAGAATTAGGGAATGTGGAAACATACAATACATCGGTATGTAAATTATATATATTGCAAACAAGATTTAATAAGGAGGAGTAGAAATGAAAAAAAGACTTGATATTGAAGGTATGAGCTGTATGCACTGTGTAAAGCATGTGGAGGAGGCTCTAAAGGAATTGGCGGGAGTTATCGGCGTGACCGTGAATCTTAATGAGAAGAATGCAGTTGTTGAGCTGGATGGCGATGTGCAGGATGAACAGCTGACAGAGGTTATTGAAGATGTAGGTTATGATGTAAAGGGTATAACTAAGCTTTAATTCTAATAAAAGTCGCGAAAACGGGTTTAAAAGGATCGAATTAAGTTTCCGCGATATTCCATAAGGAAACAAAATGCATATTCGCATTTTGTATTGGAGGATATCATATGGATGAGGAGAAAAACAACCAGAAGGATTGCAGCAGCTGTGAAAATACAGGGGAGTATAAGATGTCCGCCCGCACGCAGAAGATGAGATCCTCTCTGGTGGCACGGCTGAATCGTATCGAGGGGCAGGTAAGAGGCATCAAGGGTATGGTGGAGAAGGATATCTACTGTGATGACATATTGAATCAGATAGCAGCTGTCCAGTCAGCGATGAAGTCAGTGAGCAGGTTGATTCTTGAAAGTCACATGAAAGGGTGTCTGGTCAACAGGATTCAGTCAGGCGAAACCGAGGTAGTCGATGAACTTTTGGAAACCATTGAAAAAATGATGAGATGAAAAGACCGGCGGTGAAAAATCAACCGCCGGTCTTTTAAACTTCAATGATAGTTGTTATATACTCATTTTCTTTACTTACAGCAGAGGAATCCTTTGTAAAACGGATATTTCTGGAGAAATGCCTGGCAGCAACCATCGTGTGACATAGGGCTATGCCAACGTCTACAAGGTTAAGAGATCCAAGGAAATGTCTCATTACAAAGTTGCCTGTTCTGGAAGAATACACATGAATCTTGCCGTCGATGAAGACAAATCTCCAAGGCTGGGTATTCGCTGCAGAAGGTGCAAGCCTTATTGCACTAATTATTCTGCTCCAGGTTATATTCATTGTACCAGAGGTTATTTCAGATACGTCCTTTCTTTTTGCTTCAGAGGAGCTGCGTCTTAATGCAGATTTGCCTTTCTCGGGATAGCCGAAGGCTATCATCAGCCTCGGTACCTGACCATCAGGAATATCTATTATGCCCTCCAACAGGTTATGCTTAATACTTCCGCCAAGCCAGCAGGTGGAGAGACACATAGTAGTGAGCCTAAGTACAATTCCCTGCAAGGTGTATCCGATGTTCTGGAGGTAGCCCTCTTTTTCTGCTGAAGTAACAATCAGGTAATGTGGAGATTTTACTTTCCCGTACCCACCTATGATGCCCGGCAATAGCTCATGTATCCTCTGACCGTCTTCCACTATGTGTATTCTCATGCCTATGTTATTATAAAGTCTCTCGGCAGTATCAACAATACTCCTTACAGCTTGAAGCTGCTCGTCTGGCAGACGCTCTTGAGAGTATCTTCTTGTGGATTTTCTAAATATAATCGCGTCATACAATTCCATTAAACAACCTCCTATATATTTCATGAAAACATTTTATATTCTTGATTTATTTTGCATAAATATTTCCTTGATTAGTCAAACCCAAGAAGCTATACCTCGCTGCTTCCAATCAATGGAAGGAACTTCTATTTATAGGATACTAATTAGATTGATATGAGTCAATGCTTGTTCATATCCCCACCAATACATTTCATCGGTAAGCAAATTCTGCTCTAATAGATATTTAAAGGGTTTCACATTCTCTTGTACTTTAATAGATTGTAGTAAGAGTTTAATTATTCTCTCTTATTTGATTCTGTTGGGAGGAAGAAAAGTGAAACCGTATAAGCCGGAATCAATGCTTGTAGAACGTGTTTGGGGAGGAAACAAATTATGTAAGTACAATAAGAAAATCCAAGGCAGCATAGTTGGAGAGAGTTGGGAGACAGGACCTCTTGAAGGGGGTGCTCCAGTCTTGATAAAGCTTATAGATGCAAGGGAGACTCTATCGGTGCAGGTACACCCTGATGATCAATTCGCATCCAGGATTGAAAATGCTCAAAATGGCAAGAGCGAGGCTTGGGTGGTGCTTGAGTGTGAGGAGGATTCCTTCATAATTTATGGATTCAACAGGATTGTAAAAAAGGAAGAGCTTACGAGCCTGCTAAAAGAAGGACCCATTGCTGAGATACTGAACCATGTAAAGGTGCGGAAGGGAGATTGTGTATATATACCGGCGGGTACGGTACATAGTCTGGGTAAAGGTATACTTGCCTATGAGGTTCAACAGCCTTCAGATCTGACATATAGAATCTATGATTGGGACAGAAGGGATTTGCAGGGAAAAGGCAGGGAACTGCACATAGATAAAGCTGTAGAGGCTATCAATTACTTTGACCGGCTGCCCCAAATCACCAACCTATATGATTCATTAAAGGGTAGTTTTTACAATATAATAAATTGCGAGTATTTTGAGAGCAGCTATAGACGCCTGGAGCATAAAGAATGTCAAAGCTATGAACCGGGCAGGTTCAGGGCAATCACTACGATATCAGGCTCTGTCGTGCTGAGGTATGAAGATTCTTTAATATTAGCACATAAGGGTGATACTTTTATTGTACCTAAGGAATATGACAGAGCTATAATTATTGAGGGGTTGGAAGCTGCGGAATATATTGTCACCTCATGCAATATTCATAGTATGATATAATATTGGCAGATATGTTGTGAAAAACATATAGTTAAAGTATGATAGGTTTTGAGATTGACACAAGATGATGCGCATGGTAGGATTATTTTACCCGAAGTTGCTGTTGTAGTCAGGTTCAAAGCAAGCAGAGGCTCTTCAAGTAATATGAAAGGGGTGGCAATATGGTTGCAAATATTAAACTGGAAAATAGTGAAGTAAAACAGGTAAAGCAGATAGTTAGTTTCTTTAAAAAAGGTACGAAAATCAGGTATAACAAAAAACTGACAGGAAAGGTCAGGTTATATATAAGTGACAAGAACTCAATGAAGAATATGAATGATATATTGTCACTTTATGAAAATAGCCTAAACTAGAAATATAGCCAATCCCAGACTCGGGAAAATTGCGAAAAGCAGCCTCGGTCTGGGATTTTCTGTTTTTTGCATGCTATAGGTTTTGCAATAAACATTTTACATTGAAATTCAAATATTGCAAAAGCATATTCCTTGATTTCATAGGTATACGTTTCGCGAAAAACATCTTGATTGAATTAAAATTTCGCGTAAACGTTTCCTTGATTGTTATTGAATTCGCACCATACCCTATATAATTTCCCAAGTGCGTTCAATATTGCCTAATTCTTCATTGAACCTTATTTAGTACAACCGATATATCGTGTAGAAATTTGTAATATCATGTAACATTTAATTGATTATTTAAAAAATTTATAATATTATTAAATTAGATAATTATACATTAATAGGAATTATATCGTAATTTATAAGAACTACAGCCAGCTTTTACCCGAGGCAAATCAAAAATGGGAGAGTGATTTGGATGACAGGCTTATTATTAATTTATTTCTTAATTAACATTGTACTTGGCATTGCACTTTTCATGCTGCGCAGCAATGCATTGGCAGCGGCTGTGTTAATCGTACTTATGATTGCATCGGGGGTTGGATTTCTAACTTGGCTAAGCAGTGCCGCTGGAAAGATCAGAAATAACGTTGAGCTAATAAATAAAGGGCAACTGAATCAAAACATCAAGAGAACAGGAATTAAGATGTTGGACCATTTGTCATCAAGAATAAATGATTTTTTATTCAAGATCAGGGGGTTAATCGGCTCTTTCGGAGATGTATCCAAGAGAGTAATGAAGGATGCACATGAGGTCGAGAAGCAGGCAGAGACAATCAAGTATGCCGCAGGGGAAATAGCGGCAACAATTCAGAGCATTGCAGAGTCTGTAAGCAATCAGGCGGTGTATACTCAAAACATGATGAATATGGTACAGAGCTTCGCGCGAGATGCCAAGGACATAAGTGGTAATGCCGAGATAAGCTTTAGTGTTGCAAAAGAAACAAAAGGAACCATAGAGGACAGCTTCAGCAAATTTGCAGATATAAGAGCCAAAATAGAGGAGTCTAAAGAGTATAATAAGAAGGTGCTTGACGCCTTGGGCAGCCTTTATGATAAAATAAAGGCCATAGATACAATAACTGAGGCAGTAGAAGGAATTGCAGCCCAGACTCAGCTTTTGGCATTAAATGCCGCTATAGAAGCGGCAAGAGCGGGGGACGCGGGCAGGGGGTTTGCGGTGGTTGCCGGCGAAGTAGGAAAACTCGCTGATGACTCTTCACAGTCTGCAAAAGAAATCAAACAGCTGGTGGATGGAATAACCGGTCAGATAAGTGAGCTTTCGCTCCATATAAAGGATGAAGCTGATGCTATTGACAAGAACCTGCTGTATGCAACAGAGGTATTGAAGAAATCTGATATAATAAATGATACGCTGAATGGGAACATGCAAGCAGCTGAGAAAATAACAGTGCTTACAAAAGAGCAGATAAAGAGTATAGACAGTATTGAAAGAGAAATAGAAAAGATAAACGACATAACACAGCAAAGTGCGGCGGTATCAGAGGAAATAGGCGCATCAACAGAAGAGCAGCTGGCTACGATTGAGTCTGTACACGGACACATTGTAAAGCTCCTTGAAAGGCTTGAAGAGTCCAATGCAGTTGTGGGCAATTTCATGAAGGGCTTTGAGGTTACTGAAGCAATCAAGGGGAAAATCAGCAAAGCTCAGGCATTGATCGGCGAAATGGTACAAAAGGAAAACCTGCTTGCTATGGACGAAAAGGCAGCAGAAAAATATCTTAAAGAGCAGCAGAAGAAATTAGAATACATAGAGCTTATAGCAATTATTAACGACAATGGTTATCTAACATCAGCAACAGTAGAAATTCCCGAGAATTTCAGAGATTGCAGTGCAAAGCCTTACTACACAAAGGCTGCCAAAGGTGAAACCGTTGTATCTGATGAATATATTTCAGTTGTTTCTAATAACTACAATATATCAGTGTCTATGCCAGTTCAAAAGAATGGAATATTTAAAGGCGTTGTAATGGCAGATATAAATATTAATGAAAACTAATGAAATAAAAGCAGATTCTGTATAGCTTGAAGCAAGTAAACATAAATTAGAAAGAGGTTACGTTGTCAGACGATAACCTCTTTTCGTCTTGACTAGAGGTAAGATTGTGATTAGAATCCATTTAGGGAGGTGTTGCCATGGCTGCCGAAAAGCATCCGCAATATAAAGAAGAAAAGCTTAGGCTGGAAACTACTCTTGGCTATGTAGAAAAGAGCATTGCCGGAATGGTGGAGAAAAAGGGAAGGCTTGAAAACGATATTGATAGGACTAAAAGGCACAATACTGGTGATAACAGTCAGCAGTATATTGAGCTTATGATAAATTCGATGCTGCAGGAGAGAGCTGCGCTAAAGCTAAGGAACCTGATGACTGCAAGAAGCCGGCCTTATTTTGCCAGAATTGACTTCCAAGAAAATATAAAAGATAAAGCTGAGAACTTATACATTGGGAAAATGGCACTTATAAGAGATGAGGATCAGGAGCTTATTATAGTTGACTGGAGGGCTCCAATAGCTAATTTGTACTATGAAGGCCGTTTGGGGGATGCGAGCTACCAGAGTCCTGAGGGAAATATAGACGGAAGCTTGCTGCTGAAAAGGCAATTTTCTATTGAAGAAGGAAAGCTAAGAGAAATATTTGACATAGACATTACCACAAATGATGAGTTTCTTCAGGCATCCTTGGGAGCTAATGCTGACAGCAGGCTGAAGGAAATCGTATCAACAATACAGGAGGAGCAAAACCGTGTGATAAGGGCTGATATGTGGAAGCCCCTGATAGTTCAGGGAGCAGCCGGAAGCGGAAAGACCACAATAGCGCTGCATAGAATAGCTTACCTGATATATACCTACGAAAAGACCTTTAAGCCGGACAACTTTATGATTATAGCACCTACCAAATTCTTTCTGAATTATATATCTGACGTACTACCGGAGCTGGGAGTTGAGAAGACAAAACAGACAACCTTTGAGGAATTTGCAGCGAATATAATCGGGCAGAAGTTCAAAGTACGAGATGCAAACGAAAAGCTATTGAGCTTCATTATAAGCAACCCAAGTCCAGAGCAGGAAAAGAGAAACAGACTGCTGCGGCAGGAGTCTGAGTTCAAAAGCTCCATGGCTTTCAGAGATGTGCTGGATGATTATATAACTGTAACAGAGCAGGACTTCATACCCAAAGAGGATTTTAAACTGTTGACTAAGGTCATATACAGCTATGAAGAAATAAATAAGCTATTCAGCATAGATTACAGGAAACAGTCCTTTGCAAAAAGGATAGAGGAAATAAAGAAGCATCTTGCAAACAGATTGAAAGCTAAAAAGCAGGCAATTATTCAGGAAGCCCAGACAGCATGTGATAAGAGGATAGTTCGGGCGAAGCTGACCCTTGAGGAGGGGGAGGAACGGAAGAAAATAATTACTGACCTTATAGATAAGAAGGATGAGTTCATTGGAAGGGTTGAGCAGTATTGTAAAGGTGCTGTGAAAGAATATGTCAATAAAATCTCAAGGCTCAATCCCTTTGAATACTACAAAGACTTTGTGTCCAATGAGGAAGTGTTTCACAGCTTAGTGGATAATGTAATAGGACGGGAAGCGGCAGATTTTATCAGAGAGAACACTATTATGGATTTGAAATCAGAAAGTATTGATATTGAAGACATGGCACCAATAATATATCTGAAATATAAGATTCATGGAGTAGATGAAAAGCTTCCCGTTAAGCATATTGTAATAGATGAAGCCCAGGATTTCAGCGTATTCCAGCTTTATGTACTGAAAAACATAATAAAGGACAGTTCCTTTACTATACTGGGTGATTTGGCCCAGGGGATACATTCTTATAGGGGAATAAAGGACTGGGGAGATGTGGATGAGCATGTTTTTGAGGGCAGGTGCGGCAGGCTGGTGTTGGAGCAGAGCTACAGGACAACTGTGGAGATTATGGAAGCTGCCAACAAGGTTATCGCTAAATTGGAAAATGAGAACTTGATCCCCGGCAGACCGGTTATAAGACACGGAGACAAAGTAGAAATAATAGAGAAGCAGAGCCGACATGATATCGCTTCAGATATATGGGAGAGAATCAAGGAGCTGAAAAAACAGAAGTTTAAGTCAATAGCAATAATATGCAAGACTGCTGATACCTGCAGCGAGCTGCGGAAGGGTTTCAAAGCGGGCAAGGATGCTCCGCGGATAATCACGGAAAAGGACAGGGAATACAAGAGCGGAGTAGTCATTGTTCCTGCACACTTGTCAAAGGGCCTGGAGTTTGATGTGGTATTCATAGCTGATGCAGAGGCGGAAAGCTATAGGGACAGTGAACTGGATACAAAGCTGCTCTATGTTGCGATGACAAGGCCGCTGCACAGACTATATATTTATCACTGCGGAATATGTAGTAGGCTGATTGAGGATCTGCATTAAAATCGCTATATATGCCAGAATAAGAGAGAGAACAAAATACGGAGTACTAATGCAGGAAGGTAGAAGAATGTACAAATATGTTGATGGTTTAAAAGCTATGTCTGAAGCAGGGGATGCGAGTGCAAGGTCTAAATATGAGAAAATCATGGAATGCCTTAAGTCAATGGATGATGATAGGGTAGCTAACTGCATTATTCTGATGAAAGAGTATATTCCGGAGCTATGGAACCAGAGTGCACTGCTTCTTAAGAAATATATAATAGATGAATCCCGAAGTCTTGAGTTTCTGAGCAAGGATGAAGTTGAGCTTATAGAGTTTCTAAGGGAATATGTTAAGGAGCAGGAGTACAGTAATCACTAAGCAGGTAAAATAATTTATGCAAGAAATACAATCCCTGCCTCATATAATTAACTAAAGCATTCATGAAGAAGTAACTACATAAATATTTGTGGTAGGTAATTAGGGGGGATTGTGTTGAGAAAGCAGCTGCTGCTTCTTTTCGCTTTGATTATTTTATTTGCATTACTTGTTACTATGCCGGATTTAAGGATTGGATATTAAAGAAAAAATCTGGAGCAGATAATCTGCCCCAGATTTTTAATTAGCTAGCTTGAACGCAGGATTAGTGAGTATAAAATCCTTCTTCAGCCCTGAAGTAACATATACCTGCTTGTCAGATGTTACGAAGATGGCATCTGTGTTTTCAATGCTTTCAATAAGTTTGATTCCTTCCTCAAGCCCTATAAGCAGTGTAGTAGTTGACAACCCATCTCCATCTACCGATTTGTCTGTAATAATTGATACGCTGTATAAATTGTTTTCAGTAGGATAACCGGTACCTGTATCCAAAATATGATGGTATTTCTTACCATTCTCTTCAAAGAATCTTTCGTAGGTACCGGAGGTTACTACAGTTCGATCTTTTATTGGCACTATGCCGAGAAAATCACCTCTTGGATTGAAGGGATCCTGAATTCCTATCTTCCATGGGTTTCCATTTGGATTTCCACCTACGGTCATTACATTTCCACCAAGATTTATAATTGCATGAGCTACTCCGTTTTCCTTGAACACTCGGGCTACTTCATCAGCAGCATAACCCTTTGCAATTGCACCTAAATCCACTTTCATACCCGGAGTCTCGAGCTTGGCGGTAAGGCTTTCCTTGTTCAAGGTCAGCTTCTCATAATCCACCAGCTTCACAGCCTCCTCAAGAGCACCTTTTTCAGGAATTGCTGCATATTCGGTACCGATATTCCATTGCTTAACGATAGGACCTACAGTTATATCAAATTTTCCGTTTGACTGCTCAGAATACCACCTTCCTCTTTCAACAACCGCAAAGGTATCGGGGCTGAGCTTTACTTCTTTTACACCTGAAGCGTCATTTAGGGCAATGATTTCGCTGGTTTCTGCGTTGTTTATAGTCATTTTGCTTTCTATCTCAGAAATTCTCGCCAGACCCTTGTCTAGTATTGTTTCATCATTCTTATCATAGATAGTTAGCTCTATAACTGTTCCCAGTAAGAAACCAGTCTTGGTTATAGGTTCGGTCTTACCAGCGGGAGCTGGACTGGGAGCCGGCTCCTGGCATCCAGACAATACGAATGTTATTATTAAAGCCATAATAGTAATGTGAATCATTTTTTTGCTTAAAATCAAAATTGGGCACCTCCATTAAATTACAGAACTAATCTACAGTATTATTACAAAATGTGATATTAAATTTACATATCTAATTCTATATGATACATTAATATCAATGCAACAAAAATTTAATAATGATAATTAAATTCATATCAAATAGAAGTCCGGTAAACGCTTATATGGTTGCAATTGGGTTTAATTACAGCAGATATTCTGATACGAAAAAATATTAAATCCATACTATTACTATAGGCTTTTTTTGTTGTATAATATACAATTGAAGTGTATTCGAGGGATAAGAATATTTCTTAAAATGTTAATTGAATGCAGGTAAATAATCAAATTGGACAAGGTTCAAATTCAGTGAGAGTAAGGAAACGTTAAGTGGAAGCTGAATTTACAGTGAAAATGTTTATGTAAAACAAATGGACGGGGGATATAATGAAGCTGAAAAAAGGCGATATGATTATCATTATAATACTTGCTATAGCAGTAATTTCATGGCTTGGAATAAACAAGATGAGTGAGTCAAAAGATGAGAGACAGATAGTAATTGAGACCAATGGGGATTTTTATAAAGCTATTCCAATGGAAACAGGAATGAAGCAGAAGGAAATCCATATAGAGCTGGAAAATGGGAATCACATTGATATTTTGATTGATGATAATGGCGCATATGTAAAGGATGTAATTTGTCCGGACAAGGTTTGCCAGAAAACCGGAGTAGTAAGCAAAGTGGGACAGAGCATAGTATGCCTTCCTAACAGAGTTGTTGTTTACGTTGAGGGAAAGACAGAATCAGAAGTTGATGATATTTCATTTTAATTAAATAAATCGCTGGATAGATTAAGAGATCAGCTGCGATTTATAACAATCAAGGAAAGCATTTGCACTACCATAAAAAACATAAATTATTGGTGCGCAATGCTCAGTTAGGAGAGTAAAATGAGTAGAACAAAAAAAATGGTGCTGCTAGGTATTCTGGTTTCCCAAGCATTGATACTTCATATTATTGAAAGAATGATTCCGGTACCGATACCTGTTCCAGGAATAAAGCTGGGCCTTGCCAACGCAATCTCCCTTGTGGCAATTATATTGTTCGGGCCTAAGGAAGCTCTTATGGTTGTGGGTATGAGAACCCTTTTGGGGTCTGTATTTGGCGGAGGAGTATCTTCTTTCATATACAGCTTTATAGGAGGTTCCATTAGCACTTTGGCAATGGCATTGATGTATAAGAAATTCAGGAACCTTTTCAGCCTGCCTGTTATAAGCGTGGTAGGAGCTGTGTTTCACAACATCGGACAAATATTAGTAGCCAGTCTTATAGTAGAGAATGCAAGGTTGTTTTTATACTTGCCCGTTTTATTGATTTCAGCAGTGATTACAGGATTATTTATAGGATTTGCAGTAAAATATACACTAAGACCAATGAGACACATACTTGGAATAGGAAGTGATGAGAATGTGGAATGATAATGAATTTTTAAAAAAAGAGCTGGAATCAGTTGAGGATACTATAAAAAAATCTTTGAGAACCAGAAACAAAACGGTCAAAGAAGCTTTGGTGGATTTTGTAGACAGTGGAGGGAAAAGGCTTAGACCTGCCTTTACCATACTTGGAGGGACCTTTGGTGAATATGATAGGAATACCATTGTGCCTGTAGCTGCAGCTCTTGAAATAATCCATATGGCCACTCTCATACATGATGATATAATAGATGATGCAAAGCTTAGGAGGGGTAAGGAAACGGTACACTCAGTACTAGGCAAGGATGTGGCAGTGTACAGCGGCGACTTCCTGCTTACCCGTGGCTTCATGCTCGTAGCCGATTATGCGGATATGGATATGTTGAAGCTGGTGGCAAAAGCCTCGGCGTATATCTGCGATAGTGAAATAGCCCAAAATGAGCAGAGATTTGATACCGATGTCAGCGTTAAGCAGTATCTTAAAAGGATAGGCGGAAAGACCGCAGCTTTATTTGCTATAAGCATGTATATGGGGGCGTATAAGGCTGGATGTCCCAGAAAGCTTGTGAATAAGCTGGGTGTGTTGGGCAATAATATTGGTATGGCCTTCCAGATTGTAGACGATATTCTTGATTTAACTGGTAATGAAATAAAGGTGGGTAAGCCATTATTAAATGATGCTGCTCAAGGCGTATATACGTTGCCGATAATATATGCACTTCGTTCAGAATATAGAAAGCAGGTATTGGAAGCTTTAAGCAGAATACGCAAGGATAACGGATTATCCCTATATGGAGTCATGGATGCCTCAAAGGCTATCGAAAGGTCGAAGAACCTTGCAGAAAAGTATATCAGCAAAGCCATGAAAAGCGCCAGAGAGCTGCCGGATTCATTAGGAAAAGATATAATCATAGAAATAATTAACGATCAGCTTGAAAGAAAATTCTAATTGCTCTCGTCTATATATATGTTGACATTGGGTGTTTTGCTATGCAACGCACCCAATTTTTTTCAGCAGGTATATTTTCAGGACATTTGAACTACTTATAAATACTGCTGAAGATATATTGAATGATGACACAAATTGCATCATAATTATAATGGAATATAAATATATAACGCACTATGTGCGAATTCAATAACAATCAAGGAAACCGTTTTGCGGAATTTGAATGAAAGATTATTGTATTCCGCATAACGCTTAGGAGGTTAAACAATGAACATTATTCAAGCAATTATATTGGGACTTATTCAGGGGCTCACTGAATTTTTACCTATAAGCAGCTCGGGGCATCTTGTGCTGTTCCAAAAGATTTTCGGTATAAATGAGCCTACGCTGATATTTGATACTATGGTACATATAGGAACGCTTGCGGCTGTAGTTACTGTACTATGGAGGGAAATATTCTCACTTCTGAAAAAACCTTTTCAAAAGCTCACCTGGTTATTAATTGCAGGTACTATTCCGACGGGAATCATAGGTATAATGTTTAAGGATTCCTTTGAAGCAATGTATAAGAGCGGCAGCACCTTGGGCTTTGAGTTCCTGGCTACCGGTTTTATTATTCTTTTTGCTGAAAGTCTAAATACAGGGAGAAAGAATGTATAAGAGACATCATATCTGGATGCTGTTTTTATAGGGGTTATGCAGGGTGCGGCTATCATGCCTGCTATTTCCAGGTCGGGACTTACAATTTCAGGTGCTCTGCTCAGGAACTTGGATAGGGAGTTTGCAGCTAAATTTTCCTTCCTGCTTTCAATCCCTGCTATATTAGGGGCTGCAGTATTCCAGGTGAAGGACATTGTTGAGGCAGGAAGCAGCAGCATCATAACTGCTCCAATTGCTGCAGGAACAATAGCAGCGACTATAGCGGGCTATTTCTCCATAAGATTTATGATTGTCCTGCTCAAAAAAGGCAGTATGAGATATTTTTCCTATTATGTTTTTGCACTAGGAGCACTAGTAATAATTGATCAATACATTACACATCTTTTCTTTTAGTGATACCCAAAAATATTTTAAAATGATACATATTTGTAATATCAAAATAATGGGAAATTATTATATAATTAAAGTATGAAAAAAATTGCAATATAAGAGGTGAATCGACGTGAGTGAACTTAAGGAGCTGCTTCCATATCTCAAAATGTGGAATACATATGTAGATATTGGTATAATCGCCGTTATTATTTATAAGGTAATGAACTTAATAAAAGAAACACGGGCGGAGCAGCTGATTAAGGGTATCGCCATGCTTATAATTGCAACCAAGCTCAGTGAAGTCCTTGGCTTCCATGCTGTATACTGGCTGTTGAAAAACGCAATGACAGTAGGAGTTATCGCAATACTGATTATTTTTCAGCCTGAGCTTAGACGTGCACTTGAGCACCTTGGAAGAGGCAAGTTCTTCGTGAAGGGAGAGCTGCTTGACCAGGAAATTGACAACATGCTGGATGAAATAAATATTGCCGTCACTCACCTTTCAAAAAATAAAATCGGTGCCATCATAGTACTGGAGCAGGAAACAGGTTTAAATGAATATATAGAGACTGGCACAAAGCTGGATTCGATAGTTACAAATGAGCTATTGGTGAACCTGTTTGTTCCAAACACTCCGCTCCATGACGGTGCTGTGATAATAAGAAGGAATAGGATTACCGCTGCAGGCTGCTTCCTGCCTCTGACTCAGAGTCAGAATCTTAGTAAGGAGTTAGGTACCAGGCACAGAGCTGCAATAGGTATAACTGAAATATCCGACTCCCTGGTAATAATTGTATCCGAGGAAACCGGGGTCATATCCTTTGCTAAAATGGGAAGGCTGTCAAGATATCTTGATACCAAATCCATGAAGGAAATAATCAAGAACAGCTATAAGACCAAGGAAGGCAAACAACCCATATGGATGAAATGGGGTGCCAAAAATGAATGATAAATTCTTAAACAAAGACGTTACCATACGTATACTATCTGTTATGCTGGCGTTACTGCTTTGGTTCTATGTGATAACAGAGCAAAATCCTGAGATTACAAAGGACATAACAATTCCTGTCAGGCTTATTAACACTGTATTCATTGAAAAGAGCAGCATGGTGCTGGCTAATGATCCTAACAGCTTTAAGGTTACACTGAAATTAAAAGGCAAGAATAATGTGTTGGATAAGCTTAACGAGACCACTGTTGATGCCATTGCAGATATGGAAGGCCATAGGCTTAAGGGTGAGAACTTTCTAAAAATAATTATTAACGGCATACCTGAGGATGTGAATGTCCTGCAGAAATCTCCAGAAAGTCTTAAGGTAGTATTGGAATCGAAAGTAAGCGTTCAGAAAAGCGTCCAGGTGAACATAATGGGTAATCCGTCCCATGGCTTGGCTGCTATGACTCCTGTGATAGCGCCCAATGATGTTGTCATAACCGGAGCAGAGTCCCAAATAAGCAAGATACATAGCGTCAGAGTTGATGTGGATATTGCCAGTGTGAACGCGGAAGTGAAGAAGATACTTCCGGTGAGGGCACTGGATGAAAGTGGGAAGGATATACAGAATATAACCATAGAACCCAGCAATATTGAGGTAAGCATTCCTATAGAGAGTACAAAGCGCGTCGGTCTGGAAATGGATCTGACAGGACAGCCGGCAATTGGATATGTAATAAGCAATATATCGGTATTTCCGGAAGAGATACTTGTTACCGGAAAGCAGCAGACCCTTTCAGGTATAAATTTGATTAAAACTGAGAAAATTGATATTACTGATGGAACAGCAGATGTATCGAAGGAAGTAAAGCTGGTAATGCCTGAGGGTGTTGAACTTGTAAATACAGGTGAAAAGGTGACGATTTTCGTCAATATCGAGAAGCTTACAACAAGTGAAATAACTATTGGCAGCTTTGAATATGTGAATCTTGCAGAGGGCTTGGCGCTGGAAAGCATACAAAGCAACATTGTAGCTAGCTTGAGAGGTGCCGAGAGCTTATTAGTAGATGCTCCGAATACCATTAAATTCTTTATTGACCTGAAGAATGCCAATGAGGGCAGTAATGTTTTGAATATATCGTGGGAAGCACCCCAAGGGGTTGAGGTTGTTGAAGTATCACCGCAGCAGGCTGTGGTGATACTGAAGAAGAGCGGCACATAGGAGATGATTAAGTGCGTTTTGAGATAAATAACTTGAAGCAGCCTATTAAAGAAATTTCCTCTGACAGTGATGTCGAGACAGTTAAATTTCTTGCAGCCAGGAAGCTCAAGGTAAGTGAAAAGGACATATCCGGTATCAGAATATTGAAAAGATCTGTAGATGCAAGGGATAAAAGGGATGTTCTGTTGATATACTCCGCAGAGGTGGAGGCGGCAGGAGATATGAATCTTTCAAAGTATCGTCAGATTAAGGATGCTGTAATGCTTGATGAAGCAGCCGGCGGAAATGACATTGAAACAGAGCTGCTGCAGGGCAGCGGGAAAATAAATAATAGGCCTATAGTTATAGGTAGTGGACCGGCAGGATTGTTTGCCGGTTTAATTTTAGCAAAACACGGATACAGGCCATTGATACTCGAAAGAGGCGGAGATGTCGATGAAAGAGCCAAGGCAATTGATTCGTTTTTTAAGCTTGGTGTTTTTGATGAAAATTCCAACATACAGTTTGGCGAAGGGGGAGCGGGCACTTTTTCCGATGGAAAGCTCACTACCAGAATAAAGGATAGAAGAATCGGCATGGTGCTTGATACCTTTGTCCGGGAGGGTGCACCCGAAGAGATATTATATCTCGGCAAGCCCCACATAGGGACTGATATTTTAAAGACAGTCATAAAAAACATAAGAAAAAGCATAATTGAGCTTGGAGGAGAAGTAAGGTTTTCTTCCAAGGTTACAGATATTTTGGTGGACAACGGTGAAGCAAAGGCTGTAGTTGTTAATGGAAGTGAAACCATTGAGTCCAATGTAATAATTGCAGCGCTGGGACATAGCGCAAGGGATACATACCAAATGCTTTTTGAGAAAGGCTTAAGAATTATGCCGAAGCCCTTCTCCATAGGAGTAAGGATTGAGCATAGGCAGAGTATGATAGATGAAGCCCAATACGGCAGCTTTGCGGGACATCCAAGACTTGGGGCTGCGGACTACCTGCTTACTACCAGGAGCAGTGCAACGGGACGGGCAGCCTACAGTTTCTGTATGTGTCCGGGAGGTCAGGTGGTGGCAGCTGCTTCAGAGCAAGGCATGCTTGTGACCAATGGTATGAGTGAATATAAAAGGGATAAGGAAAATGCTAATAGTGCACTGGTTGTCTCTGTAGCTCCTGAGGACTTTGGAAGCAGCCATCCTTTATCCGGTGTGGCGTTTCAAAGGACATGGGAAGGGAAGGCTTATGATCTGGGGGGAAGGAACTTTCATGCGCCGGTACAGCTTGTGGGTGATTTTCTTCAAGGGAAAGCATCTCAGGCCATAGGCGGAGTGAAGCCCAGCTATGCTCCGGGGATAAAGCTCTGCGACTTGCATTTGTGCCTGCCCGAGTATGTTACGCTGACAATGAAGGAGGCCCTGAGGGATTTTGATAGAAAAATAAAGGGCTTTGCAAATAGGGATGCCATACTTACAGGGGTTGAGACAAGAACCTCTGCACCCATAAGGATAGTCAGAACGGAAAACATGGAGAGCGAGACAGTAAAGAATTTCTATCCGATAGGCGAGGGAGCTGGCTATGCCGGAGGGATCATGAGTGCGGCGGTAGACGGTATTAAGGCAGCCGAAAGGATAATTCAGACATATAAGCCGATAAAATAGGTGTGGGGCTGCGGGTGTAGGGGCGACCATTGGTAGTCCGAGCTGGCTTCGAAGACATTTCTTAAAGCGCGCACCGAGCCCAAAAAGATCGTGAGGTTGTTTTATGGAAAGAAATATAGAACTAATACTGAACTCTACCCATGACGCAATGATTGGTGTCGACACTGAGGGTATAATAACGCTTTTCAACAAGGCTGCTGAAAAACTCACTGGGATAGCTGCAGAAGTGGCTACGGGAAAGTATGTGGCTGATGTAATAAAAGATACAAGGCTGCCTTTTATACTAGAGACGGGAAAATCGGAGCTTAATCAACAGCAGAACCTTGGCAGCATCAAAATCATAACCAACAGGATGCCTGTTAAGGATAAACAGGGGAACATAATAGGAGCTATCGCAGTATTCAGGGATATAACCGAGGTTATTGAGCTGGCAGAGGAGATAACAAACCTGAAGGAAATCCAGAGTATGCTGGCGGCAATATTTAACGCCACCCAGGATGCAATCTCAGTAGTAGATCAGAAGGGGCTGGGGGTAATGATAAACCCTGCCTATACAAGAATTACCGGTCTGTCCGAGAAGGATGTGATAGGCAAACCGGCTACTGTTGATATTGCCGAGGGTGAAAGCCTTCATATGCAGGTAATAAAGACCAAGAAACCCATTAAGGGTGCTCTGCTGAAGGTAGGACCAGCACATAAGGAAGTACTTGTAAACGCTGCTCCAATTATAGTGGATGGCGAGCTGAGAGGCAGTGTAGGAGTAATACATGATTTATCCCAAATAAGCAAGCTTTCCAGTGAATTGAAGAATGCCAAGGATATCATTAGAAGTCTTGAAGCGAAATATACCTTCGAGGACATCGTAGGGAAGGATCCGTTGCTTTTAGCTGCTATAGATAAAGCCAGAAAGGCTGCAGAAATCCCCATAACAGTACTATTAAGAGGGGAAAGCGGTACGGGAAAAGAGATATTTGCTCATTCGATACATAACGCAAGTGAAAGAAAATACAGAAAGTTCATAAGGGTGAATTGTTCGGCGATTCCAGAGACGCTGCTTGAATCAGAGCTGTTCGGATATGAAGAAGGAGCTTTCACCGGTGCCAGAAAAGGTGGAAGAAAAGGTCTCTTCGAGGAAGCGGACGGAGGAACTATTTTTCTGGACGAGATAGGGGAGATCCCTTCCGGGACACAATCCAAGCTGCTCCGGGTACTCCAGGAAAAAGAGTTCGTAAGAGTTGGCGGGACTAAATCAATAAACATTGATGTCAGGGTAATAGCCGCAACGAATGTTGATCTTGAGGCAGCCATAGACAGCGGTAGGTTCAGAGCAGACTTGTATTACAGACTTAACGTTCTGCCTATAAAGATTCCTTCTCTAAGGATGCGGAAAGGGGATATTTACGATCTGTCGATATTCTTTATAAAGAAATTCAACCAACAGTATGGGCGCAATGTTCAAGACATATCGCATCAAGCTGTTTTGGAGCTTAAGTCATACAACTGGCCTGGGAATGTTAGAGAGCTGGATAATTTTATAGGCCGTGCCATAATAAACATGAAAATAAGTGATACTGTGATACTGGAGACTCACCTGCCTCAGTTCGAAAGGCTTGTGAAGGTCAAAGACGTGCCTGCTGCCAATGATGAAAGCTATGAGGACATATCCATGACTCTGGAGAATATCCTTGAGAAGTGGGAGAAACGCCATATAGCCCAGATCATGAAGGAGTGCAGCAATAATAAGACCAAAGCAGCGAAGCTCTTGGACATATCCTTGAGAAGCCTTTATTATAAGCTTGAGAAGTATGGATTGGAATAAAAAAAGTTCTGCACAAAAAGTGCAGAACTTTTTCTTTTTTAGAAGAGATATTTTAATTAATACGTCTAATATTACGGTGCAAGCCCTATGGAATTATTTGGATAGAAATGGTAATATGGTAACGTTGGGTTAATAACGAAATAAAGTTCTAATGACATCATAATGAACAGGGGTGATTTATATTGTGTAGCTTGAGGAAAAGAGCTTTGATTTTTGGGTTGGTATGCTTTGTAACTGTATCCTTTGCAGGTTGTAGTATAATTGGAAGAAATGCGTACAATAGTAAGAAAGTTACGGTGACATCTATAGGTACTATCGGCGATTCCGGTGAGGCAAGCTCAGGGAGGGTAGTGAGCTGTTCCCCTGTGGGCAATATCGAGCTCCAATTAGGAGAGGATAATAATCTCTATATATCGGATGAAAAGGGTGAAAGGGTTATCTACAGGAACTATGAAAAGGACGGCGGCTTGTTTAATCACCCGTATTCCCTATGGTCCTTTGATTTCTTCAGAATTCAATGGAGTGAGGACGGTCAGTATGCGTATATTATTGACAGCATTTATGATGTAGCAAAGGGCAGGCTGATTCCGCTGAAGGACTGTCTGATATTTTCATGGGTAGGAAATAAGGGGATATACCTGTCGGAAGGGAAAATACTCGAAGCTAAGTTCTGGGATAATGGATTTTATGGCCTGTATACATCAAAATGCATGAAGGTTTTTGAAAATGGGGAAGTAAAAACGGTAAAGGAACGCACTGATGACAGGTACTTTATAGTAGCAGAAAGCAGTTGGAATGAAACTGAGAAAACGCTTTTCAATTGCCAAGGTACAGAACTGGAAGTAAAAACTGCAAAATTCAAATTTGGTGAGGAAGAGATGTACGATAAGCTGATTAAAGCTTATCAGGAGCTTCGAGAGGATGAAAAGGCCTGGGAGTTTCTAAATGGCAAATATGTGGAGGCGGATTCAAGACTCAGAGCTTTGGATGAATTCAAAATATTAAGCTCCCGATATCCTGTGAGACTTCTAAATGAGAATTTTGAAGGAGATCGTCTGAGCTGGGATTTTGACATGAATTACTATCTTGTAGATATTAAAACGGAAAAATTATAATGAGTAAACATCATGCAAATTATTGCAAAAACATACTGCTCTTGCAATAATTTGCATGCATATTTATTCAAAAATATTCTTTGACAATAGTATTGCATAGTAATCATACCCTTGCATGACTATTTCAAAAATATTTGTAACTGTTATTAAGAATTTTTAGCCTGTTATCCTCGTTTATATAGGATATACAGGTTTCTGTTTTTTTTGACAAAGTTTGTGGCACATTATTTGCATAAGTATAAATGTAAATAATAAAAAGGCACGGGCCACGAGCCTCGAGCCACCATAAAAATTTTGAATAAGGATCGGTGAGACTGTGGCAAGAGAATATATATTGGCAATCAATCCGGGATCTACTTCGACAAAGGTAGCAATTTTCAAAGGCGAAGAGAATATACTCCAAAAGAATCTCAGCCATTCTGCTGAGGAAGTAGCAAGGTATGAAAAAATTACTGACCAATATGAATACAGGCAGAAGATGATTCTTGATTGGATGAAGGAAGCAGATATAAGCGTTGAAAGTCTCTCAGCGGTTGTTGGAAGAGGCGGGCTGTTAAAATCAATGCCCGGGGGTACATACAAGGTAACTGATGTAATGATTGAAGATTTGAAAATAGGGGTACAAGGAGAGCATGCCTCCAACCTCGGCGGTATAATTGCGAAGGGTATAGCAGATCAGGAAGGGATACCTGCTTTTATAGTTGATCCTGTCGCAGTAGATGAGTTTGAAGATATTGCAAGGATTTCCGGGATGCCTGAGCTGCCAAGGAAGTCATTGGTTCATGCACTGAATATCAAAGCTGTTGGCAGAAGAGCAGCAAGGGATATGGGAAAAGCTCTTGAGGAAGTCAATTTTGTTGTAGCTCATCTCGGAGGCGGCATATCAATAGCTCCCGTGTTAAAAGGAAGAATAGTGGACGTGAATAATGCCAACGAGGGAGGGCCTTTCTCACCAGAGAGAGCAGGAGGAGTGCCAGTTGGCGATATTATCAAGCTTTGTTACTCCGGCAAGTTTACCCAGGGTGACATGAAAAAGAAGCTGGTTGGCAAGGCGGGCTTGGTAGGGTATCTTGGAACGAATGATGCAAGAGATGTTGTGAAAATGATTGAAAATGGAGATAAGAACGCAGAACTGGTTTTTGATGCTATGGCATATCAGATAGCCAAGGAAATAGGCTCAATGGCAGTGGTGTTAAAGGGACGGGTTGATGCTGTTGTCATCACCGGTGGCCTTGCATACTCGGAGCTTCTGTGCGGGAAAATAGCAAAAAGAGTAGAGTTCATAGCACCTGTTAAGGTGTATCCGGGAGAAGACGAGATGCAGGCTTTGGCTGAAGGTGCCACAAGAGTGCTTAGAGGCGAGGAAAAGGCTAAGATATATGAAGAAGAGGTGAAGTAAATGATCAAAAGCTTTGATGAAATATTAAATGCAGCAAGGGCTAAAGGACCCAAGACCATTGCGGTTGCGGTAGCCCAGGATATTGAAGTTTTAAGTGCGGTTAATGGTGCCAAAGACTTAGGTATTGCCAATGCAATACTGGTTGGAGATAAAGACGAAATATTAAAAGCTGCTGAACAATGCAGTGTTGATATAAGCAAGTTTGATGTAATTGACATCAAGGAAAAGGAAGAAGCGTGCAGGATGGCAGTTGAACTGGTTTCAACAGGCAAAGCGCACATCGTAATGAAGGGACTTGTTGATACTTCAGTTATATTGAAAGCAGTTCTGGACGAGAAGATAGGCCTTAGGACAGGAAACGTGCTTTCACATGTGGCAGTATTTGATGTTCCGGGTTATGACAGGCTTTTCTATGTTACTGATGCGGCTATGAATATAGCTCCGAACCTTATACAGAAGAAGCAGATAATTGAGAATGCTGTACAGGTAGCAAATGCTCTGGGCAATGATAATCCCAAGGTTGCAGTGCTGGCGGCGGTTGAGAAGGTAAATCCAAAAATGCAGGCGACTCTTGATGCAGCAGAGCTGGTAAGTATGAACGAAGCAGGTGAGCTTACGGGCTGCACCCTCGGAGGTCCCTTTGCACTGGATAATGCAGTATCAGTGGAAGCCTCCAAGCACAAGGGTATAACTCATCCTGTTGCAGGCTTTGCAGATATATTGATGGTTCCTGCAATAGAGGCAGGCAACATGCTTTACAAATCAATGGTATTCTTTGCAAGAGCTAAGAATGCCGGTATAATAGTAGGCGCAAAAGCACCGGTAGTATTGACCTCCCGTGCTGATTCCGACGAAGCCAAATTAAATTCTATAGCCATCGGGGCACTTATGGCAAGTAAATAGATACGTGTAGGGAACGCATTGCATGCGTTCCGCCCCAACGCAAATTTTAGGAGGTTAATTGACAATGCAAGAGGTATTTAGATTATTAATCATAAATCCCGGTTCTACTTCAACAAAGATAGCTATTTTCGACAATGAAAAGCCAGTGCTGGAGCAGACCCTTAGACATTCAAATGAGGAGCTTGCTCCGTATGCCACAATAATTGATCAGTATGAATTCAGGAAAAATGTAATATTGGACACCTTGAATGCCAATGGCATTAACATTACTAAGTTAAGTGCCGTTGGAGGAAGAGGCGGGCTGTTGAAGCCAATGGAAGGCGGAACATACAGAGTAAACGCCAAGATGCTTGAGGATCTCAAGAATGCGCCCATGGGTCAGCATGCTTCAAATCTGGGAGCGATAATAGCCAATGAGATAGCTTCACAGCTTGGAATACCGGCATTTATCGTAGATCCCGTAGTGGTTGATGAAATGGATGAGATAGCAAGATTCTCAGGTATGCCTGAAATTAAGAGAATCAGCATATTCCATGCACTTAATCAGAAGGCTGTTGCCAGAAGAGCAGCAGCTGACCTGGGTAAAAGGTATGAAGAATTAAATCTCATAGTTGCACATTTGGGTGGAGGTATTTCCGTTGGAGCCCATAAAAATGGCAGGATAATTGATGTAAACAACGCTCTTGACGGTGAAGGTCCCTTCTCTCCGGAAAGAACCGGGAGCTTGCCAGTCAGCGGACTGATGAAGCTGTGCTACTCGGGTAAATATACAATAGACGAAATGAAGAAGAAAGTGACAGGCAAAGGCGGACTTGTTGCATATCTTGGAACCAATGACGGCAGAGAAGTTGAAAAAATGATTGCAGCTGGTGATAAGAATGCCGAGCTTGTATATAAAGCAATGGCATATCAGGTAGCCAAGGAGATAGGAGCCTGTGCAGCAGTGCTTGAAGGCAAGGTAAATGCAGTATGCCTCACAGGAGGTCTTGCTTACGATAAGCTTCTGATCAGCTGGATAAAAGAAATGGTAGAGTTTATCGGAGATGTAAGGATATATCCGGGAGAAGACGAAATGATAGCTCTTGCTGAGGGCGGCCTGAGAGTACTGCGCAAGGAAGAAGAAGCAAAGGAATATAAATAGGCTACGGGGTTATCAGGTGTAGGGGCGACCAAAGGTCGTCCGTGACTCGAGCCACGGCCAGGTAAAGGATCTGATAATATGTTCAACGAAAAAAGAATCAGGATAATCACAGGGCACTATGGAAGCGGAAAGACAGAGTTTGCGGTCAATTACACCTTTGGTCTTGCAGCCACTGGCAAAAAGACTGCAATAGTAGACCTGGATATAGTAAACCCCTACTTCCGCTCAAGGGAAATGGAACCTAAGCTTGCTGAAAAGGGTATAAGAGTAATATCCTCCTCCCTTAGAGGCTTGTCTGGGGATGTACCCGCTCTTTCACCGGAAATATTCTCTGTTCTTCAGGATACCTCCTATGAGGTTGTGTTGGATGTAGGCGGAGATATGGTGGGGGCAAGGGCTTTGGCCAGATACCATGAGTATTTTGACAGGGAGCCTTATGATATGCTCTTTGTGCTAAATGCTAATAGGCATCAGACCAGCACTGTTGATGGAGCAGTAAGCTACCTCAGGTCAATTGAGGAAAGCTCCAAGCAGAAGGTTACTGCACTGGTCAATAACACACACCTCTGCGGCAATACCACACTAGAGGAAATAATAAAAGGTCAAAAGTTGTGTGAGGATGTTTCCGTGGCTTTGGGACTTCCGATAAAATATATGGTTGTAGAAAAGAAGTTTGTTGATATGCTGCCAAAAGGACTCCAGGGTGAAGTATTCCCCATTGATATTTACATGAAGAAGCCTTGGGAGGACTAAATATATAGATATTATACTTTAAAATTTAATTCTAAAAGGAGGTTAAGTAATGGGTAAGGTGACTTTTGATGAAAACAGATGCAAAGGCTGTGAACTTTGCACCACAGTATGTCCTGCTAAGATAGTTGTGATGGACAAGGATAGGATTAATGCCAAGGGCTATCATGTGGCTACCGTAAAGGAAATGGATAAATGTACAGGCTGCGCATCTTGCGCAAGAATATGTCCAGACGTCGTAATAAAAGTAGAGAGATAAAAAAGGGAGGTAGATGCTTAAATGGCTAAGGAATTATGGAAGGGCAACGAGGCTATAGCTGAAGCTGCTATTAAAGCGGGCTGCAGATTTTTCTTCGGTTATCCTATAACACCACAGAATGAGATACCAGAGTATATGGCGATGAGAATGCCTCAGATTGACGGCGGATGCTTCCTTCAGGCAGAATCTGAAGTAGCAGCGATTAATATGGTTTATGGAGCAGCAGGTAGCGGTGCGAGAGTAATGACCTCCTCATCAAGCCCAGGTATAAGCTTGAAGATGGAAGGAATAACATATATTGCGGGCGCTGAGCTGCCTTGCGTAATAGTTAATATAGTAAGAGGAGGCCCAGGCTTAGGTGGTATACAGCCTGCACAGTCAGACTACTTCCAGGCTTGCAAGGGCGGCGGACATGGTGATTACAGACTGGTCGTACTTGCACCGGCATCTGTACAGGAAGCGGTTGACTTGGTTCAAGAAGCTTTTGATATAGCTGACCAGTACAGGAATCCGGTAATGATAATGGGCGATGGTATGATAGGACAGATGATGGAGCCTGTAGAATTTACTGAGATAAAGAAGAGAGAATTGCCAGGGAAGCCTTGGGCCACAGTGGGCACTAAGGGAGAAAGAAGCTCCAACGTTATAAATTCATTGTTCATAGATCCAGCTGAATGTGAAAAGCACAACCATAAGTTGTTTGAAAAATATAGCGAAATAGAAAAGAATGAAACAAAGGTAGAGACCTACAACATGGAGGGTGCAGAACTTGTCTTCGTTGCATATGGAACAACCTCCAGGATAGTAAAGAATGCAATAAATTCACTTGCCAAAGAGGGGATAAAGACTGGAATAATTAGGCCTATCACACTTTGGCCATACCCAACGAAGGCAATTGCAGATGCAGCAGAGCAAGCCAGTGTAAAAGCCTTCCTGACGGTTGAGATGAGCATGGGACAGATGGTAGAAGATGTAAGACTGGCTGTAAACGGAAAGAAGCCTGTACATTTTTATGGAAGAACAGGCGGTATGATTCCAACTCCTAAAGCTATTGTTGAGGAAGCTAAGAAGATTCTGGGGGGTGCAAAATAATGGCAGTTGTATTTCAAAAAACAAAGGGACTGACTGACAAGCCGTTTCATTATTGCCCCGGCTGCACTCATGGTATAATACACAGACTTGTGGCAGAAGTCCTTGAAGAGCTAAATCTCGTTGAAAAAACTATTGGAGTGGCTCCTGTAGGCTGTGCTGTTTTCGCATATGACTATTTTAACTGCGATATGCAGGAAGCGGCTCACGGAAGAGCACCGGCTGCTGCAACAGGTATAAAGAGAGTACATCCGGAAGCTACAGTATTTACTTATCAGGGCGACGGGGACTTGGCATCAATAGGTGCTGCTGAGATAGTCCACGCAGCTATGAGAGGCGAAAAGTTCACAACAATATTCGTAAACAATGGAATATACGGAATGACAGGCGGCCAGATGGCTCCTACAACTCTTATAGGGCAGAAGGCAACAACTGCTCCTTATGGAAGAGACGAAGACCATGCAGGACTTCCTTTGAGAGTAAGCGAAATGCTTGCAACTATTCCAAAGGCTGTATTTATAGAAAGAGTTTCAGTACATGATGTTAAGCATATCATCCAGGCAAAAAAGGCTATAAAGAAGGCTTTCCAGGCACAGATGGAAGGCAAAGGCTTCACACTTGTTGAGGTACTATCCACTTGCCCGACAAACTGGGGAAAAACTCCTATAGAGTCCTTGAAATGGGTTGAAGAAAAAATGATACCATACTATCCACTAGGAAACTTCAGAAATACTGAGGAGGTGAAATAATGACACATGAGATTATAATGGCAGGCTTTGGAGGACAAGGGGTTATGGCTATGGGCAAAATACTTGCCGAAGCAGCCCTAAAAGAAGGAAGGAATGTGTCATGGCTGCCTTCTTACGGCCCTGAAATGCGTGGCGGTACTGCAAACTGCAACGTAATTATATCAGAGGAACCTGTAGGAGCACCGGTAGTAACTGAAGCTACAGCAGCTATAGTAATGAACAGACCTTCATTGGATAAATTTGAGAAGGATGTAGTATCTGGAGGAGCGCTTATAATAAACAGCTCACTTATAGACCAGAAAGCTACAAGAGACGATATCAAGGTTTACTATGTTCCTGCAAATGATATAGCGAACGAGCTGGGAACCGGCAAGATAGCCAACATGGTATTGTTGGGAGCATATCTTGAAATATCAGGTGCTACAAAAGAAGAGACAATAATGGAAATAATAACTGAGATATTCAGCGGCAAGAAGGCCAGTGTAATACCACTCAATAAGGAAGCACTCTTAAGAGGAGCTGCCTGTGTTAAGTAGTTGCTAATAAAATAATTTAATGCAAGACCAACCCGGAAAAACAAACCTCCATCTTCCATTCTCCTTTCGGGTTGGTTTTTTTTACCCTTTTTTTGTCCTAAGCCTCCAGGTGCAAGCATATATTGTATTATGACTTGTACAAAAGGGGGTAGAGCAGAAATGGCAGGATTTCCTTTGACAGAAGCTTTTCTCAAAGTAATAGAAGATACAGCAAAGCAGAACGGAGCAAAAAGAATAAGCAAGATTTGGCTGGCTGCGGGTAAAGGGATGTTGTTTAAGGGGAATACCTCAGCTTATCTGGAGTATATTCTCAAAGGCACATCAGCCAGGGACGCAG
>FWWL01000928.1_pt1 | contig 75428 bp, 75 predicted proteins | sample 2228331 | NCBI WGS metagenome assembly FWWL01 (sample SAMEA103939775, study PRJEB20133) | metagenome
CCAATCCCGGCGCGAGCGCGAAAAGACCCGCGAAGAGCGCTCCGAGCTTCCTCCGCGGGCTGCCAGTCGCCGAGCGACGACCGGACTTCTGTCTGAACAAGCTCATTTCAGTGATGTACCCCCTGTCGGTGCACGTTCCTCTCCGGTGGAACCGCCGCTCCACCTTCCGGGCTAGAATACCCGCTGGGTCTTTCGGCCGCTCGGCGTCAGCCTTGCACCTGCCGGATCTCGGCGCGGGCGTCGTGGACCGCAAGCTGCGTCTGAAGCATCTCCGCCTTCTTCCTCGGGATTCCCGTGAGCAGCACCGCCGGCGTCGAGGCCATGATCTCCTTCACCTGGTTCCGGTTCAGGGCGAGCATGTGCTGCAGCGCGCCGATCTGTCCCTCGTGCTTCGGGTTGGCCTCCACCAGCACCAGTTCATAGAGACCCGGGTCCTCCTGGGCCACGAACCCCCGCGGCAGGTGCTTCCTCGGCCGGCCCTCCTCCTGAGCGATCGGAATCTCGTGGTTGCAGCTCTCGCAGATGAGGATCTCGGTGGTCTCGTTGTAGTAGTTCAGCTCGTTGCAGTAGCCGCAGCGCACCTGAAACACGGGAAGCGGGCGGCCGTCCCGCACGGGCACGCGCCTGTGGCAGAAGCTGCAGAGGAACCCTTCCTCGGGCGCGGCGGTGAGCTTGTTGACTTTCTGGCAGTAGGAGCACACCACGTCGACGCTCGGCACGTTCTTCGCCTTGATCAGGATGTACGTGCCGTACGCGGTGGCCCCGCCGCCCCCGATCAGCAGGAGCAGCGTGAGCCCGATCAGAGTGCCCTCTCCTCGATAGATCCACAGGACGATCCCGATCGCCAGCGCGATCAGCCCTCCGATCAGCCACTGCAGCCCGAACTCGGCTCTGGCCTCGATCACGTCCGATGTTTTCTCAGCCTTCGGCATGCGTCTCCCCCTTTGGCCGCCAGCCGGCTAGCCTGAACTGCAGTATAGCAACGCCATGAAGATCCTTCGACTCACTCGCTGCCGATCGGCGCGGTTCGGCGAATGTCGTCCGTGAGGGGCGGCGGCTCCTCGGGAAGCTCCGTCGGTGCGGGCTCGCCACCAGCCGACGCAGTCCCCGTCGAGGGAGCCGGGATGACGAGGACCTCGCGGTTGCCCTGATAGAAGGCGGTGAAGCCGTAGGTTCGACCGAGGGTCTCGAACGCCTCCATCGGACGCACCTGCGCCAGGTCGACGTCGACGGTCGCGTCGATCCGCTCGAATCCGGGGGCGAGCGTGACGCGGAGGCCAGCCTGTTGCGCGATGGCCTGCAGAGCGGTGGAGAGCGGGACTTTCTCGAGACGGACGCTCAGCGGACTCATCTGCTCCGTCTCGCTCCGAGGCTGCGGCGGGCGCGGGGCCTCGAAGCGCCGCGGGGGAGCCAACGCTACCTTCGGCTGCTCCGGCGCCTCGAGCACCGGCTGCTCCACGATCACAGGAGGCACGGCCGCATCGCGGTTCAGATACCACCGCGTGGCGAAGTAGGACGCCACCGCCAGGGCGGTGAGCGCGATCGCGAACGAGGAGGCCGCCGCTGCCCTCGGCCAATCCGGCTTGAGCGGCACCGGATGGAACGCCGGAACCCCGCCCTTCCTGCTCGTCGGGGACTGCGCGCCGCGCATCCGACGGACCATGTCGATGCGCTTTCCCAGCTCGCCGACGTAGGCCGGATAGCGCTTCTCGAACTCGTTGAGCGCCTCAGGATTCGGGTCGTCGGCGAGGGACCACATCAGCTGATTGACGTCCGGAGGGATACGGTTCATGCCGAGGCCTCCTCGTACGCCGCGCGGAACCGTTCGCGAGCCCGGTACAGGCGGGTCTTCGCCGCGTTGACGCTGCAACCCATGCTCGCGCCGATCTCCTGCAGGCTCAGCTCATCCCAGTAGAAGAGCGTCAGAATGGCTCGGTCTGCGGGCGGGAGCTTGCCGAGAGCCGTATGGATCCTCGGGTCTGTCGGCTCTTCAGGAGACTCGTCGGGGCTCGCGCGGCCGGAGGCCTCGTCCAGCGGCACCTGTCGGGATTTGTACTTCACTTTGCGGGCCTGCTGGATGCTGCGGTTGACGGCAACGCGGAACAGCCACGTGCTGAAGCGCGAGCGCCGGTCGAAGCGGCGCAGATGCCGGTACACAAGGGTGAAGATCTCCTGCACCGCGTCGGCCGCCTCGTCGGAGTCGAGGAGCACTCCCTTCGCGATGGCGAACACCTTGTCGTAGTACTTGCGGTAAAGCTGCTCGAAGGACGCCTCGTCGCCATGCAGGAATCGTTCGATGAGGATCACGTCGTCATCGAACTCTTCCACCCTCGACTTGCCAACCGCAGCCGACACAACCACCAACAGCTTAGACGATGGCGCGAAAAAGCGCGTCACCCCGGCCTGTCGACCGGGGTGATGGTGCGGGACCTCGGCGTGGTCAAGCCGCCTTCAGCCGGGAGGCGTGTTGCTTGGTTTTCTCGTACAGGAGATCCAGTTTGGACACGATCTCCTTACTGATCGAGCGAATCTCGGAGAGCTTCGCCTCGGCCTGCGCCTTCTTGCCCTGCTTGTGCAGGGAGTGGATCTCCGCCGCGAGCTTGTGGAGCCGTTCGTGGGGCGGTTCGATGGCCTTGAACTCGGGCAGGTCGCCGAAGTGGCTCACTCCGAAGCTGTAGTACCACTGTCCCAAGGCGCACTGCTTGTGGGACACCAGCTCCTTCTCTTCGATCTTCTCGTGGCGGTAGAGCAGGCCCTCCAACCGCTCGACCCAGCGGAGATGGGCGCGCTTGAAGATCTGCACCTTCTCGCCGAACGACTGGCCCTCCGCGGCAGACACGGCGAACATGCCGAGCGAGAAGCGGAGCCGTTCCGCGGCGTTGCGCAGGTTCGTGGAGCTGTCCGCCAGCCGATCGGCAACTTGGAGGGTGTTCTCGAGGGCGCCCGTGCTGGCTGCGGACATCTCCTCGGTGGCGGCGCTGGCCTCCTGCGCGATGGCCGCGATCTGCTCGATCTCCGAAAGCGTCGTATCGGCGTTCTGCCGGGTGGATTCGGACAGGGCGGCGGCCTCCTCCACCTGGCTGGCGATCTGGTTGACCGACTCGAGAATCTCCAGCAGCCCCTCGCCGACTTGCAGAGACTGCTGCACGCCCGCCGTCACGGCCTCCACGTTCCGGTTCATGGCCTCGGCGGAATGCTGAGCCTGGCGCGTCACGCCGGCGATGATCTGGCGGATCTCCTGCGTGGCAGAGGACGATTGCTCGGCGAGCTTGCGCACCTCGTCGGCGACCACGGCGAACCCGCGGCCGTGCTCGCCGGCCCGCGCCGCCTCGATCGCGGCGTTCAGCGCGAGCAGGTTTGTTTGGTCCGCGATCTCCTCGATCGTTCCGAGGATCGCGCCGATGTTGGAAGACAGATCCACCAGTTCCCGCAGCTGGCTGGCCATCGACTGGGTTTCCTGTTCCAGGCGACGCATCAGGCTCGCCGACTCTTCCAGGCCGCGACGGCCCTCTTCGGCTGTCTGACCGATCTTCGATGCGGCCTCGCTGGAGGTTCGGAGCTCGCTGGCGACGCGCTGGACCGCCTCGACGATGGCACCGACCCCTTCCACGCCTCTGGAGGCCGCCAGAGCGGTCTGCTCCGACCCCTTCGCGACCTCCTGCACGGCTACCTGCAGCTGCTCCAGAATCTCCCTCACGCTACCCTCGCCCTCGGTCGAGGAGCCTCCGCCCCTCTTGGCGAGCGTGTCGATGTGCACGAGCGTCTCCTCGACGCCGCGCTGCACCTCCTGCGCCACCGCTCGGGTCTCCGAAACGATCCTGGCCAACTGCTCTACGGCGACGTTGAAGAAGTGCGTGAGCCCGCCCTCGGCCGCCGACTTCACCCGCACGCTGAGGTCGCCCTTGCCGAGCTTCTCCAAGGCCTCCACGAGCTCGGCCATCCGGTCCTTCAGCTCCGGCATCTTGTCCGAGATGTCCTCCTCGCGATTCGAGACCTCGAGGGAGCGCACGTCGGTGCCGAAGCTCGCGCACAGGTCGATGAGGTAGCTCTCGACGATCGCCTGGATGTCGTAGTTGAAGACCTTCTGCAGGGCGAACTCCGCCTTCCTGCGCAGCCAAGGGTTCCAGAAGAGCGCCCACCTCATCGACTGGCTCGCCAGCTTGGTGTACAGCGTGTAGCTGCCGATGTACCATTTGAGCGGCAGGTCGATCTTGTTGTGCAGCGCTCCGACCTTCAGCCGCTTCTCGAAGTAATCCGGCCCGAACCTGCCGCCTTGGGCGGCCTCCTCGAAGATCTCGGTGAAGTACCGCGCCTGAGTCTGCTCCAACGCCTGTCTCAGCTGGTCCAGGGATACGCCCTTCTTCCGAGCCATGCCCTCGAAGAATTCCCTGGTCTTTTTGAAGGCGAACTGGTGGTCGTAGAATTTCTTGGCGATCCTCGGTGCCGCTCGTCTGGCCCACCCGCGCAGCAGGGCGAGCGTCCTGACATCGCCCGCGGTGAGCCCGAGAAACGTCTTGCGGAGAGCAAGGTTGTCGTCGTTGATCCGGTAGGCCTCGCAGAAGCCGTTCATAGGTTCGCTCCAACGCAATTGTCGGATGGCGAGCCGGCAACTTTAGCAGGGCTTACTGGACGGTGCGCTGTGCCGCCTGTGCTTCGATTCTGAGCTTGAACTCGGCCGGTAGGGAGCGGAGCGCCGATACGTTCAGGGCGAGGAGCAGCGCGCCCGCGACGAGAGGGTGCCAGCGGCCGCCGGGAAGTCTGCCGGCGCCGAAGGCGAGGCCGACGGCGATCGCGGCGATCGCCGGATACAGATAGCGTCCTTGGGCTTGGAAGTACTGCATGTTGAAGCGCACGAACAGCAGCGCCACGACGAGTCCGAAGACCGCTGCAACCGCCAGTGCCGCAGGGCGCTCGGACCGCCACCGCAAGACAGCCAGCAGCGCGAGCACCGCGGTCACGAGGGCCGCAATTCCGTACACGGTGGCATCCAGCCAGATGTCCCAGTAGCCGAACACGCCGACGAAGCTGCACCACGTGCCCCGCAGAACCTCAGCCCAATAGCCCGCCAAGCCGACGCGCTCGATGCCCTGCGAAGCCTGCATGGCTCCTCCGAACGCCTGTTGGAAGGCCCCGGCGGCCAAGGGATCGCCATAGAGGAGCGTGTTGCGAACCCACCACGGAGAGACGATCGCGAGCGCTAGGGCGGTCGGCCCCAGCGTAGCCACCCTGGCTCCCGTCCTTCGGCCGACCATCCAACCGCCCACCAGCAGCGCTGGAACCAACGCCACGCCGCTGGTCTTGGTGAACATGGCCAACCCGGCCAACGCGGCCGCCCACCACAGGTCGCCCCTCCCCGGACGCTCCGAGACCGCTCGGATCAGGAACGCCATGGAGTAGGTGCAGAGCGTGATGAGCAAGGGATCGTTCGAGACGGCTCCGCTCAGGGCGCAGCCCATCGGCAGGAGTCCTCCGATCGCGGCGGCCAGCAGGCCGGTCTCTTCTCGGCCTTGGAGCCACCGGCCGGCTAGGAACAGCCCCCATACGCCTGCGGCACCGATGAGCACGTTGAACAGCCGAAAGGCGAACCCGGCCTCGGGGACATCCACGCGATCGATACCCAGAGCCCGGCACCAGCCCGCGGCGAGCACGTAGTACAGTGGCGGCTGGTGGCTCTGGTAGGTTTCGTACAGGTTGGGATCCTTCGGATCGAACACGGGCAGACCGCCGCCATCCAGCAGACGCTGGACGTAGTTCGCATGCTGGCGCTCGTCGGGGGCTCCAATGTCCTGGGCGGGAGCGTGGCCCTGCAGCAGAATGCGTCCCGCCGCGCGGTAGGGCGTCAGCGACGCATAGCCGATGGCAAGGATCGCGTGCAGCGCGACCAGCACGACCGCAGCCTGCCAAGCTTTCATGGGCGGATTTTGCACCTTCCCGCCACGAGAACGGCTCAACCCGGCCCAGAGAGACAACTTCGGTGCCGGTCAGGCGCGTCCAATTGCTAGGAAGGAGAGTCAACGATGCGAAAGAGGATGTGGATCCTGTCTGTCGGAGCGCTGGCGGCTGTTGCGGCCGTTGCTTCGGCGTTCACCCAGTCGACTGCCAAAGCGGTGCTCGAGCGGCATGCTCAGGCGCTCGCGGAGGCCCAGTCCCTGCGGGTTGAGTACACGGTTCAGTCTGTGGGCGGAGCGCCTGCCAAATACAGCGTCGCTCTCGCCAAGCCGAACCTTCTCCGACTCGAATCGGATGCCGCGCTGGTGGTTTCCAACGGCAAGGAGATCGTCACCTACGATAAGAAGGAGAAGACCTACGTGACGCAGCCGTTGACCGACGCCCTCCTGGCCTCGGCGCTGGAGCCGGCCGAGTGGGCCGTCTGGGCGCCGTTCTTCGCCCCAAGAGCCATGGAGGGTGCGAAAGCGGTGCGGTTGCTGGGGCAGAGGGTGCGCAAGGGCACCCCGCTGGTAGCCGCCGAGATCGATTGGCCCGGCAAGATGGGGCGTGCCACCCTGTACGCCGATCCCCGAGACGGGATCGTGCGGCAGGCGGAATGGACCCGCACGGAGCCGTCCGGATCGAAGACCGTGGTGATGGACGCCAGGAGCCTCATCGTGGGTGGCACCGTCGCCGCGGACGCCTTCGCGTTCCGAGCACCCGAGGGGAGCCGTCAGGTCACTCTGGAGGAGCTCAACGCGCTGAAGTGGCTCACCGACTTCGATCAAGCGCTCGCGTTAGCATCCAAGACGGGGAAGTACGTGTTCGTCGACTTCTACACCGACTGGTGCGTGTGGTGCAAGGAGCTCCGCAAGAACGTGTTCCCGACGGCCGAGTTCAAGGCGATGGCCAAGCACTTCGTGTTCGTCGAGATCGATGCCGAGGCGAAGCCCGCCCTCGCCCAGGCATACGGCGTGGATGCGTATCCGACCTGCGTCATCGCCGACTCCAAGGGCGCTCTCGTTCACAAAATCGTCGGCTACAAGGAGAAGGACGCCTTCGTGGCCGAGATGAAGCGGGCGATCGGCTTGCGCTGATTCCCAAGTTCGTCTTGACGCGCCCGAGGGGTCCGATCGATCCCTCGGGCGCTCGTCCCCGTGGGTCCCTCATGGAACCTAAGGCAGGTTCGGTGGCATAGGTAGAATTCGAGGCACCTGTCAGGGGCCCAGAGGAGATGAAAACCATGTCGAGTCTGTCTGCCACGACCGCCGCTTCGGAATCGGCGGATCCGTGGGCCGCGGACCAAGCTCCGAGCCGGCAGTTGGGTCCGGACGAGCTGCGCGAGATTCTGAACCAGCTGTTCCTCGCCCGCTATTTCGACGTCCGACTGATCAAGGAGAAGAAGCGCGGACACCTCCGGGGAACGCTGTACTCCAGCCACAACCAGGAGGCGGTGCTCGTCGGCGCTCTGTTCGGATTGGACTCCAAAGACTGGATCAGTCCGATCCATCGCGACATGCCGGCCTTCTTCCTCAAGGATGCCCGACGGGGCTGGAGGAACCCAGACCGGGTGGGCATGTCGATCCAGGAGGTTTGCGCCCAGATCTGGGGCAAGGCGGCTTCGCCAGGGCGGGCTCGCGACAACTGGTCCCACATCGGCTCTCGCAAGAAGCGCATCGTCCACTCCACCTCGATGCTGGCGAGCACGGTTCCGGTGGCGGCCGGCATCGCCTACTCGGAGCGGCTCCGCGGATCGAACTCCATCGTCCTGACGTTCAACGGCGAGGGCGCTACGGCCAGGGGCGACTTTCACGAAGGCCTGAACTTCGCGGCCGTGCACAAGCTGCCCATGGTGACCGTGATCGAGAACAACATGTGGGCCTACGGCACGCCGCTGGAATTGGGCTGTCCCACGCCGTACGTCGCCGAAAGGGCCAAGGGCTACGGCATCCCGGGTCTCGTCGCGGACGGCCAAGACGTGTTCGACGTTTACGACAAAGTCAAGTGGTGCATCGACTATGCGCGCTCCGGCAACGGTCCGACCGTGGTGGAATGCCGGACCTACCGCGCCTACGGCCACGGCGACCACGATGACGACCGGGCGACGAAGTACCGAAGTCCCGAGGAGGTTGCCGAAGGACGCCAGCGCGATCCGATCGCCATCTGCAAGGCGCGGCTGGTGGAGCTGGGGATCCTCACGCGGGAGGAGGCCGACCAGTACCAGCCGGAGGGGAAGAGCGCCTCGGAGGTGAGGGACGAGGACTTCCCGCCGGAGGTGGTGGCCTACGTGAGGGAAGGGGTCCAGTTCGCGATCCGCAGTCCGTATCCCGATGCCGAGGAGGCGGCCTGGTGGGTGTTCCACGAACAGGGGGAGCCGAACGCATGAGCATGGCGACCGAGACGCTCGTCGGAGCCAAGCGCAATTATTTGCAGGCGCTCAACGAGGCACTGCACGAGGAGATGGAATCGAACCCGGACATGATCTGTCTGGGGGAGGACATCGGCCTGCTAGGAGGCGCCTTCGGGGTGACGGAGGGCCTGCTCGGCCGCTTCGGGTCGGACCGTGTCATCGACACTCCCATCAGCGAGAGCCTGATCGTCGGTGCGGCCGTCGGCATGGCGCTGGACGGACGCACGGTGATGGCCGAGATGCAGTTCATCGACTTCATCTCGTGCGGCTTCGACCAGATCGTGAACAACCTCGCGACCTTCCACTACCGCTCGGCGGGCGAGGTCAACATGCCGGTCGTCATCCGTGGGCCCGCAGGAGCCTACGGCGGCGGAGCGCTGTATCACAGCCAGATGAACGAGGCGTGGTTCTGCCACTCGCCTGGACTCAAGGTGGTTTGCCCGAGCCGGCCCTACGACGCGAAGGGCCTTCTCAAGGCCGCCCTCCGGGACGGGAACCCGGTGGTGTTCTTCGAGATCAAGGAGCTCTATCGCAGGCGGGAGCTGGAAGAGGCGGTTCCGGGACCGGACGAGATCGTGTCGATCGGCAAGGCCGCGATCCGGCGGGAGGGGACCGACGTGACGATGATCAGCTACGGCCAGAACGTGTACCACTGTCTGGCCGCGGCGGAGAAGCTGCAGGCGGAGGGGATCAGCGCCGAGGTTCTGGACCTCCGAACGCTGGTTCCGCTGGACGAGGATGCGATTTGGGAGTCGTTGGCGAAGACTAACCGGGTGGTGGTTGTGAACGAGGCGCCGCGCACCTGCGGGTTCGCCGGGGAGGTCCTGGCTCGCATCGCGGAGAAGGGGTTCGAGTACCTCGATGCCCCGCCGGTCCGCGTCACCCGTCTGGACACGCCCGTTCCATGGGTCAAGCCGCTGGAGTCGTACGTCCTGCCGGACGTCGACAAGGTGGCTCGAGCCTGCCGGGAGGTTTGCCGCTACTGAAAATGCACGTACAATGGCTCCATGGATTCCCAAGATCGGAACTTTGCGGAGCTTGAGTACACGTCCTTGCGCGCCGAGATCCTTCAGAACGACCGCACGATCCAAGTTCTGCAGGTCCTTGGCTTCTTCACGGTCAACCTCTTCCTCATTGCCTCCCTCGCGGGAGAGCAGAGCCGGGTGTTGGCCGCGTTCGCGATCCTCGCGTACCTGCTGTTCTCGCAGATGGTGGCGCACAAGGCGGAGGGGACGGTTCGCATCGCGACCTACCTCGCTGCCTTCGTGGAGCCTCGCCTTGCCGGGTGCGGCTGGGAGCGGCGCCTCAGGAGCATCGATGCCCGCCTGTGGACGCTGGATGCCTCGCAGATCCTCGCTTGGAACACCGCTCTCGGTCTGCTGGCGGCATGGAAGGACAAGGGGTTGCTCTTGGCGATCGCGATCCTCGTCTTGGCGTTCCTGCAGCGGCGTTCCTTGCGCCGCTTGAACGCGCCCGAGGGATTTCCCGCTCGCTGGAACGCCTTGTTGGAGCAGGAAAGGTCCCACCTTTGACCATTTCTCCCTGACAGGCGAACTTTTGCGGGTCACGGATGCGTCGTGCTAGTGGCAACGCAAACAAGATGGCCTCCGATCGCGGCGAGCGACGAGAGGTAGAGACCTATCCTCCCCCTTGGGCTCCTCCCTTCGCGTCGGAGGAGCCTTTTTTTGACTCAGAAGCTGTTCTGCGGCCGCCGGGCCTCGATCAGATCGTCCATCGTGCCGGTTGCTTCCAGAACACGAGGGGGCTCGAACCCCGCCTCGGTGAGCAGCGCGGTCAACTCGGACAGGGAGTAGGTCCTTCCGCCCGCGGTTCCCACGAGCATGTTCACGGCGAACAGCGCTCCGGAGCGTGGGGACGTTCGGTCTTCCGACATGAGGTGGTCGCGCACGACCAACCGCCCTCCCGGCACCAGCGCCCGCCTGCACTTCTGGAACAACTCTAAGTTCTGCCTAGGGTCGTTCATGTGGATGATCGCCGAGAGGAGCACCAGGTCGTGGCCTTCCGGCAGGCGATCCGTGTGCAGGTCCCCGGCGACGAGGGTCACGCGGTCCAGCAACCCCTCCTGCTCCAGACGCCGCCGGGCCATGGGAATCACTTCTGGGAGGTCGAACAACGTGGCCACAGCCGAGGGGTTCGCCCGCAAGAACGCGATCGAGTAGGTTCCCGAAGCGCCGCCGACGTCCAGCATCCGCGAAGACTCGAGGGGTCGGAGCGCCGTGATGGTGCGGTGCGCCTTTCCTCTTCCCAGAACATGCATCGCGCCGATGAACGAGGCCGTTCCATCTAGAGCGGGTGCGTCGGCGGGGAGCGGTCCGATGCGGTCTGTGAGCGAGGACCAGGTCTTCCAGAGTCGCGCCAGATGCAACAGGTAGGGCACGACGGTGTCGGCCGAGTCGGAGGCGAGCCAGCGTGCGGACTCCGGAGTGGTGCAGTAGCGGCCCTCTTGCTTCGCCAAGCATCCCATGGCCGTCAGCGCGTCGAGAAGAATCTCCGTGCCGGCTGGGTCCCACGCCTTCGTTCGAGCGACCTCTTGCGCAGAGAGGGATCGCCCGCGAAGGGTTGTAAACACGTCCAGCTCGGCTGCCGTCAGCAGCACTCGAGCCTCCATGAATCCTCTCGCGCGTTCCAGCAACCCGTCGAGCCAAGCCGTATGGGAGGGTTCCATCTTGTTGGAACCTTACCTTCGCGGGATTCGTCCTTTGCGGTAAGGTTCGGAGAAGATGCGCTTGGACGGTCGCTTCTGGTTCGGGTTCTTCACGGGAGTCGCGGCGGTCGCCACGGTGTTGGCGGTACGGCGGGCTCTCCATGGCGAGGATCCGGACGAGCTGGTCGAGTCGCTCAGCAAGAAGCTGGCCACGTTGGAGTCGAGCCTGGGTATCGGCGCACTCGGCGACCTTCTATCCGACGAGGAGAAGGTCTGATCCCTCAGGCCTTGGGTTGCCACGCCTCATGCCAGCGCTTGCGGCTGGCCGAAGCAAGAAACGCGGCTTCCAGCAGTTGGGAGGCGGTGAGGCAGAGCGCCACCGCCACAACTCCCGGCAGGCCCGCGCGCGGCGCGACGCCGTAGAGCAGCAGCACGAGGGCGAGGATCCCCGCCAGCATGGCCCACAAGCGGCTAGCCGAGCTGTGCTCCGCAGCGAGAACCCCTCTGAAGAACCCGAGAACGACTCCCACGGCGGGCAGCAGCAGGCTCGCTGCCACACCCAGCCGCGCCATCGGAACCAGATCCGCGGGAACGCGGAGAACGCTCTGGAACAGGAGCCTGTCCAAGCCGAGAGCCCAGGTGCCGGCCAAGATCGCCGTCAGCACGGCCGCGAGGTACGCCGAGAACCACCCGAGCGCGGGGATGCCGCGCCGCTCCGAGTAGAGCGCGATCACCGCTTCCGGGAGAGCGAACGGAATGATCCGGACGAGCCCCACCAGCGTGATCGCCACCTGCCAAGCGGCCATCGAGCGGACGCTGTCCGGCATCCTCGCGAGTGCGGATCCCAAGAGCGGCGTGACGGTGAGGCTCACCATCGTGGTGAGGGTGAGCGGAAGGTGGAAGCGAAGGAGGCCCGCCAGCGTGACCCCGGAGGTGCCGGTCGGCTGCGAGTACCGCTCGCGAAGCACGGGTTGAACCACCCAGGTCACGAACAGAGATTCCACCGCAACGGAAGCAACCAAGGCGATCGCGGTGGCCTCCAAGGCCGGGACGCGGAGCCAGCCGAAGAGGGTGAACCCGACGAGGGCGATGGTCGCGAGGCGGAGCGAGGTGCCGAGCACGATGGGCCGCGTGTTGCCGCCGCGGATCAGAATGCCTTGCTGGAACCGACGCCAGCCGATCAGCGCGCTCCAGGGCAGCATGATCTGCAGCGGCACCTGCACAGCCTGGGTGACCTCCTCAGGCAGACCCAGCACGGACCGCGTGAGAAGCCAGTACAAAGGGGTGAACGCCACCAACGCATGGGCCGCCGTGACCCAGACCATCGTGCCGATCGTGAATCCGCGGACCCTCAGGAAGTCCTGCCGGCTGCGGGCGAAGGCCGTGCTGGTCGAGAGCAGGTCGATCACCGGGCTCTCGATCCAGATGGCGATCGCCATCAAGATGAGGAAGCCGGCTGCTCCGACGTCGGGGCGGTCGCTCCGCGAGAGGATCGCCATGGCGATCGGGGTCTCCAGGCTCATGAACAGCCAAGAGACGGCTAGCGGCCAGAAGAGCCGAGCGACCGCCGACACGCCCGCGCGAGGAAGGGGAATCAACGGTGGTAGAGTCTACTCCGGAGCTTCGTTGGAACGTCTCGGCACGGAGGCCCGATGAGTCTGAAGACGCGAGTCAAGATCTTCCTGGAGACCAGACACGCTCTGGGGTTTGGCGGGGCTCGCGACATCCTGAAGTACATCGGCCCGGGGCTGCTGGTGACCGTCGGGTTCATCGACCCCGGCAATTGGGCGGCGAACGTGGCCGCCGGCGCTCAGTACGGCTATCAGCTCCTGTGGATGGTCACCCTGTCCACCATCATGCTGATTCTGCTCCAGCACAACGCGGCTCACCTCGGGATCGCGACCGGGCTGTGCCTGTCCGAGGCGGCGTCCAAGCACCTGAAGCCCCTCGCCTCGCGCACCGTTCTCGGGTCGGCGATGCTCGCCTCGGTGTCCACGGCGCTGGCGGAGCTCCTGGGCGGGGCCATCGCGCTGCATATGCTGTTCGACATCCCGATCCGCATCGGCGCGGGACTGGTCCTCGCGGCCGTCCTGTACATCCTGTTCAGCAACACCTACCGGAAGGTCGAGCGGCTGATCATCGGCTTCGTCTCGCTCATCGGCCTCTCGTTCCTGTTCGAGCTCTCTCATGTGAGCGTAAACTGGTCTGAGGCGGCAGTGGGTTGGGTTGCTCCATCCTTTCCGCACGGTGCGATCCCTCTCATCATGAGCGTTCTCGGCGCCGTCGTGATGCCGCACAACCTGTTCCTCCACTCCGAGGTGATCCAGAGCAGGCAGTGGCAGCTCGAGAAGCCGGAGATCATCGAGCGGCAGCTGAAGTACGAGTTCATCGACACGCTGTTTTCGATGGTGGTCGGGTGGGCCATCAACAGCTCGATGATTCTGGTCTCCGCGGCGGTGTTCTTCCGTAACGGCGTGGAGGTGACCGAGCTTCAGCAGGCCGAGCAGATGCTGAGACCGTTGCTCGGGCACGCGGCTGCCGTGGTGTTCGCGGTGGCGCTGCTCCTCGCGGGCCTCGCCTCCAGCGTCACCGCGGGCATGGCGGGCGGATCGATCTTGGCGGGCATGTTCGACGAGCCGTACAGCATCAGGGATATGCACACGCGGGCCGGCGTCTGGTTCACGCTCGTTGGGGCGTATGTGGCGATCCTGTTCGTTTCGAAACCGTTCCAGGGGCTGTTGGTGAGCCAGATGCTGCTCAGCGTGCAGCTGCCGATCACCATCTTCCTGCAGATCCGGCTGACTTCCAGCGAGGCGGTCATGGGCCGTTTTCGCAACTCGCGCACCGACAGCGTGCTGCTTTGGAGCACAGGCCTGGTGGTTTCGGCGCTGAACGTGCTGCTCCTTTGGACCCTGCTGACGGGGAGCGGTTAGGCGCCGGATGCGTACTGGCCCATGGCTCGGTACTTTTCGTATCGGTGCCGCTTCAGCTCATCCGGCGCGAGCGAGGAGAGGACGCCGAGGGACTCCTCGATGGCGTCTCCCAGCAGCCTGGCGCACTCGCCGGGGTCCCGATGCGCTCCGCCGCGCGGTTCAGGAACGATGCGGTCGATGAGGCCGAGCTCGAGCGCCGACTGAGCCGTAAGGCGCAGCGCTGCGGCTGCCTCGTCCCCCCGCTCGGGTTGCCGCCAGAGGATCGCCGCGCATCCTTCGGGCGGGATGACGCTGTAGATCGCGTGCTCCAGCATCATCACGTGGTTGCCGACGCCGATGCCGATCGCTCCGCCGGAGCCGCCCTCTCCGATCACCGCCGACACGACCGGCACGCGCAACCCCAGCATGGCGAGGATGGCGTCGGCGATCGCCTCCGAGATGCCGCGCGCCTCGCTCTCGACTCCGGGGTCCGCTGCGGGCGTATCGAGCAGAGTGACCACCGGCAAGCCGAAGCGATCGGCCATCTGCATCAAGCGGATCGCCTTGCGGTAGCCCTCCGGCTTGGCCATGCCGAAGTTGCGATGCTGCCTCTGCTGGATGTTGCGGCCTTTCTGATGCCCGAGGATGACGACGGGTCTGCCTCGGAACACCGCCGGCCCTCCCACGATGGCAGGGTCGTTTCCGAACCGACGGTCCCCCTCCAGCTCCACGAACTCGTTGCAGATCCTCTGGATGATGTCCAGGGTGTAAGGCCTCGGCTCGGCGCGAGCCACAAGGACCTTCTCCCACGGCCCTAGGCGGGAGTAGAGGGTATCGATGTAGTTCGCCAGCCGGCGCTCGTACTCGGCGATCTTCGCCTCCAGCGACGCCCTCTTGACGGAGTCCGCCTCTTTCGAGGCGAGCGCAGACAGCTTGGCGATGCCCTCCTCGAGCTCCAAAACCGGCTTCTCCCACTCCTTCCACGTTTTAGCCGCCATAGCAGTTGGCCCCCAGAATCCGTACGAGCGCAGAGAGAACGTCCCTCATTTCGGAGCGGGGAACGATGCGGTCGATGAAACCGTGCTTGTGGGCGAACTCGGCCATCTGAAAGTCGTCCGGAACCTTGCCTACGCCCGCCTGCTTGCTGACGCGGGCGCCCGCGAAGCCGACCATCGCCCTCGGCTCGGCCAGGATGACGTCTGCGACCGAGGCGTAGCTGGCCAGCACGCCGGCCATCGTGGGATCGGTGAACACGGCGATGTAGGGGACCCCGGCTTCGCGGCACCGCTGCACCCCGGCGATCGTCTTCGGGAGCTGCATCAGCGACAGCATCCCCTCCTGCATGCGTGCTCCTCCCGAGGCGCAGAAGATGATCGCCGCTCGGCGCGTGTCCGCGGCGCGCTCGAGCGTCCGGACGATCTTCTCCCCGGCGACCGAGCCCATCGATCCGCCCATGAACGCGAAGTCCGACACCGCCACGGCCACGGGGAGTCCGCCGAGCCGAGCCGTTCCGCTCACCACGGCGTCCTTCAAACCGGTCTTGGCCTCCGCGGCGGCCAGCTTCGCGGCGTATTCGGGAAATCCCAAGGGATCCGTCGACCGGAGGTCGGCGTCCAGCTCCTCGAACGAATCGGGATCGAACGTGGCCTCGATGCGCTCCCTTGCCGACAGGCGATGGTGCCAGCCGCAATGCCCGCACACCCTCCATGTCTGCGCCAGCTCGGTGTGGAACAGCACTCGCCCGCATCCGGAGCATTTCAGGAACTCAGCCATCGGTTCGCCAGCGGACCCTAGCCGCAGAGGCAAAGGATACCTAGGCCATGGGGCGCAGCCTCGGGTCGTGCCCGACGTAGGATACGGTCATGGCCCCTCTGGAACGGCGCATCGTCGGTGTGGAGACCGAGTTCGGATGCTTGGTGAACGATGAGAACTTGGGACGGCCGGAGGGCGTCGTGGAGGCGATCAAAGACTACCTGTTCCTCGACGCCAAGATCGGCGTGCTGGACGTGGTGGCTCGCGATGAGGTGTTCGAGCCGGCCCAGTCGGGCGGATTTCTGGTCAACGGCGGGCGCCTGTACATCGACGCCGTGGGTTCGCACCTCGAGTACGCCACCGCGGAATGCCTCGGCATTCGGGACCTGATCGCCAACGATCGGGCTGGGCAACGCTGGATCCTGCGCGCGCTCGACGACCTGCAGATCAGCGACGCGGTGAGCGTCTACAACAACTCCATCGATCACTTCGGCGGCCACACCTTCGGTTGCCACGAGAACTACCTGGTAGCCGGAGAGGACATGCTCGGCGGGATCGCCGTTATGAAGCTGCTGACGTTCCTCGCGACCCGCCAGATCTTCGCCGGCGTGGGTCGCGTCGGCGGACACATTCTGGTGGACGGCGGTCGGCCCAACTATCAGGAGATGGCCGCCAACCCGGTGGATTACATCTGGGTCGGGCACGTGTACGAGGTTCTTCCGGACTCCACCGTTCGGTTCCAGCTCAGCCAGCGGGCCGACCACATCCTCAAGCCCGTCGCCAGCCGGGTTCGTTTCAACCGGGCGATGATCAACCCGAAGTGGGAGCATCTGTACAGCTACGGTGGATCCACGCGGCTCCATCTGCTGTTCGGAGAGGCCAACCAGAGCGAGTACGCCTACGCTCTCAAGGTCGGCACCACCGCGCTGGTGCTGCGCCTGCTCGAGGAGGATCGCGTCGAGGACCGATGGATGCTGTCGAACCCGGTGCGTGCGCTCAGGGAGGTCAGTCGGGACGAGTCTTGGCGATGGGAGGTGCGCCTGGCGGACGGAACGAACCTCGGCGCGATCGACCTTCAGCGCGAGTATCTGGAGCGGGCACAGCGGTACCGAGGGTCGGACCAAGAGACCAACTGGATCTTGGACGAGTGGGAGAGCGTGCTGGACGGGCTGGAGCGCGACCCGATGGATCTAGGAGACCGCTTGGACTGGGTCGCCAAGCGGAAGATTCTTGAAGAGTATATGGCGTCCGAGGGGACCGATTGGAGCGACGATGCGCTGCACTCCGTGGATTTGGAGTACCACAACATCGACCCCGAGAAGAGCCTGTACCACGCCTTCGCCGAGGTGAACGGTGCCCGCCGGGTCGTCTCGGAGGCGCAGATCGTAGACTCCATGGACGCTCCGCCCTGCGACACGAGGGCCGCCGCCCGCGCAGAGCTGGTGCGGCGCCTGCAGACCCTGAAGGGGCGGAAGCTGTACAGCGTGGATTGGAGCGGCGTTTCGGAGGGTCCGCGGCGCTTCTACGATCTGAGCAACCCGTTCGATCCAAGGGTGCCCGAGCCGTCGGGGTAGCTTAGAGCGCGTGGACAAGCGCCTTTTCGCGCTGGGCTGCCTCCTCGCGGCGTTGGCCGTCGGCTTGGGGGCGTTCGGCGCCCACGGACTCGCGGCGCACCTTGACGCCCGCGGCATGGATCTCTATCGGACGGCCGTGCAGTATCTGATGTTGCACTCCGTGGGGGTGATGTTCGCCGGCTGGGTTGGAGGACGGATCGCCCAGTCGGCGGGCGTGCTGTTTTGCTTGGGATCGGTGTTGTTCTGCGGGTCCCTGATTGCGCTCGCGCTGCAGGCCCCGCGCTGGCTGGGTGCGATCGCACCGTTGGGGGGAGGCTCCTTCTTGCTCGGCTGGCTGGTTCTGGGATACTCCGCGATGCGGACGAACCGATGAGCGATGCCGATCTGACAGATGAGGAGAAGGGACAGGGTTGGCCCCGTCGCTTCAGACTGCTGGCGGCCTTCCTCGGCGGGCAGGGTGCCTCCCAAGGTTTGAGCTTGCTTACGGGTCTCCTGCTCCTCCGTTGGCTGAGCGTCGACTCCTACGCCCAGTACAGCCTGGCGTTCGCGTTCCAGAAGGTGCTGAGCGTGCTGACCGACCTCGGCCTTCAGGGGTCGATCGTGGCCTTGGTCGGCCCGCGTGGCTCCGATCCGAACGTTGTGGGTCTGTACGTGCGCGCCGCGAGGCGCATTCGGACTCGGGCTTTCCTGGTTTCGGCGGTGGCAGCCGTGGTTGTCTTTCCGCTCCTCACTGCCCGCCAGCCCTGGCCCGTCCTTGACAAGGCGCTGCTGTGCGGCGCCGTCGTGGCTTTCGTTTGGTTCGAGGGCGGACTGTTGTTCGGTGCACCTCTATTGATCGCACGGAGGGTCCGAGACTACTACGCTGCGAAGGTGCTGCCGGCGGTCGCCCGCCTTGGCATCACCGCGGTCCTTTGGGCGGCCGGCGTGCTGAGCGGTTGGCTGGCTGCGTGGCTCGCGGCGATGCAGACGGCTTGGACCGCGCGGCAACTAAGGGCTGGCTCCGCAAGCCTCCTGCGGGAGCCCACGGAGATCCAGCCGACCGTGGGCGCCGACTTTCGGAGGTATCTCGTTCCTCTCCTGCCGAACACCATCTACTACGCGTTTCAGGATCAGATCGCGCTCGGCATCGTCGCGTGGGTCGGGAGCTCGCGGTCGGTGGCCGAGGTGGGCGCGCTGGGTCGGCTGGCGCAGATCTTCCTGTTTCTCGGCGCGGCGAATCCTGTTCTGGTGGCGCCGCTGCTGGCTCGAACGACGAGGAGCTCGCTGCCACGCACCTATGGGAAGGTTCTCCTTGGAGTGTTGCTCGTTGGGGGCTTGCTGGCGCTCAGCGGGTGGCTCGTACCCGGAGCGTATCTGTGGCTGCTTGGGCCCCAGTATGCCGGCCTCGAGGGCGCGGTGGGTTGGGCCGTGACCGCCGGCGCGCTCACGCTGATCGCCGGTACCATGTTCACGATGAACGCCGCGAGGAGGTGGGTGTTCCTCGGCGCCACGCTTCTCGGCATCGCCGCGACCCTCTCGACGCAGGTCGTCCTCGCTTGGCGTCTCGACATGACGACGGCCGAGGGTGCGGCGCGCTTCATGGCCGGCACGGCGGCGTCGCTGTTCGTCGGTGTGGGAACGGCGGCTTGGCTGGGTTTCCGCCGCGAGGCATCTGGCCCGAGCGACGGGTAGCATCGCACCATGCTCGCCCAACTCGGATTGCTGGCATGCGTCGCCCTCGCGTGGACCCCGAGGCCAGCGGCGCTCGAACTCTCCATTCGGCCGCAACCGGAATCTGGAGTCGTGCAAGCCGGAGCGAAGGCCGGCTGGCTGGTGAGGCTGAACGATTCGAAACCCGGCGTGACGCTGAGCTACGTGATCAAGACGAACGGCTTGACGGATCTGCGGCGCGGCGACCTGAAGCCATCCTCGGACGGAACCTGGCGCATCGAGGAGACCCTGCGTGAGCCCGGCTGGCTCTTGCTGGAAGTGGAGGCGAAGGATGGAGACGAGTCCGTCAAGGCCCAAGGGGGCTTGGCGTTTTCTCCAGGCGCCATCCGGCCGGGCGCCGACCGCCCGGCGGATTTCGACGCGTTTTGGACGTCGAAGATCGCCGAGCTGAGCAAAGTGCCTCTCAATCCCGCGGTCGAGCCGGCGGACTCGGGTACCGAGGGAGTGCTGTACTACAAGATCCAGCTCGACAACATTCGAGGCAGCAAGATCTACGGACAGCTCGCCAAGCCGGACAAGCCGGGGCGGCTGCCGGCGATGCTGATCGTCCAATGGGCCGGCGTTTACCCCTTGCACAAGGACTGGGTGATCGGGCGCGCCAAGGCGGGGTTCCTGGTGCTGAACATCATGGCCCACGAACTTCCGTTCGACCGGCCTCCAAGCTTTTATGAGGAGCAGTCCAAGGGGCCGCTGAACAACTATCCGGCGATCGGCAACGACGACCGGGACACGAGCTACTTCCTGAGGATGTATCTCTCCTGCTACCGAGCCGCCGATTACCTCACCAAGCGGCCCGATTGGGACGGCAGGACGCTCGTGGTGACGGGCGGCAGCCAAGGAGGGATGCAGACGATCGTGACGGCGGCGCTCCACCCCAAAGTGACCGCAGGCATGGCGGACGTTCCGGCCGGCTGCGACCTCAATGGGCCCGCGTTCGGCAGGGCGCCCGGCTGGCCGATGTGGTATTGGCAGACGCAGGGCAAGGATCCGGAGCGGGTTCGTCGCACGGCCACCTATTTCGACGTGGTGAACTTCGCGCCGAGGGTGCGTTGCCCGATCCTGGTTGGAGTCGGCCTTCTGGACACAGTCTGCCCGCCCCCGGGAGTGTTTGCGATGGTGAACGCGCTGGCGGGGCCCAAGGAGGTGGTCGTCATGCCTACCGCGGGCCACGGGGGCGATCACTCGCCCTTCCACACCAGGGCGAACGAGTGGGTCGAGGACATCCTCCGCGCCGGATCGCCCCGCGTGAAGGAGTGGGCCAAGGAGGTTCGAGGTGGTCTTTGAGGGACGCTACCCGCAAGCCGAACGGCTGGATCTTGTGGAGACGCTTCACGGCGTGCCCGTGCCCGACCCCTACCGGTGGCTCGAGAACGCCGACTCCGAGGCGACGCGTCGTTGGATCGCCGAGCAGAACGCGCTGACGCAGTCGGTGTTGTCGCAGCTTCCCGATCGGGAGCGGTTCCGGGCCAGGCTTTGGGAGCTCGTCGACTTCGAGCGGTGCGGGCTTCCCGTGCGGCGAGGGCACAGGCTCTTCTTCACCCTCGCCGACGGGCGCACGAATCAACCCGTGCACTACGTGCAGGAGGATGGCGGGGAGCCTTGGGTTCTCTTGGATCCGAACCAGCTCTCGGAGGACGGCAAGGCGGCCGTGTCGGCTTGGTCGCCGTCGGACGACGGGCGGCTGTTCGCCTATGCGGTTTCCAGCGGCGGCTCCGATTGGGTGGAGTGGCGCGTCCGGGACGTCGATACGGGGGCAGACTTGCCCGACCACATCCGGTGGAGCAAGTTCTCGGGCGCCTCATGGCTGCCGGACGGCTCGGGGTTCTTCTACTCCGGATACGACGAGCCGAGGCCCGGCGAGGAGCTTTCTGGCAAGAACGAGAGACAGCGGCTGTTGTTCCACCGCTTAGGGACGGACCAGGCGGAGGACGTCGTCGTGTGCGAGCGCCCCGACCAGCCGCTTTGGGGCTTCGCCGGAGAGGTGACGGAGGACGGCCGGTTCCTGGTGGTGACGATTTGGACGGGCACGGACCGTCGGAATCGGGTCCATCTGCTGGACCTCGCGCAGCCCGGCCGTGGCCCGATCCCTCTCTTCGATCGCCAAGACGCCCGCTACGACTTCCTCGGCAGCGACGGGGAACGCCTCTGGTTCCTGACGGATCGGGACGCTCCCATGGGCAGGGTGGTCCTCGCGCACGCCGGGCGGCCCGAGGAGCTGACCGAGGTGCTGCCGGAGGCGAACTGCAAGCTGCAGTCGGCGTCGCTCGCCGGGGGACGGCTCATCGCGGTGTATTTGGAGAACGCCCAGAGCCGAGTGCGGGTGTTCACCGAGGAGGGTGAGCCGGTCGGAGACGTAGAGCTTCCAGCGATCGGCACCGCAGTCGGCTTCCAAGGTCGGAGGATCGATCCGGAGGTGTTCTTCGCGTTCACCTCGTTGACGTGGCCGACGACCATCTACCGCCTGCGACTGGCGGATCTGTCCGTTCAGACGTTCCGCCGCCCGTCGGTGTCCTTCGACCCGGACGCGTACGAGGTCCGTCAGGTGTTCTTCCGCAGCAAGGATGGCACCCGCATCCCCATGTTCCTCGTTCATCGGCGAGGCTTGACCATGGACGGCCAGCGGCCAACCCTGCTGGGAGGCTACGGCGGCTTCGGCATCCCGGTCCTGCCCTCGTTCCAGCCGATGGACCTCCTCTGGCTCGAGAAGGACGGCGTGATCGCTGTGGCCAACCTGCGGGGAGGAGGGGAGTACGGCAACGCGTGGCACGACGCCGGCCGGCTGGCGAACAAGCAGAACGTGTTCGACGACTTCATCGCGGCGGCGGAACACCTGATCCAGAGCGGCGTCACGTGCAGCCGGAGGCTGGCCATCCGCGGCGGCAGCAACGGCGGGCTGTTGGTGGGGGCCTGCCTGACGCAACGGCCCGACCTGTTCGGCGCCTGCGTGCCCTACGTGGGGGTGTTGGACATGCTCCGCTTCCACCTGTTCACCATCGGGTGGGCGTGGACCTCCGATTACGGCTCCCCGGACGACCCGGAGGCGTTCCGGTGGCTGCTGGCGTATTCGCCCTACCACAACGTCCGGGAGGGAACGTCCTACCCCGCGACGCTGATCGTCACGGGCGACCACGACGACCGGGTCGTTCCGCTGCACAGCTACAAGTTCGCAGCCGCACTGCAGCACGCTCAGTCGGGCCCTGCGCCGATCTTGATCCGCATCGAGACCCGAGCGGGACACGGCGCGGGCAAGCCTCTGTGGCTGCAGGTGGAGGAGGCCGCCGACGTGTTCTCGTTCCTTGCGGAGGCCTTGCGATGAGCGGCCCCTCCGCGGGAATTCGGCGATGCTGTTTGTGCAGAATGGGTCCATCCACCCGGAGGTAACCGATGAACCTTAGAAAGATCAAACTCGGCTTCATCCCCGCGAACCGGGGCTTCTTCAGCTCTGCGCTGGCCGCGAAGATGCGCGGACAGGCGATCGACGCCATGACCCAGCTGGGCATCGAGGTGGTCGTGCCCTCGCCCGAGCAGACCAAGGTCGGCTGCGTGATGAACATCGCCGAGGCGGAAGTGGCGGCCAGGCTCTTCCGCGAGGCGGACGTGGACGGGATCGTCATCGGGGCGGTGAACTTCGGCGACGAGCAGTCCGCCGCTTGGGCGGTGAAGAAGGCCGGACTCAACGTTCCGGTGCTCATCTTCGGTTGCCAAGAGGAAGAGACGCTGACGATGCAGACGCCGCGGCGCGACTCGTTCTGCGGCCTGCTGTCCATCGGCGAGGCTCTCCGCCAGATCGGAGTGGCCTACACCGTCGCCACGCGGCCCATCGTTTTCCCCAGCGACGAGGCGTTCAAGAAGGACATCGATTGGTTCTCCCGCATCTGCCGCGTGGTCAAGGGCATCCGGAACGCCCGCTACGGTCAGATCGGAGCGCGTCCCGAGGCCTTCTGGACCTGCCGCTTCGACGAGAAGCAGCTCCAGAAGCTCGGCGCGACGACGGTGGTGCTGGACCTGTCCGAGGCGCTCGCCGGAGCGAAGGCCATCAAGGACGACGACCCGGAGCTCGCCCCCACTATCGCCTCGATCCGGGACTACGCGGACGTCTCCAAGGTGAAGGAGGAGTCCGTGGTCCGCAGCGCCAAGCTGGAGCTGTTCCTGAAGCGGTGGGGCGAGGCGAACCAGATCGACGCCTTCGCCATCCAGTGCTGGACCAGCATCCAGGCCAACTACGGCGTGTGCAGCTGCACCACGATGAGCCGCTTCGGCGACATCGGCAAGCCCAGCGCCTGCGAGGCGGACATTCTTGGGGCCATGTCGATGCACGCTCTGATGCTGGCGGCCGGATCGCCCGCCGGCCTCGCGGACTGGAACAACCTCCACAACGAGGACGACGAGCTGGCGAACATCTGGCACTGCGGCGTGTTTCCGGCCACCTTCGCCAAGGAGAAGCCGCGGCTCGGCGTGCAGGAGATCATCGCCGGAAGCGGTGCGGCGACCTACGACGACAGCCAGGGAACGGTGGAGTTCGTGGCCAAGCCGGGTCCGATCACGCTCAGCCGGGTCACCCAGGACAGCGACGGCCTGTGGAGGGCGGTGGTTGCCCAGGGCGCGTTCGAGGACAACCCAGCGGTCACCTTCGGGGGATATGGCTGGTGCCGCATCCCCGGCCTGCAGAGGCTGTACCGCGAGGTGCTGCTTCGCTACTTCCCGCACCACGTGGGCATCGTCCAAGGCCAGGTCGGCAACGTGCTTTACGAGGCGTTCGGGAACTACCTGGGATTCAAGGTGCACCACGCCGGCCAGGCGGTGCCGGGAGAGTACACGCCGAGCCTGCCGTTCTAGCGCGTGCAGATCGTGCGGATCGGACCGGGGCGGACCGCCCCGGTCCGATCGCTTTTGATCCCCGTGTTAGGCCCAAAGCCCCATGCAGGGGTGTCGAGGGAGTGATTTGATGTAACACTATAAGCAACAAGGAACTTTAGCGCATGGCGCTCATGTTGAATGGAGTGAAGCCGCAGGAAAGCGGACAGCAATCGGAGGTGAATGCAGAAATGACGTCTCTTGTGAGGATCAACCCGTTCGAGGAGATGCGCCAGATGACCGAGATGTTCGATCGCCTCTTCGAGGCTTGGCCCTTCGAGCGCACGCCGGCGGTGGATCGCGGCACGGTTGCGCCGATGGATGTTCTGGAGAAGGACAACAAGCTCATCATCCGCGCCGCGCTGCCTGGCGTGAAGCCCGAGGACGTCAAGGTCAACATCGAGAACAACGTGCTGACGATCGAGGGCGAGGTGAAGCAGGAGCACGTGGACGAGAACACCCGCGTGTACCGCCGCGAGTGCGCCTACGGCAAGTTCACCCGCTCGCTGAGGCTGGCCGACAACCTGAACTTCGACCAGATCGACGCGCAGTTCCACAACGGCATCGTGGAGATCACGATCCCGAAGATCGTGGAGGAGAAGAAGACGATCAGCATCCCGGTCCGCACGTCCTGACGGCACGCCGGAACGGGCACACACGCGCGGTGGCCGGTCGGCTGGCCGGCCACCCCGCCGGGTTTCTGCTCAGCCGGGGCCGTCCTTCGAGAGCCGCCATCGAACCTCGAGCAGGGTGCTCTCGCCAGGGTTCAACCGCTCGGCGAAGCCCGTGACCTCCAGCTCCACGTAGTCGTTCGGATCGGGGTTGCAGTACACCTGCAGCCCTGCCCCTTGATCGGGGAAGGTGCCGTACGGCGGGCGATGGATCGGCTTCATCTCCAGCCACTCCCCGGCGGTTCTGGCCCAGAGGCTGCCGCCGATCGCGCCGGAGCCGAACTTGAACGATTGCCTGGGACTCCGCCGAACCGCCAGCCTGGCGCCGTGCCGCTCCACGTAGGCGTCGATGGGTTCCTTTGGCGCTTCGCCCATTCGGATGGGCTCGGCATCAGCGGAGGGGAGGTCGAGCAGCACCTCTTGGGGATCGTCAAGCTGCGTGACCTGCCATACGGCCCATTCGACCGGCGCCGGCCCGGTCGCGATCATCCGGTTGCGGAGCACCACCTCGTCGCGCCCCGGAAGCAGCACGATCTCCCGTTCGAACCGCACGCCGGCGGTTGCCGCGGGCTGGCTCGCGATCCAGACGCCGCCGGGAATGGCCTTGGACCGGTGCATGGCGCCGTCGAGCTTGCCGTCGGGGGGCCACCCCCAAGTCTGAGGGCTGGGCCACAGCTTGTCGCCGCCATAGTTGGCCCAGTCGCCGGGCTTCGGCGCCGATCGGCCGCTGCAAAGGTCCGCGTCCTCCCAAAGGAGGTTCGGACCGCCTGGGCGTCCCAAGCGGAGGATGCGGCCGACGTGCGGCACCACCACCACCTCGAGCCGACCGTCGGAGATGAGCCAGCAACCCGTCCACTTGGCGTAGCGGACTTGCTCGACCCGCACCGTCTCCAGGGGCTGCTCCAGCATAGAGAGCAACAACCCAACCATGCTTCAGTGTGTCCGACCGGAGGGCCCTGATGTAAAGTGGGTTCATGGAGTTCGGAGAACTCGCCCGGTTGCACAGGATTCTCCTGCTGGACGATGTGGTGCCGTTCTGGACGCGCCACTCCCCCGACCGTGAGTGCGGCGGCTTCTTCACGTTCCTGGATGAGGACGGATCGGTCTACGGCACCGACAAGCCGATCTGGCTCCAGGGCCGGATCGCCTGGCTGTTCGCGCGGCTCGCCAACTCCGTTGAGCGCAAGGAGGAGTGGCTGGAGCTGTCGCGCCACGGGCTGGACTTCCTCCGCCGATACGGCTACGACGCCGACGGCCGGATGTTCTTCCTGACCACACGCGACGGGCGCCCCGTGCGCAAGCGGCGTTACGTGTTCAGCGAGACGTTCGCAGCGATCGCCTTCGCGGAGTACGCCAAGGCGACGGGCGACGCAGAGGCTGCCCGCATGGCGGCGCAGACCTTCGACACCGCCTACCGCTACCACACGACGCCGGGCCTTCTCGAGCCGAAGGAGATTCAGAGCACCAGGCCATCCAAGGGTCATGCGATGCCCATGATTCTTCTCGCCACGGCCAACATCCTTCGGGATGTGGATCCTCGGCCCTTGTACGACGAGGTTATCGATCGGTCGGTGCAGGAGGTTTTCGAGCACTTCTGCCACCCGGAATTCGAGGCTCTGCTGGAGACCGTGGGTCCGAACGGCGAGTTCATCGACACGCCCGAAGGGAGGACGATGAACCCTGGGCACGCCATCGAGACCGCATGGTTCATCATGGACATCGGTCGGCGCCGGGGCGATCGGACGCTGATCGACGGTGGCCTGAGAATCCTTGGTTGGATGCTCGAGAAAGGCTGGGACGAGCAATTTGGCGGCATCCTCTATTTCCGCGACGTTCTTGGAAAGCCATCGACCCAGTACGAGTGGGACATGAAGCTCTGGTGGCCCCACACCGAGGCGCTTGTCGCTTGCTCGATGGCCTATGAGCTGACTCGGGACGAGCGATGGATGCGGTGCTACGAGAAGGTCCACGAGTGGGCCTTCGCCCATTTCCCGGATCCCAAGCACGGCGAGTGGTATGGCTACCTGCATCGGGATGGCACCGTGAGCCATCGGCTGAAGGGCAACGGGTGGAAGGGCCCGTTCCACTTGGGACGGTCCGCGCTCCTCTGCTGGAGGACGTTCGAGAGGTTGGCGGACGGCGCCTGAAGGGAAGAGCCGCTCCTATCCCGGTAGAACGAAGCGCCAGGGGAGGTCCTCGCCTTTGCCGCGGGCAAGGCCGATGCGTCGTGTCTGCATCACGCCGGGAGGGGGCTGAAAGGGAGACCCGCGGTCGGGGGGCAAGAGCCGGAGGGGCGAGTTCGCAGAGAGCAGATCGGCGCCGTTCAGCGACCGATCGATAGCGAGAGCTTGGGTGAGTTTGCCCGGACCATCGATCAGATCGCGGTCGCCCCGCGCGGATGGCCTTCGACCGCGCAGGAGAGGAAGTCCCTCGAGGGCTCTGGCCCCCCGCACCAGAACCGCGCCGGCGCGGTCCGTCTCGTGCGCCACGACGTTGAGCATCCAATGGTTGCCGTAGCAGAAGTAGACGTACGCGCAACCGGGCAGTCCGAACATGGGGGCGTTCCTCGGGGTTCGGCGGGAGAAGGCGTGGCTCCCGGGGTCCTCGGCGTCGGAGTAGGCCTCGAGCTCCGTCAACTCCACCAAACAGCCGTCCTTCGCCAACCGCCAGCCCAGCAGTGCCGGCGCGACGCGGAGGGGGTGCTGCGTCAGGAACTCCCGGATGTCCATTGGCCCGCTAAGGCTCCGGCAGAAGGTCGATCAGGGCCTCCGTGAGCGTCGGATTGCGCACTGCTACCGCCTCGACGTCCAGATAGCCCTCGACGAGCAGCTTGGCCGCGGTCTCCTGTCCCGCCTTGGCGATGAGCCATGTGTAGCCATCCTTCTGCTCGACTCGCAGCTGAAAGGGTTCGAGCAGGCTCTTGGCGGCCGGATGGGCGTCGCCGGCAACCAGGACTCTCACCTCCCTCAGCCGATCCAGCAGCTCGTCGGTTCGACCGAGAAAGGCCTTGGTTCCACGGTGGAGCACCAGGATCGCGTCCCAATTCTGGGCGATCGCAGGATTGCGCGTTGCGCACACCAGCGTCATGCCCCTGGCGCAGAGCCGGTCCAGAAGCTGGAGCGCGGCTCGTGCCGACCAAGGGTCGAGCTGCTCGATCTGACCGTCCAGAAGCAGCACTTCCGGCGGGGCTGCGAGGAAGGGAAGCAGCTCCGCTGCGGCTCGCTGGGAAGGGCTGAGGCGAGGAAGCGGCGTCTTCCTATGGTCCCAGAGCCCCAGGGCGGTGAGCGCCTCCGTGAGAGCGGACGGAGAGGGCTTCCGCCCGCGCACACGAGGAACGAGGCTCTGGGGGGTGGTCAGCGGCGGAACCCTCGGCGGCTTCGCCAGAGCGACCTCCCCAGAGCACCAGACGCAGCCGCGGGGGGCCTGCGCCTCTCCGGCCAGCAGGTGCAGCAGCTCCGTCTTGCCGCACCCGCCGGGTCCTAGCACGGCCATTCGCTCACCTGGCTCTAGGCCGAAGGAGATCGCAGGGGTGGCGGGCCGCAGAACGAGGTCGCGGACCGTGAGGGTGCAGCGGGGGCCGTTCAAGGCAGGATCAGCAGTTCCTTGGGCGACTCGTTGAGGATCACCGGTCCTTCGGCGGTCACCCAGACGTCGTCCTCGATCCGCACCCCGCCGAAGCCCTCGAGGTACACCCCCGGCTCGACGGTCCATACTTGGCCGACCTCGATGCGAACGTCTGCGGCCTGGCTGAGCCGCCCGTGGTCGTGGACCACCGTGCCCAATCCATGTCCGAGACCGTGCGTGAAGTGCTCGGCGAGACCCTTCCTGGCAAGGACCTCGCGAGCCAGAGCGTCCACGTCCTTGCCGTTGGCTCCGTCGCGAAGGGCGTCGATGGCGGCTAGCTGCGCTTCGAGGACTTGGCCGTAGATCTCCCGCATCCGTTCGTCGGCCCTGCCCACGGCCACCGTGCGGGTGAGGTCGGCGCACAAGCCGTGGAGCTTGGCCCCGAAATCCATGGTCACAAAGTCGCCGACCTCGAGCTTCCTCTCCGAAGCCCTGCCGTGGGGAAGCGCGCTTCGAGGACCGCTGACGACGATCGGGTCGAACGCTAGATCGGCCCCCTGGCGCTTCAGGAAGAACTCGATCTCCAGATGGATGTCGTACTCCGCGACTCCAGGCTGGATCATCCGCAGCACGTGCTGAAACGCCGCGTCGGTCAGCTTGCAGGCCTCTCGGATTTTCGATACTTCGTCGGGAGACTTCACCATCCTCAGCACGGCGCAGGGATCGGAGACCGGCTTCAGCTCGACCTCCGGCATCTTCTCGGCCCACTGACGGTGCGTGTTGACGGAGACGGTGTCTCCATCGAAGGCGATGGACGAGAGGCCCCACTCGCGAGCGACCTCGGCGACCTGCGCCGCCAAGGGCGACGCGTTGGTGGTGGTCCGAACCGGCATGGTCGGTCCGACCTGTTCTCCGGCTTGGATGGTGTACCGGCCGTCCGTGAAGAAGCAGGCACGGTCTGTGGAAGCCAGGACCGATCCGGCTGAACCCGTGAAACCGGTCAGCCAGCGGACGTTGGCGATGTCGGTGACGAGCAGGGCTTCCAGCCCTTCCTCGGCAAGCTTGGCCTGCAAGCGCTCGAGAGGTCTCACGACAGGGTCTCCTGGTGCAAGCGCACCAATCCTTCGATGGCCAGAGAGTAGCCGACCGCTCCCAAGCCGGAGATCTGCCCGACGCAAACGGGTGCGATCACGGACTGCCGACGGAACTCCTCGCGGGCGTGAATGTTGCTCAAATGGACCTCCACCACCGGCAGACGCACGCTCGTGAGCGCATCCCGGAGGGCGATCGAGTAGTGGGTGAGGCCGCCCGGGTTGATCACGATGCCGTCGGCCCACTGGCGGTTCTCCTGGATCACGTCGATGAGCACTCCCTCGTGGTTCGACTGGAGAATCCGCACCTCGACGCCCAGGCGCTTCGCGGTGGCCTCGATCTCGGCGTCCACCTCCTCCAAGGGGCGCTTGCCGTAGATGTCCGGCTCTCGAAACCCCAGAAGGTTCAGGTTCGGGCCGTGCAGGACGAGAATGTGCAGGCGGGACTCTTCGATCATGGCTTTTCAGCAGACTCGTTCGGCTCGACGGCGGACTCCGGCAGGAGGTCGGGTATGCCATCGCGCACGGGGAACCGGCGCCGGCACGTCGTGCAGACGAGCCAACCGTCCGACTCCTCCAAGGGTGGCCGCTCGGGGCAGATCGGGCAGGCGAGCAGCTCGAGCAACTTTGGATCGATCATGGCGCAACCTCGGCGTACACGTCGCACGTCATGCGGGCGGCGTCCTCCCAACGGAACTCGGCAGCTCTGCGCCGACCCTCGCGCCGCATCCGCTCCAATTTACTCGAATCCGCCAGCAAGCTCCGGATCGCCGCAGCCCAATCCTCGGGCCGCCAAGAGGCCAGCACCTCGGCTGCCTCCCCAGCCACCTCCGGCTGTGCGCCGCCGCTGGAGCACAGCACCGGACAACCGCACAGGAAAGCCTCGAGGATGGTGATTCCGAACCCCTCGTAGCGGCTCGGAGCCAGGTACAGGTCTGCCGCGGTGTACAGCGCGGCGAGCTCGTCCAGGTCCACGTAGCCGACTGGCCTGCATCTCGGTCCCAGCGGCTCGTCCCCCCAGCCAGCCTTGCCGGTCAGGACCAGCGAGTGGGGCAGGTCGTTCGGCAGGAGCTCGGCGGCCTGCATGGCGAGGGCAAGGTTCTTCCGGGGCCATCGCGTGCCGACCGTCAGCAGATACGGACCCTGCAGGCCGAAGCGCCGCGCCACGAGGTCCCGCGCCAGCCGGGATTGCACCGCACGCAGGTCCGGATGAGGCGCGTTGGGGACGACCCGGACCTTTCCCCTCGCCGATGGCAGGAAGCGCTCGAGGTCGCTGCGAGAGGTCTCGGACACGGTGATCACTCGCGCCGCCCAGCGGGCAGCCAACGGAACCAGGCGGCGGAGAAGGAAACGGTCCTTCGGTCGGAACCAGGCCGGCTCGATGAAGAAGGAAACGTCGTGGATGGTGGTGACGCCCCGCCAGCCGGCCAAAGGACTCAGAGCGTACTGCGTGTGCAGCACCTCCGCTCCGCACCGTCTGGCGGCGAGCGGAAAGGCCGCGAGGCTCCACCACCGGTCGTTGCCGTAGGGCAGCTCGATCCACCTGGCCTCCGCGGGCATGGGAATTCCCGTGGGTTGCGGAGCGTTGGAAAAGAGGAGAAGCTCGAGGGGAGCGTCGATCCGGCACAAACCGTGCAAGAGTCCCAGCCAGTAGGTCGAATCGCCCGTGCTGGCCCGTTGGACCAGACGGACGTCCATTGCGACTCGAAGGCGGCGACGGTTCGTTTCTCCCACGAGGAGGCCTGCTACGGTCTACAATCGAAGGCGCGACTAGGAAGAGAGCGGTCCATCATGAAGAGAAGAAGTCCCCCCTACGCCCAGATCACGCTGCTCGTCATCGGATTGTGCGTCATTTTGGGCTTCGGCTTGATGCAGCTCAGGGCGAACATGCCGCCTGAGCAGCAGGCTCATCAGGAGCAGCCCGAGGCGGTCGGCGACCAGCGGGAGGCCCCGTCCAAAGAGGAGCTCGCGGCCGACATCAAGGCGAAGTCCGGCCAAGCGGACCAGATGCAGGTTCCGCCGAAGATGCCGCCGAAGGGAGTTCCCCCAGGAGCCCTGCCGCCCGGCGCCGGCGGCTCGACCATCTTCGTGCTGAGGCCGAAGATGGAGAAGCCGAAAGTGGATGAGTCGTCGACGGCGAGCCAGTGGTACACGGATGTTTCCCGCAGGCCTGACCAGAAGTAAATCGATCTGGCGGACTTGGGTCTGGGTGGGGGCGGTGGCGGCCGCCCTCACCCTGTTGGTTCGGCCCGCCTTGGCGCAGCCCAAGTCCGACAAGCTCCAGTGGACGGCACGCCTCGAGACTGAGGACGTGCGGCCCGGCGAGGCTGGCCGCCTCCTTCTGACGGTCACCCCCAAAGAGGGGTGGCACGTGTACGCCATGAACCAGCCGGAGGGCCCGGTGTCCACGTCCTTCGAGCTGGATGGTGGGCCGAGCGTCGAACCCGCAGGCAGCCCGATCGAGCCTCCTCCCCAGCGGAAGTTCGATCGCGGGTTCAAGATGGAGATCGGCTACCACGAGGGGCCGACGACGTTCGCCGTTCCTTTCCGCGTGAAGGAAGATGCTTCCGGGGTCATCCGGCTCCTCGTCCGCGCCACCGCTCAAGCCTGCGACGCAACGAGCTGCGACATCCCCTCCACGGAAGAATTGGCCGTAGAGCTGAAGCTGGTCTCCGGACCGGCTAGGGCAGACCGACGGGCTCCCTCTGTGGAGGTTCCGCCTCAGCCAGAGGGGCACGTCGCTCCCAAGGCGGCCTCCGCCCCAGAGAGCGCGGCCACCGTCGACTCGACCACCCAGCGGATCGAGGAAGCCCGGGGTAAAGGGCTGATCGCTTACTTATGGCTGTCGTTCGTCGCAGGCTTGCTGGCGTTGCTCACCCCCTGCGTCTGGCCTATGATCCCGGTGACGGTCAGCTTCTTCAGCAAGAAGACCGAGGAGGGCTCCCAGAAGAACCTGCGCATGGCGCTGGCGTACTGCCTCGGAATCATGGGCACGTTCACGGCCCTCGGGCTGATCGTGACCCTGCTGTTCGGCGCCGCGGGGCTTCAGCGGTTTGCGGCGAGTCCTTGGGTGAACCTCGCGCTGGCGGCGCTGTTCGTGGTGCTGGCCCTGAACCTGTTCGGGGTCTACGAGATCGTGGTGCCCTCTTGGATGCTCAACAAGGCGCAGGCCGGCACGCAGAAGTCGGGCCTCGCGGGTCCGATCTTCATGGGTCTGGCCTTCAGCATCACCTCATTCACCTGCACCGTGCCGTTCGTCGGAACGATTCTGGTGGCGGCGACGAAGGGCAACCTGTGGGACCCGATCCTCGGGATGCTGGCGTTCAGTCTCGCGTTCGCAATCCCGTTCTTCTTCCTCGCGCTGTTTCCGCAGTACCTCGCGTCCATGCCCCGCTCGGGCACCTGGCTCACGGCGGTGAAGGCCTACATGGGGTTCCTGGAGCTGGCGGCGGCGCTCAAGTTCCTGCAGAGCGCCGAGATCGTGGTGCAGCTGGGATGGCTCACCCGGCCGGTGTTCCTTGCGATCTGGTTCGCCATCTTCGCCATCGCGGCTCTGTATCTCCTCGGTTGGCTTCGGCTGCCGCACGGCGGGGAACCGAAGATCGGACCGGTTCGCCGGCTCTTGGGTGTGGCGAACCTGGGCATCGCCGTGTACCTGCTGGCGGCCATTGAGGGAGCGCCGATGGGTGCTCTCGCCGGCTTCCTGCCCCCGGAGAGGTATCCGTACCGAACCGAGACCGCCCAGGGTGCTGCCCAGCCGGCGGGAGCGATCCGGTGGGTTGAGAAGTACGAGGAAGGCCTCGCCCGTGCGCGAGAAGAGCGCAAGGCGGTGTTCATCAACTTCACGGGTTACACGTGCACCAACTGCCGCGTGATGGAGGGCGAGGTCTTTCCCAAGCCGGAGATCTCCCGCCGGATCAACCAGTTCGTTCCCGTGGAGCTGTTCACGGACAACGGCACACCCGAGAAAAACAGCAACGCGGAGCTGAGGGAGCGTCTCACGAAGGCGTCGACCAACCCAACCTACGTGATCCTCGCGCCGGACGGGAAGGTGCTGAAGGTCTTCCAGGGCCTCGCCCTGTCCGATGCGGAGTTCATCCGCTTTTTGGACGAGGGGAAGAGGGAGGCCGACGCCTGGTTCGCCGAAGCCAGACTCTGAAGCGTAGGGCTACCGCGTTGCAGCGGTAGCCCCGTCCAACCGCCGGCGCGTGGTCAGCGCCCCGCCGGCCCGGCAGACGGCTTGGTGCCGCCCCCGAAAAAGTAGGCCATCCCTTCGGCCGCCTTTTCGAACGCCCTCCGAGCCTTCGCCTCGTCGCCGTTGAAGCCCTTCATGAACCGCTCCTTCTCCTCCGGAGTGAGCTGGTCGAATCCCCGGCCTTCTCGGTAGGCGGTGGCCACCACGTTGTTCTGCTCGGTGAGAAGGCGCATCTCTTCCTCGGTCTTCACCTGCTCCGAGGCGCAGCCCGCGACGAAGAGGCAACCCGCCGCGAGGAGCGTCGCCGCAATCCATCGTTTCATTTCGATCCTTCCTGGTGTCAGTCGCAGAGGGGCCGGCCGCCGAGCGGCGGCCAAGCCCCAGCCAACCCTCGTCGTAGCTTCCGCGTCAGAAGTCGCAGTTCGCCCTGCCGTCGTAGGCGTAGTCCGGGATGTTGGACACGTAGAAATTCTCCGGCTTCAGCGATCCGCGCTTGTAGTACTTCGCGCTTCCGTCAAAGTGCGGGAAGCTCGCCCCATCCAGATGCCTCCAGTCCAACGACCACGGAATCTGCGGGTCATAGTGGTTCATCATCCACGGGCTCCCGAGCTTCTCGTAGTTCACGCAGCGGATCGATCGGCGGGCGCCGTCCGACACGTCCATTCCGGGCCAGATGTCGCGCCAGTCCCAAGGGTTCACCGTCGAGGCTGCCCGAATGAGCGAGCCGTTGCCGAACCAGTCCCTCACGCCGGCCTCAGCCAGCATGATCAGCTGGCTGGGTCGCTCGGCGGCAGTCTCCGGAATGCTGTTGCCCGCGTGCCAGTTCATGGCGATGTTCGGTCCCGCGGCGAAGTTGCGCGTGTCGCGCATGTCCTTCGGGAAGGGCTGCGGCGTTCCCACGGAGTCGATGTACAGCTGGCTGTTCTTCACGTACGGAAAGATCCGCTGGGGCCAGTGGACGGCCTCGTTGTCGGGGCCGCCGATCCAGTCCCACCAGGCCCGAACCGTGGTGTCGTCATAGTCGGCGGCGTAGATCTTGAAGCCGATCGCCATCTGCTTCATGTCTGAGATGCGCGCGGCCTTCTTCGCCGAGGCCTTCGCCTGCGCGAAGACGGGGAACAGGATGGCCGCCAGGATGGCGATGATGGCGATGACGACCAAGAGTTCAATCAGCGTGAATGCGGACTTTCGTTTCATAGGACCTCCTCGTCCGTGTCTCGAACCGTCGACCGGACCGGACTCAGCATCCAGTGTAAGGCGGCCCCTCTCCGGCAGGGGGTCTCCATCTGGAAAACGATTGAGCAGAATCGGAACCGATCCGTCCGCTTACTAGGAGGCCAGCTCGTTGTCCGAGGGATCGGTGAACTTGCGCTGGTTGATGCGCCAGTGCGAGGGCGTGACCCCCACCTCTCGAACGAAGGCTCGTGTGAAGTCGTTGTGGTGCAGGTAACCCAGCCGGCTACCGACCTCCTTGATGGACAGCTTTGGGTCCGCCAGAAGGATCTTGGCCCGCTCGATCCGAAGCCGCGTCAGCATTTCCCTCGGTGAGACGCCGTAAGTCCTGCGGAACTTGTGGCGCACCGAGTCGTAGTTGGGGCACTCCTCCTGAAACCGCAGGTCTCCGGCCCCCTGAGCCAGAGAGGCGTGGATCGCCTGCCAGACCGCGAGCAACTCCGGATCGTCGGGACGAACCACGGAGCTGCTGGAGTCGGCTCGGCCGCGCCAACGGATGAGCGACACCAAGATCAGCCTCAAAAGCGAGTCGATCGCCTCGGACTTGCACGGCAGCTCGTTGACGCTCTCCGCGCTCAGGCGGGAGAAGAGGCTCTGGAAGGACGCGGACTGATCGCGGTTCAGGCACCAAACCCGCTGCCGCACGCCCCAGTCCCGGATGGGCAGTCCGTCGTAGAACCCCTCTCGGGGGTGGTAGTGGATGGCCCAGATGCGCGGCTGGTTGCGTCCATCGTTGCGGAAGCCGTGCCGCTCCCCGGCGAACAGAACGTAGATGGAGTTCTCCTGCATGCGCAGCTCCTCGCCTTCGACGAGGAGGGTCGTCGGAGAGTCGGAGAAGAGGCAGATCTCGTCGTAGTCGTGCGCGTGCCAAGGCCAGATCTCGCCCACCTTCGAGGCCCGGCAACCCATCGTCACGATGCCGGTGCGAGGAACCTCACTCGTGATCTCGGTCCCGATGCTCATAGCCCAACAACCGCCTCTGCAACCAGTCTAGGGCGAGACTCGCACAGGCAGAAGCCGTTTGACCCAGCAAAGGTCCCAGGTGGCTCGCGCCGGCGATGAGCTCGGACTCGCCGCCGCACCAACGCGCCACGGTCGCGGACAGGTTCGGCGGCACGTCTTGATCCAGCTCGCTGATCAGCACCAGCGTGGCGCAGAGGGGTCGGGGTGCTCGTGCTCCTGAGGCCAACTCGCGGAGCACGAGGCCCGACTCATCCCTCCACCGCTTGGATGCCCACCGGACGACCTCCGGATCGCCATCCGGAAGGGCCAGTGCTGTCTCCTCCAAGCCAGAGGAGGACCACGGAACGATGTCTGGAATCGGGGTCTGAGGCTGCCAGAGCACTCCACAGTCCGCCGGCGGGACGGGGTTGACCAGCACCAGGCCCCGAGCACGCCAAGCGTCTGCGGCATGGAGGGCTAGCCAGCCACCGAGACTGGCTCCGACGACGGCGTCCGGCGGATCGTCGGCCGAGGCCCAGCCGATGGATTGGGCCCGATAGTCCCACACGCTCGTGTTCGCCAAGCCGCCCTGCGCTGGAGCCAAATCCTCGGCGATCACGCGCCATCCTGCCCGCTCGAAGACCCCGCGCCAAACGCGGAACTCCCACGCGCCTTCTCCGGCGCCGTGAATCATCGCGATCGACGGTCGTCCCATCGGCACAACGGGAATCACCGGCGTCCGGCACGAGGACTCGCGTCGACCGAATGACGTGGAGTTGGATGAGCCAAAAACGGAAGTTGCAACAAGGTTTCTTCAGAGTACTATACAGACGGGACGGCCCCAGAGGCTCGCCCTAGAAGGAGGATGCGAATGAGGCGCGGTCTCTTGTTCTGCCTCGCGCTGGGTGGCACGGTTGCCACCTCCGTCTCTCAACTGTCCGGGCCGCCTCCGAAGGTCACCTTCAAGCAGAAGCCCGATGTGGGACTGAGCAAGAAGAAGCCCCCGCTGGAAGCGAAGTCGCGCCTGGAGAAGGCTCTTCGCAACGACCCGGTCTCGACCGACCTACTCCGAGCAGTCGCACAGGCGTTGGCAGAGGGCCTTCGGGGTGGAGACGGCCCAGCAGGGAAGTTGGCCGCGGCGGCGTTGCGGAAGCATCCGAGGGTAGATCGGAACCTACTCCAAGGCTTCATCGCCGATGTCGGCTCGCTGCAGGTTTCGCCGACGTCCGTCACGCGGTCGCTGAAGGTGGGGGACGCCTCGGCGGCGCTGACGGATGCCCAGCTGGCCGCGATCCGCGGCAACTATCTCCGAGTCGTTGGACGGGCTGAGCTGAGGGGTCCCGCTCTGCCTGCCAACCTGATCCGTTCGGGAGCCGCCTTGAACAAGGAGCTTGTGGAGCGGCTGAACCACCCCTGCATCACCACGGTGGATCCGCGCTCTCCCCAGGGCTATCGCGCGGGAGAGCGGATCTCTCTGTACGGCTGGAAGTTCAGCCCGAACAGGGTGGAGAACACGCTGGTGGTTCTGAAAGTGATGGGCAACGGCTCGCTGGGTGAGAGGGTGCGGATCTCTCCTGCCGTGTCGTCGGAGACCGCCATGGAGGTCGCCCTCCCGCAGGACCTGGAACCGGGCCAGTATCGGATCAAGGTCATCGTGAGTCGTGGAGGGTTGACGGACGAGAGTCCGCTGGTGCCCTTGCCGATCCAGTCGCCACCCCCACCGGAGCCGACGCTGACGTCGCTGGCTCCGAGCACGCTCGCGCCCGGTCGAGAGACGCTGGCCTCCGGAACGAACTTCACGAAGCAGGTGGACCTTCTCGCCTTCGTGTACCTCGCCCCGATGGACGGTCAGGAGCTGCCCTTATCGGTCAAGGTGAGCGGGAAGGACTGCCTTTCGGTACCTGCGAGGGTCTTGAGCGACACCCAACTCTCCTTCTCGCTGCCGAGGGTGATGCAGCCTGGGCGCTACAGGCTGGCGGCGGCGGTCGGCGGAGCGTTCACGGCTTGGTCCGTCGTGGACGTCTCTCCGCTGCAGTACCGCGTGCGATTCACCCAGATCCACTGCCTGGACGAGAGCGATCCGGAGTCTCTTGGCCATGACGAGGTGTTCACGGCGTGGTGCGTCGTTGCGGATGGCTTCGCAAAGGCCAAGAGCGTCGGCGACCACAAGGAGTACTACAACTGGGACGACGGGGACTGGGATCAGTACCACCCGGACGACCAGAACGTGTTCCCGGGCGACGGGGACGGTGGCGTTCGCCAGGCGCTGGGCATCGCCACGTCTCTCTTCGAGTGGGACGTGGGCGACATGAAGAAGGTGAACGATGTCATCGGAGTGGTCAGCGAGGTGACCCAAGCGATCCTCAAGTTCAAAGGGGAAGAGAAGTGGGCGGAGCTCGTCAAGGCGCTCACCCCGGTCCTAGAGAAGGTCGTCAGCTGGTTCGGCGGCGGTCCGGACCCGCTCGGAACCCAGGTGGTCGGTTGGAGCGCCATGGAGCTTGCCGCACTGACCGACAATCCCCAGAAGAGCTTCCGGAACAACGACGACACGGGGAGCTACGAGGTGTTCTACGAGGTTTCGGAGAAGCTCTAGGGTCCCCTTCGGTATCGCGGAGTCGGGCCGGCCGCACGGCCGGCCCGATCGTTCTCGTTTTGGCAAGACACCTCATTCGGTAGGATGGGAGGGTGGGCGACATTCGAGTTGGCGTGGTTGGCAGAAGGGGCGAAGCGTTTCTCCCAGCCCTTCGCGCCCAGCCCGGGGTGCGCGTGGAGGCCCTCTGCGAGCTGAACGACGAGTGGCTGGCAGCGGCCTCCCAAAGATGGGAGATCGGGAAAACGAGCCGCCGGTATGAGGAGCTGCTTGAGCTGGTGGACGCAGTGGTGGTGGCCACCCCCATGCATCTTCACGCCGAGCAGGCGATCCTCGCCCTGCACGCGGACCGGCACGTGCTCTCCGAAGTCACCGCTTGCGTGTCGCTCGAGGAGTGCTGGCGGCTCTGGAAGGCTGCGCGAGCTTCCAAGGCCACATACATGATGGCGGAGAACTACTGCTACATGCGGGAGGTCGTACTGGTCGGCGAGCTTGCCCGTCGAGGGCTGTTCGGGGAGCCGTATTACGGCGAGGGAGAGTACATCCATGAGGTCCGCGGATTGCATCACGGCTCCGACGGGCGGCCGACGTGGCGCGCTTACTGGCAAGTTGGGACTCCGGGGCTGACCTATCCGACCCACAGCCTGGGGCCGGTCGTGCAGTGGATGCGCACATCCGCCCCTGACGATCGCCCCGTGCGCGTCGTCGCGATGGGAAGCGGCGTGCACACCGATCCGGAGCACCCGCATGACGACACCTGCGTGGGCCTCGTTCAGATGGCAAGCGGCCGGCTTGTTCGCCTGAGATTGGACATGATGAGCAACCGACCGCATCGGATGGCCTACTACTCTCTGCAGGGCACCAAGGGGGTCTACGAGGCATCCCAGAGGGAGGGAGAAACCGGCTGGGTCTGGTTCGGAGAAGGACGCCCCGACGAGGAGCGGCGGTGGCGACCGATCACCGAATTCGAAGAGATGCTCCCGGTCCGGTACCGGGAAGCCTCTTCGGAGGCGCTCCGGGCTGGCCATGGCGGTGGGGATTGGTTCCTCATTGAGGACTGGGTCGCGACCCTGCGGGGCGAGCAGCCGCCGGCCATCGGGCTGGAGGATGCGCTCGAGTGGACGGCGGTCGGACTGCTCAGCACGGTCAGCGTGCAGAATGGAGGCGTTCCTCTGCTGCTGCCGGACTTTCGGGGAGGCCGCGGGCGACCGGCTTGGGTCGACGCCCTGTGAGCCCAAAAACGCGTCAGAAGTCCAGGGGAGGCGGCAGCTCTTTCTTGAGGTCGAACGAAGGCGGGCGACCGAGGGGCGTGGCAGGCAACGGCATGCGTGCCAAGTAGGGGTGGCGCTGGATCGCGTCTCGGCTAGCAACCACGATCACCTGTTTCCTCGCCCTGCTGACAGCCACGTTGACGATCTCTTCAGGGTTATGGCGCAGGGGGCCGTACTGCGAGTCGACGACGTCGAACACGACGACGTCCGCTTCTTGACCCTGGAGCTTGTGCACCGTGCCCACCTTCAGCCGCTGCTTACGGATTTCTGGACCCAGCAGGCTGCGCAACAGCCTCTCCTGAGCCCGCCAAGGGGTGATCGTGGCGACGGTGAGGCTATCTTCCAACTGTAGGGCCACCCTGGACCACTCGGCGGCCCGCTCTGCCGACCGGCCCCAGGACTTTCCCCCGTCGCTGGATGGGGTCGGTGGCGTGTAGGGATTTGGCTCAACGTTGGGATCCACCCAAACGAACTCGGTGGTGGGCCAGCCCTGCAACGCAGGCACGAACTCGTGGTTGACCACGGTGGTCAGGAGACCGTGGTAGAACGATCGGGAGATGAAGTCGCAGATTCCAGCGCGCATTCGCCGCTGCTCGGTGAGCATCGTCAAGACGCCCTGAGCCTTGAGTTCGGTCTCCCTTCCGGGCAGGCCGAACAGGTGAAAGATGCTGCGACCGAACCATCGCCTGGCATCGGTGTCGCTCTCAGCCTGGCAGATCGGGGCCAGCTGCCGGAAGTCTCCCCCGAACACGAGACTCTGGGCGCCCGATGCGGTGAGCGGCGCGACGAACGCCAGAGGCAGCATCGACGCCTCGTCGGCCAGCCGCAGAGTGTCGGACCTGGCTAGTATCTCCCTGTTCGAGGTGAAGGCGTGCGCGGTGCAGATCACGATGGGCGCTTCCGTCAATAGCTGCCGCACGAGGTCCCGCATCTTCTCCTGCATCTTCCGCAGGGCCTCTTGCAGCTCCGCGATCTCGTACTGGGTGCGGTGATAGTCGGTGGAGCCGGTGGATAGGAAACTGAGTCGGATGCGGCAGTCGCGGAGGCGCTCCCTGAGATGAGCCGCCTGTCTCTTCAGCTCCTTCACTTCGGGCCCTTCGTGGCCAAGGTGTTCCGGCAGCTCGATCGTTGAACTCACGAGCCGCTGTCCGTACCGGACTACCACTCCGTGCTCCGGTCTCCAACCCAACCGTTGCATGGCTCCGTCGGTCGCGAGCGCCAGTTGGTCGGCTGCGACGTGCGTCGGAGTGACGGCGGTGGCTCGCCCACCGCTCGCCCAGGTCTTCGCGAGCAACTCGCCAAAGTGGTAGGTCTTGCCTGTGCCGGGAGGCCCCCAAACGATTCGCACGCGCTCGGCCTTCTTCGGCGGCAACTGTGGCAATGATCTGCCGGAACCCAGCGCGAGGGGCGGCGGCTCCTCGGACCCGGATTCTGGCGCCTGCGAGGGTGGGGCTGGCAGCGCGAGCTGGGTGACGTTTTCCCTCACCCACTGGAGCAGGCCGGCCAGAAAGTCTGGTTCGAACAGTCGCACCTCCCCGCCGTTGGGTGGCAACGGACGCCCGTGGAGTCTGACCACGATCGCGGAGTTCTGCTCGTCGACGGAGGCGATGTCGAAGCGGCTGTCCGTCCCGAATACCGCCGTTCCCCCCTCGAATCTCTCGTCCAAGCTCTGGTGGGGGGTCCGGGGCGTTGGCTTCGGTTGAAGGTACACGATGGCGTAGTCCACCCCTGACGGACCGGGGAGCGGCTCGACCTGGTAGACCGAACACAGAACCGATGACCGGCGGATCGCCCTCTGTTCCGCCTCGATCGCGCGAAGCAGGGACAGCGACTCGGCGGTGTTCATCAGCGCCTCTCAAGGAGCCACTGGGCCAGAGCCTCCGCGGCCTGAAGGGGACCTCCCTTTGCGGCTTTTCCACCGCCTTGGGCGAGCGTCGCGGCATCCTTCTCGGCCGACCTAAATCCGGCGGCGGCGTCGCGATCCAACGCGGGCAACAGCCCGGAGGCTATTCCGCCGTTCTCGCCGAGGATCCTGACGGCCTTGCGTAACCGCCTCCTAGCGGGCTCGGCTTGCCCCTGCAGCCAAAGGGCCAGTCCACGACAGCACTCCGCCATGGCCTCGTCGGAAGCCCGAACCACCGAAGCCTCGGCCAAACCCCGGAAGACCGCCTCCGCCGCTGCGAACGCTCCCGCTTGCAGAAGCTGCCGAGCCGCCTCGCGCTGCCGGAGGCCCCAAAAGGACCCCGGGTCGGGCAGGGTGACCAAACGTGGCGCCCGATGGAGATTCGGCTTGCCCGGTATCGGACTGGACAACAGGTAGGACTGGATGAATCCCATGGCGGCCGCAACCGCGCCCAAGGTCGCGACGGTGCTTTTCCGGCCGCTGGTCACGTCGACGGCGACTTGGTCTCGCGTCGGGCGTCCGGTCCAGGCCAGCTCGGACTCCACGATGTCCAGGATCAGGAGAGGGTTGGGCTCTTCGTCGAACTCCCGCAACGACGGCTGCTCCACCGGGACGGACTCCAGAACGTCGTGCAGGAAGGCTCTGGATCCGGGGGTGTGCAGCAGCACCGTGCGTTCCGCCGGGTTCGCCAGCACTGCCAAGATCGGGCTGTAGGGCTGTGTGCCCACCGGGATGAACGCGAGCTTGCGCCGAGCTCGCAGTTCCGCCTGCCTCTGGACCGAAAGGCAGGCCAGTGGAAAGAGCTCTCGGTTGTAGGCTTCCGTGGCATCCGGTTCGGGCAACTGGGAGACTCTCTCCTCAAGTTCTGCGATGGCCGCGTCCAGATCGTCCGGGATTCGCGAGGGGAAGACCTCAAGCTTCATCGGTGCTCCCCTAATTCTGCTCTTAGCCGGCCTGATTCCTGCCTGCCGCCGAGCGGAGCGCCCTGCCCTGGAACCAAGCGCAGCTGCACGCGAGAACCCTCGGCTCCCAAGAACGCGCCGATCTCGTGCCTGCGCGGATCCACCACGATCGCAACGGACCAATCGTGGTGGAAATGGGAACGCTGGGTGCAGAGGTCCACACCGGAAAGAAACACGCCGAGCCCCGGGTGAGAGTGGTACCAGCCGACCACAGGCTCGTCGACTCCCTCCGAGGACGCCTCGGCGAGAATGCTCGACCATGCCTCGGTGCCGATCTCGAGAGACGCCGCCCCGGACCGCGCCCCATGCCCGGCCGCCGAATGCGTGATCACAGGCACGCAGGAGCCCGACTCTCGAATGCGGTACGCGCGCCCGAACAGAACACCGCCCAGTTCGACTGTTGTGTCCAACCGCAGGTGCTCCATCATTCGCTCCAGAGCAGACTCGAAGATCAGCACGGTGGGCGATGCGTCGAGCGTAACGGGTCCAAGGTCGTAGAGGCTGCGCAGCTCGGCGAGCGAGATTTCCGTGCAGGGATCCTCCGCCTCCTCTTCGAGGAACAGGACCGGCCCTGCGGGAATCTCCGCAATGGGCTCCGGAAGGGGGTCGGTGGCCGGCGGCTTTTCCGAACTCGCCGGGCGCCGGGATCGGAGGGCGCCGGCGATCGCCCAAGCCGCCAGCACCCCCCAAGCGACGGCGCCCGTCCACAAGGCCCAGTCGTTGCGATGCTTGCTCATTCGTCGGACCACACGATGCTGGGTCTACGGGCTGCGTCCTGTCCCAGAACGAGGGGCTCGTCCAGGGGCGTCCGAACCTCTCCGCGCTGGAACCTGCGCAGGCACTCGAGGTCCGCCGGGCTCGCCGGGTTCATCAGCGAGGGATCCCAACGGATGATGTTGTACAGCCTCACGACGAACAGGTCGAGGAACTCCGACACAGAGCGGGAGTACCCGGTGCACACGGCGCCCGAACTGAAGACGTGCGGGTGCAGCAACCTGGTCTGGAACCGGACCTCCGGTGCCACGCCAGCCGATGGGTAGGTCGCGGGAATCCGGATGGTGGCCCAGTGCTCCTTCGCGAACTTGGGACCACGCAGATCCCAGCCCACGATGCCCTTGACGCGGAACAGGATCTCGTAGGTGTGAGGTGGAGAGCCCTGAATCGAGAGGATCGAGAGCCTCCGGGGGTTGGCCTCCACGAGCTTCCTCAACCGAAGCTCGTCGTTCCGCAGACGGGTGGTGCGCACGTCGGACATGGCTTCACGCCGCCACGTAGATCGGGACCAGCGTGAGCTGGGCGCCGTCCTGGATCTGCTGCCCGATGGGGGCGTTCGGGTTGAGCTGCGTGCTTCGGGCGGTGTCCATCAGCGCGTACTTGGTGCCGTCCCTCACAGGCAGGTTCCAGCGGGCGGTGGCCTCGTCGATCAGCTGGGACACGGTCAGGTTGCCGTCGACCTGCACCTTCGCGGCGTGGGTTCCGTCCATCGTCCGGAGCTGCACCCGCAGCGTCACCGGGGGAGTCGAGTCGGAGGGGATGATTGGCTTTTGGTTCATGGCTTTCACCTGTCTTCCTTCTTCTCCAGCGAGGAACATTTCAGGACTCGAGCGACGCCCAAATCGATCGCTCGGGTCCGGTGACGAGCAGCAGAGCGCGGGAAGGAACTCCGAACCGCGCGAGCGGACGGCGGGCGGCCGCCTCGCCGCGGCGAAGGATCTCCATCCCGCGCGGGGCGCGCGATAAATCCCCGCAGCGCGAGCAGAATCGGCGGGCGTCGTCCACCTTCGGTTTGGGTTTCCCGACGCGATGTCTGTGGCCGCAACCGGCACACACGAGGCTCTCGATGTACTGGAAGCCGAGGTGCAGCTCGAGCATGTCCGGGCCGCATGCCTCCAACACCTGTTCGGCGCAGGCGGTTCGGGGGTTCAGGTCCACGCGGTGCACGGGGGCGGGGTCGCCGTGGTGGGGACACTGCGGACTCTCGGTCAGATTCAGGACGAACATGCCGAGCGGCTGCAACGGATGCAGCAGCCTCTGACCGGGCTTCAGCCCCGGCACGGAGCGCTCGTGCCGCTCATGAAGCAGGGCGACGGCGACTTGGCTCGCCCACGCTCCAGCGAGCGAGGCCGCCACGGCCGTGGTGGGAATCTTGTCGGAGACGTCCGGCAAGCGGAAACCGGTGCAGCTGTACTTGCGCGCGTCGTCCAACGCTGCCGCATCGACCGTGCACTCGTAGCACGGCCCTTGCGCCCCGTACAACGTCACCTCGGCCGCCGTGGCGGAGATCGCCGTGTTGATCCACGGTCGCCCGATTCGACGGCAGATCCGGTTAATCGCAAGGCGGGCGTGCACGCTGTCGACGCACCCCACGATCGCATCCGCGTCGACGAACCAGCCGTGGCCGAGGTCCCACTCCATGTCCCCCACGACCGGGATCGCCTCCACATCCGGATTGAGCCGCCTGACGGCCTCCGCCGCGACCTTCGCCTTGGCCCTGCCAGCATCCTGGGGGCGGAACAGCACCGAGCGGGTGAGGTTGCTGCCCTCCACGACGTCGAAGTCCACGATGACGAGACGCCCAACACCGCTGAGCGCGAGGTTCTTCGCGACCTCGTTGCCGACGGCACCGGCACCCAGCACCAAAACCGTCGATCCCGAGACGGCCTTCTGATCCCACCAGTCGATCAGCTGCAGGCGGGCGTAGCGCTCGGCAAAGGCGAAGTCGTAACCGACTGTTCGACGTTTCACAGGCTCCCCTCCTCTCGCAGGAGAACGTGGAACGCCGCGTCCAGCAGCCGGATTTGGGCCTGGGTCTCCTGACGGCTCTCGATGGGGTCCAAGTCGAGGAGGCGGCGGATTCTCGTGGCGTACGCGCTTCGGATCTGCGCGCCGGTGGGGGAAGGCGGGAGTCCCAGAATCTGACGGGCCTCGGCAGGCGTGAGCCTTGGAGGGCCGGAGGGGCGGCCCGGCTGGGTCATCGTCGTGAGGGCGTGCTCCTCCAGCCAGGTGACGGTGGGTCGGCCGGCGTTGGGTTGATCCGGCCAGCCGGTAGCCGCATGGACACGGAATCCTGGGGTCTTGCGGCACACTTGGCACCGACCCTGTAGGTTCTGCAGGATGTGCCGGTACGAATCCGGGGTGTAGCGCACCCCACAAGCCGCGCATTCGGCGTATTCCGCCCAAGGCGGGATCTCCTCTCCGGTCAAAGGATCTGTCCGGGCGTCTTCGGTCGGCTCGGCGGGCACCTGGACCACCGCCGCGCTGGGCGCGCCGTTTCGTCGTCGCGTCTGCCTCGGGCGTGTCGCCATCTCTTCAGCCTCCTCTCTCGTTCCGCTCGAAGCCGAGGCGCCCACAATCCAGTCCCGCACCAAAAGCGCCAACGCCAAGATCAGGGGAATCCAGAGGATCGGGAACGAAAAGGCAGCCAGGATGTACAGAACGAGGCAGCATCCGCACCCGCTGTTGTCGTCGCCGCGGCCCATAGCCCCCGCTCCTCACCTCTATCATCCCTCGCAAACCGCCAGAGCGGAAGATCGCTCCACACTCCACTTCTCGCCAGAAGTGCGGTTTCTGCCGACGGACTTCGAGCGGTGGTGCGGATGGGGGGAAGCGGCGCCTCGGCACCGGGCCGAGGAAGTCGCCGTTCCCAGCCTATGTGAGGCGCTGGTCGTCAGCGGTCAGAAGCCTAGGTTGCGACGGTGGAAGTCCAGCGCTTCCCGAACGTGCAGGTCCCAGTAACCCCACTCGTGCTCGCCTGGGAATTCTTCGTACTCGTGCTCGAAGCCGAGTTCCGTGAGGTGTCGATGGAAGTCCCGGTTCGCATCGAGGAGGAAGTCCTCGGTGCCGCAGTCCAAGCGCAGCTTCGGCCTCGACGCTGGGTCCAGCTGCGAGGCGAGCGCATACAGGTCGTAGTCGGATCCTTCGGGGTTCGGACCGACGAGTCGCTCGAACTCTCGCTGCTCGGGTCGTGCCAGGCCTGCAACGTGTCCGAACATCACTGCGCCGGAGTGCGAGTGGGCGGAACCGAACAGCTCCGGCCGCCGCAGGGCGAACCGCACCGCTCCGTATCCGCCCATCGAAAGGCCTGTGACGCACCAGCGATCCGTGGTCGGCAGCCAGGTGCGTAGGATGTCGGGGAGTTCCCAACACAGGGCGGTCTCGTAGGCGAAGCCGTCCACGGCGTCCACATAGAAGCCGCGGCCGCCGTCGGGCATGGCGACGATGAGAGGCAATCCGTCGCAGTACCGCTCGATGCTGGTTCTCCTCATCCAGATGGTGTGATCGTCGCTCAGCCCGTGAAGCAGGAGCATCACCGCGAAGGGACCTTGAAGCTTCGGATCGGGCAGGATGAGGCTCACCGCAGTGTGCTTCAGCAAAGCGTTGGAGAAGTAGCGGATTTCTGCGAACGGCATGAAGGCAGTCTACCAGCGGTCCGGCTCGACCGTGAGTTTCGGTGCCGGTCCTTCCGATACTTGGAGCGAACCATGCGAGCGTTCTGGAGACCCATCTTGCCAGCGGGCCAAGAGGATCCGCGGAGGCTGGCCGAACTGGCTTGGCCGGCGCTGTCGCTCGCCCTGGAGGCGATCGAGGGAGCGGCGAAGCTGACCGTGAGTCCGGGATCGCCGGAGGCCGCGGAGTTCCGAAGGAGAATGCTCGCCTACGGGGCTGAGCTGGCGCAGCGCGACCCTCATGCCGGCCGGCTGCAGAAGATCCGAGAGCAGATCGGGGAGGAGCTCGAGTCGTTCGGCGAGACGCAGCGCCAGCAGGTCGAGGACTTCGTTCTTGAAGTGCGGGACTCCCTGCGGGGGCTGGTGGCGGCGCTGCGGGCAACCCTCGATCCGGCGGACGAGCTAGCGGAGGGGATGGAGCGCATGCAGAGGCATCTGGCCTTCGCATCCGAATGCGACGACCTCCGAGAGTTGAAGCGGGTCGTTCGGGAGCAAGCGGAAACGGCCAAGCGGGCGCTGGATCGGTTCGCGGAGCAGCAGCGTCAGAGCGAGCAGCAGCTGGAGACGAATCTGGGATCCCTCCAAGAGAAGCTCGAGCAGGCGGAGATCGCCAGCCAGACGGACCACCTGACGCACCTTGCGAACCGCGCGGCGCTGGACTACTATCTCGAGGCGATCCTCCAGAAGGCCAAGCTCGGGGTGGGGCGCTACAGCCTCGCCGTTCTCGATCTGGACGACTTCGGTTCCATCAACGATGCCCACGGCCATGCTGCCGGCGACCAGGCTCTGAACGCCTTCGCAGGGAAGTTGAAGCTGTTCCTCGGACCCGGAGCGTTCGTCTCTCGGTTCGGGGGAGACGAGTTCGCCATTGTGGCCGCCATGGCTCCGCAGAGCCTCAAGCGGAGGTTGGACGATCTGCAGAGGAACCTCCAAGGGAGCCAAGTTCTGGTTGAGTCTGCGGGACGCCGCGTGACGGTACGGTTGGGAATGAGCGCCGGCATCACTCCGATCGACCCGAGCGACACCCGAGATTTGCTCCTGCAGCGTGCCGACGCCGAGCTCCGCGAAGCGAAACGCTCAGGGAAGGGCCGAGCGTCCATCCGGTCCATCGCGGCCTGATGCGGCCTGCACCACCCGAAGATCGGCGACCACCATTCGATGGTCTGAGAACCGGGATCGGATCGTCCATGACGCCCGCACCGACCATCCTTTAGGGCAGAGGATGCGATCGATTCGTACAAGGGGGAAGTCGGCAGGCGCCGTGCCGCCCCAGCCCCTTCCCGCAGCTGGAAAGGCGTCCTGCAGCTGGAGGCCGTTGAGCGCTTGGTCGACGCACGGATCGGGTGGGGTGTTGAAGTCGCCGCCGAGAATCCATTCCCCGGGTTTGATCGCTTGCAGCCGTTCAACGATGGCTCGCAGCTCGGACCTTCGAGATGAGCGGTCGCTGGCGTACGCCCTCCATGCGGATCGGTTCCAGAAGTCAAGGCGAAGCGTCGGCGGCTGGAGCCGGAGGGACGCCACATGGAGAGGCTGGGGATAGCCCGGCAACCTCACCCCGGCCGCCTGAAAGTTGGGTTGACGCCCGATGCCGGGGAGCGCGCGAACGCTGCCCCGGGCCAGCACAGAGGCGTCGATGCCCACTGCCGCTTGCCACCCAGGGTGTCGGTTCAGCAACCGCCGCACTTCGTCGGAAGACGGACTCTCCTGGAGCAGGATCACGTGGGCGTTGGTCGCCATCGCCTCCTCGACCGCCCGCACGTCGCCCCCGGCGCAATTCAGGCTGACGATCCTCAGACGCGGCGCCTGCGAGGAGGCAACGACCGAACGAAGGAGTCCGAGCGGGGTGGGGCTCAACCAGCACCAGGAGATCATCCAAGCGCAGGCCGCCAGCCACCGGCCCGGTCCACGGCTGGCCAATCGGAGGAGCGGGGCTCCCAGAAGCAACGGAACTTCCGCGGGAAGGGTGCGTGCCGCAGCCCAAGAGCACGACGGCGAACGGTACGCCAGGGCGAGGAGCGCGAGCCAGACGAACGGCACCGCTATGGCGAGCGGCCCAAGGATCCGCCAAGGCCTGCGCCCCGTCGCTGACCTCTTCGGAAAGCGAGGAGTAGAGGCGTCCGAGTCATGCCCATGGCCCATCTCAACCAGTTTGGTTCAACGAGCCCAAGACGTTGCACCGAATGGGAGCCGGCGATCCGCCCATGCGGACCGCGCTGGACACGAGCCTTCCGATCCGCCTGATCTGTGGGGCTGGTGCGCCCAAGGGACTTGGGACTCCCCGGCTCGGCCCACGCTGGACCAACCCGCCCAATCGTGGGGTTCGACCTTCCCGAATGGCAAGGCGCACAGGATAGCATCCGGCTGATGACTGGCTTTGCGCTTGGCAGCTTCCTAGCTCTAACGGGCTGGCTCTCCCCGATCGCCGCTGCGGATGTCCCCTTGGATGCCTCCGCCACCCTCCGCCGCATCGCGCTGGGTTCATGCGCCGACCAAGACCGCCCGCAGCCGATCTGGGACGCTGTCCTGAACTCCTCCCCCGACGTCTTCCTGTTCCTAGGGGACAACGTGTACGCCTCGGATCCTGCGAGGCTCGACGTTCGGGCTCAGTACGCGAAACTGGGGGCTGTGCCCGGGTTCCAACGCCTGCGTGCCTCCGTTCCGTTGCTGGCCGTGTGGGGCGATCACGACTACGGAGTGAACGACGGCGGAGCAGAATTCGAGCGCAAGGCCGAGTCCCAGAGGGCGTTCTGCGACTTCTGGAACCTACCGGCCGAGGATCCGCGCAGGCACCGCGCGGGCAACCATCACGCCGTGACGGTGGGCCCCAGGGGCAGGCGCGTTCAGTTTCTTCTGCTGGACACCCGGAGCTTCCGGTCGCCCTTGCGGGTGAAGCCGCCCGAGGATCGACGGCCCGGCCGCTACCTGCCGGACGAGGATCCGTCCAAGACCCTGCTGGGAGCTGAGCAGTGGAAATGGCTCGAGGAACGCCTTCGTGAACCCGCCGAGCTGAGGATCGTCGCCAGCAGCATCCAGGTGGTGCCAGAGGATCACATGTGGGAGAAGTGGGCCAACTTCCCGCGAGAGCGCGACCGCCTGTTCCGGCTCGTCCGAGAGACTCGGGCTGCCGGCGTGGTGTTCGTGAGCGGTGACAGGCACCTCGCGGAGATCAGCATGATGCCCGACGCGCTCGGCTATCCGGCCTATGACCTCACCGCGAGCGCTCTGACGCAGAGCTCGCAGGGCTGGCGGCCGCAGGAGCCCAACCGGTGGCGCGTCGCCTCGATGAACTACGGCAACAACTTCGGGGTCATCGAGGTCGATTGGGAACAGCCCGACCCCGAGGTGAGGCTGCAGATCAGGGACGAGGCGGGCGACGTGATCGCCCAGCAGAAGCTTCGCCTGAGCTGGCTACGTCCGAAGTCCTGAGGGGCGGTCCTCGGGCGCAGGGAAGACCGGACCCAGTCAAGCGGAATGCTCCCAAGACCGCCCTGTTCGACCCCCCAGCTCGCTGGCCTTGAGGCAGGTTGGGAGCCGTCCCAACCCGGCGGCCAGTGGAAGCTGCCAAGCCGCCGGGCCCCTCGGACGAGGGAAATCAGAGCGGCTTTCGCACTGCCTGCCGACCCGCGCGCGGCACCCCGCTGACGAAGGGCTTGGGCAACCAGCAAGGCGGCGCTCTTCACCCCTCGAGAAGCTCCTGCCACCCAAACACGGCCAAGCAACCGTCGCTCGCCGGCGGACTAGAGCGGAAGAAAAGGGAATGGTGCCCAGGAAAGGACTCGAACCTTCACGGCCTTGCGGCCACTGGCACCTGAAGCCAGCGCGTCTACCAATTTCACCACCTGGGCACGCGGGAAAAAGATACCCCAGAGGGTTCATCTCGTCAAGACCCCCTGTTGCGCGAAGCCCGGCAAATCTGCGGGTCGGCGTAGGTCCCTGCCACAGTTGCGGGGTTCTCGCACGGTTTCGGGGTGGAACAGCTCGGATGGCGGGGAGCGGTCCGCCGGCCGAACCGAACGAGACCGGGGATGTTGACGGGAGAATACTTCCTTTCGTTGGGGCTGATTCGCCCCGAGCAGCTCAAGCTCGCGCAGAACAAGCAGCGCGAGCTGGGCGACACCAAGCCGATCGCATCGGTCTTGGTGGAGATGGGCTTCATCTCCGAAGCCGACCGGGTTCGGTGCCTCGGCGAGGTCTGGGGCATCCCTTTCGTGGATCTGTCTCGGGTGGAACCCTCGCCAGACGTGGTCTCGCTGGTGAGTCCCGAGCTGGCCAAGCGCACCAAGAGCCTCCCCCTGAAGAAGGAGGACGGTCGGCTCCACGTCGCGATGGCCAACCCCCTGGACGTGTTCAAGATCGACGAGCTGCGCCTCTCCACCGGCTTGGAGATTGAGGCGCTGATCGCGGTCGAGGCCGACCTGGAAGAGGCGATCGCCAAGACGTACAAGTCCGACGCGGGTCTCGGCAGGGAGATCGGGAGCCTGATCGAGGACTTCGACGGCAGCATCGACCTGAACAAGGTCGGCGACGACGAGGAGGAGCTGAGCGAGGCGGAGCTACGCGAGCTCGGCGAGGACGCACCGATCATCCGGCTCGCGAACTTGATCATCAATCAGGCGATCAGCGAGAAGGCGAGCGACATCCACATCGAGCCGATGAAGGACGGGGTGCGCGTGCGCTACCGCATCGACGGCGTGATGCAGGAGGTGATGCGGCTGCCGCGCAAGGTTCTGGCGCCGCTCGTCTCTCGCTTCAAGATCATGTCCGACATGGACATCGCCGAGAAGCGGGTGCCGCAGGACAACCGCATCAGCGCGATCATCAACGGCAAGGAGTATGACTTCCGTGTCTCCACGCTGCCGCTGACGCTCGGCGAGAAGGTCGTCATGCGCGTGCTCGACAAGGGGGGCATCCGCGTCGGACTCGGGAAGCTGGGGTTCCTGCCGCAGAACCTGAAGATGCTGGAGGACATGTGCTCCCGGAGCTACGGGATCATCCTCGTAACGGGACCGACGGGATCCGGCAAGTCTACGACGCTCTATTCGATCCTCAACAAGATCAACACGGGCCTCAACAACATCATCACGATCGAGGATCCGGTGGAGTACGAGCTGCCGGGCGTCAACCAGTGCGGCGTCAACGTGAAGGCAGGCATGACGTTCGCAGCCGGCCTGCGGGCGATGCTCCGGCAAGACCCGGACGTGATCATGGTCGGCGAGATGCGCGACCACGAGACCGCCACGATCGCCATGGAGGCGGCTCTGACGGGCCACTTGGTCCTCTCGACGCTGCACACCAACGACGCGGCGTCGGCTCCCACCCGGTTGATCGACATGGGCGTCGAGCCGTTCCTGATCAGCTCGTCGATCATCGGCGTGCTCGCCCAGCGCCTGGTGCGAACGATCTGTCCGCACTGCAAGGAGGCGTACCACGCCACGCGGGAGAGCCTGCTGCGCTACGGATTTCCGATCCCGGAGGAGATCGGGATGGAGACCCAGGGAGACCTGACCCTGTTCCGCGGCGTCGGCTGCGACAAGTGCCGCGGCACTGGATACAAGGGCCGAACGGGCGTGCACGAGCTGATGGCGATGACCGACGATATCAAGGACCAGGTCTTGCAGCGCGCGGCGAGCCACACGATTCGACAGCTGGCGATCCAGAACGGCATGAAGACCCTGCAGATGGACGCCGTGCAGAAGATTCTGATGGGTGTCACGACGGTGGACGAGGTTCTGAGGGTGATCTATGCGTGAGGCGATGCATCTGCGATCGGGCCGACTCTCGGCCCGACGGGGAGGATGGACATGGCGCTAGCACCACGGCTGGGGGAGAATCCCGCCCTCGACAGACTGCTGGAGCAGGTGACGGAGCTCGCCGTTCTGCCGCACGTCGTGTTCAAGGTCCTCGAGCTCTCGGGCAACGAGGACTACCCAACGGCGGCGATGGAGCAGGCGATCACTGTTGACCCGGGCTTCAGCTCCCGGCTTCTGCGGGTTGCGAACTCTTCGTACTACGCGCTGCCGCGCAAGGTCCAGTCGATCCGGGAGGCCATCACTTGCCTCGGATTCCGCGCCGTTCGCCAGCTGGCGATGACCGTCGGCGTGTTCGACGTGTTCATCGGTAAGAACGACGCGGACTCGTTGCGAAGGCGCGCCTGGTGGCGGCACGCCGTCGACACGGCGGTCTGTTGCAGGTGGCTGGCGACAAAGAAGCCGGTGTGCAAACCGGACGAGGCGTACACGGCGGGCCTGCTGCACATGATCGGCAAGTCGCTCTTGGATCGGTTCGGCCAAGGCCAGTACCGCTTCGTGGAGGAGCTCGTGGCGCGCGGCGCACCAGTCCTCGGCGCGGAGCGGGCGGTCTTCGGTTGCGACCACATCGAGGCGGGAGTGGCCGCGGCGCGCAAGTGGGGCTTCCCCGAGTCTCTGCAGAGCAGCATGCAGTACCTGCTGGAGCCCGCCTCGGAGGACCCGCACGCCAACGAGAGGGCTGTGGTCGCGGTCTGCAGCCTGCTGGCCGACTACGCGGTCAGCGGGATGCCGGAGCCGGGACCGGACGCGGAGGTGCTGCCCGCATGGGCGCTCCTGCGGCTCGGTTGCTCGAAAGATGATGCCGACGACTTGGTCGCCGGCGCGACCGAAGCGATCGCCGCTGCCGCGGCGCTGCGGATGTGAGGAGTCAGACGATGGGAGACACGTTCTCGTGGGATCAGGTTCTAGCGAACGAGGGAGTCAAGAATCAGGCCAAGAAGGAGGGGCTCGCGACCAATCCGGTCACCGGCGAACCGATCCTCCATGCCGAGCCTGGAGGTGCGGAGCTCCCAAAGAGAGAGGGCTTGGAGGCGCACTACCGCCCAGCCTTCGTGCCGAAAGACGTGCACAGCATCGAGGTGGACGACGGGCGGGCCGACCAGAGAGAGGTCGCCTCCTCAGGCAGCTATTTCGTCGCGGAAGAGGTGCTTCCGCTGCAGGACGTTCACCTCGATGACATCCTGAGGATGGCGATCGAGCGGAGAGCGAGCGACATCCACATCACGACGGGCCTCCCACCGATGATCCGCTTGGACGGGGAGCTGACGCCGCTGCCCTACGCCGTGGTCACGGCCAGCGACGCCCGCCGCCTGATCTACGACTGCCTGAGCGACGAGCACATCCAGAAGTTCGAGCAGACCCACGAACTGGACTTCGGGTATAGCGTCCGCGGGTTGGCTCGCTTCCGTTTCAACGTGTACATGCAGCGGGGAAGCGTCGCGGGCGCACTGAGGGTGATTCCCACGAAGGTTCCTAGCTTTGAGCAGCTGGGTCTGCCGCCGGTGATCCGCGAGATCTCCAAGAGAACCTCCGGACTGATCCTGGTCACCGGGCCGACGGGTTCGGGGAAGTCGACGACGATCGCATCGATGATCGACGACATCAACGAGACCCGCACCAGCCACATCATGACCATCGAGGACCCGATCGAGTACCTGCACTCGCACAAGCGGTGCATGGTCAACCAGCGGGAGCTCCATGCGGACACCTACAGCTTCCACAACGCTCTGCGCGCGGTGTTGCGGGAGGATCCCGACATCATCCTCGTCGGCGAGATGCGCGACTTGGAGACGATCGAGGCCGCCCTCACGCTCGCGGAGACCGGCCACCTGGTGTTCGGCACTCTGCACACCCGTAACGCCCCCGCAACGATCGACCGTGTGATCGACGTCTTCCCGAGCGACCAGCAAGAGCAGATCCGCGTGCTGCTGGGGAACACGCTGGAGGGTGTGATCAGCCAGCAGCTGCTGCCCAAACTCGGTGGAGGCAGGTGCGCGGCCGTGGAGATCATGCTCGGCACGCCCGCGATCCGCAACCTGATCCGAGAGGGCAAGACGCACCAGATGTACTCGGTGATCGAGACGTCGGCACAGCTCGGCATGCAGACGATGGATCGCTCGCTCGCCGACCTCTTCCGCCACGGCTACGTGTCGTACGAGGAGTGCCTGATGCGGGCGGTGGACAAGGACAACTTCGCCCGACTGGCCAAGGGCGGCTAGCGGCCGCACACGTTCGGCCTGGTGCCGGGCTTCACGGCTGGAATCGCCGCCAGCCAGTCCGGCACCTCCTCGGGCGCCCAGCTGCGGGCCTCCACGCGGTGAGCGGCGAAGCAGGGGCATCCGAAGTCGGGCGTCGTCTCCGAGCGCGAGATGAGCACGCCCACACCTACCGGCGTCGCCTTGCAGTTGCGCATGACGCTCAGCACCTCGTGGATGGACTTGCCGGTGGTCAGCACGTCGTCCACGACGAGGACCCGTGCGCCCGGTGGAACGGTGGCCCCACGGCGGAGCATCTTCACGCCGCCCTCGCTTTCGACGTACACCGCGTGGCAACCGAGCTGGCGGGCCACCTCGAAGGCGATGATGATGCCGCCCGTCAGAGGTCCCGCAACGATCTCGATGTTCTGGTCGCGGAAATGCTCTGCGATCTCGGCGCACAGGGCGGAGAGCACGCGGGGCTGCTCCAGCACGCGGAACTTTTCGAAGTAGACGTCGCTGTGCCGGCCGCTGGTCAGCACGAAGTGACCGTGCAGGATGGCGCCGGACTCCTCCAAGAGTTTGCCTAGATCCATGGTGTGCCAACTGGGCTTCAGCCTTCGACTTGGAAGGGCACGAGCTCTCGCACCACCGCGTTGTTCTCGTCGAGCAACACGATCTTCGGTCGGATCGGCTCGTCCGTGTAAGCGAACGCGGCGATGATGAGGCGGTCTCCCGGGTTGAAGAAGCGGGCGGCTCCTCCGTTCATGCCGATCACGCCGGGAGGGCCGCCGAAGGCGTACGTCTCGATGCGCGCGGGATGGTCCACCGCCCAGACGTGGACCAGCTCCCCGTCCTGAAGGCCCACGCGGTCCATCAGGTTCCGATCGATCTCGATGCTGCCGACGTAGTCCGGGTTCGCGTAGGTGACGCGTGCGTGGTGCAGTTTAGACTTCAGCAGCTTGCACAGGCGCATCGGCTGTTTCCTGCGGAACGGGGTCGGTGCGGTCCGCCGGCTCGCTCTCTGTCTGCTCGCGCCGCCTCGCGCGCCGGCTCCAAGCCGCCCACAGCCCGCCTGCGGTCAGGATACCCGTTCCCAGCCAAACGAGGCCCGTCCAGGGCTTGATGAACACTTCGATCGGATACACCGGCTTCGTGAAGTACACCTGCACGTCCACGGCCTTGGTCGCCGCATCCATCCCCGTCATGCGGATCATGAAGTCTTGGTTCAGAGGCGCGAAGGTGGGCTCCAAACCGGCCGGAGTCAGTTGGAGCGTGGGCTTGGCCTCGACGGATTGCGAGCCATCCGAAACCTTCAAGTTCGCGACGAAGGACGCCCCGGTAGAACCCATGGTTCCGCTCGTCTCCAAACCCCGGTAGGTCACTTGGAAGCCGCCGACCTCCTTGGTCTCGCCGGGCTGCAGCCGGACCGGATCCGACGCCTCGAGGACCTGCGGATGCAGCGTGAAGTAGAAGTCGTGGCCGGGGAAGCGTTGAATGTGAGGCCAAACCATCGGGTTGGTACGGCCGTCGGAGGCGATCGTGAGGTAATGGCCGGGCCGGGCCTCGAACCCACGGAACAGACGGTAGGCCAACTCTTGGGTTGCGGCATCCAGGCGAAGCGGCACCAGAACGGTCGTCCCGTCGACCATCGCCGTGTGCTGGATGAGCCTCTCCGAGCCGAGCTCCACGGACGTCTGGATCTCCCGGAGTCGCTCGCCCTTTCCGACCCGCAGGACCGCGCCGAAGCGGGTGCCCGTCATGCCGGGTTCGCCGGTGCGGAAGGGCCGTACGTACTCGATCGTGTATCCCGCGTGGTTGAACCTCTGTCCAGGACGGATCCTCGCCTCGTCGCCCACCGGTTCGCCGATCACGTGGAAACGGATCTTGTTGTGCTTGTCGAACAGCCTGTTCCAATACTCCTCGTCGGCCACCGGGATGTCCGCGTAATTGACGACGTATTCCAAGGCCGCTGCGGGCCGACCCTCCTGCACCCGAAGATCCGCCTTTCGCTCCAGGCCGCGGGAGACTACGAGCCCGAGCAGGAGAATCGCCAGACCGACGTGGGCGAGCAGTCCTCCGCCCGTGACCTTGACCGCCTTGCCGACCTCAATGAGCCGCCACACGTTCCCGAGCACGGCGACAAGGCACAGCCAGATCAGGAACGCCATCCAAGGCAGAAGGGGAAGCCGGATGCCGAAGGGGAAGGCGACCGTGGCGGTCGGGTCGATCTCCCCGGCGAAGGTGGGGAGACGAAGCACGAAGACCGACACGCCGGTCAGGGCGAAGGCGATGGACGCCGTGTTCATCGCACGGGCGATCACGTCCTTCCAAGGCCTGCCACGGTAGGAAAGGTACGGCCCGATGGCGAGCAAAAGGAAGAGCGGAACGAAGAACCACCCCAAGACCTGGTGGTACAGACCCTCTTCGACGACCTTCGCCGGGCGGTTGGCCAGCGATTGGATCATCGGCACGCTCATGCCGATCGCCGTGGCGGTGGCGAAACACGCCAACAGGAGGACACCGTATTGCAGCGCGGCCTCTCGGTGCGGGCCGACCGTGTCGATCGGCGGCCGGCTCTCGATCTTCCCGAAAACCCGCACGAGCCACACGCCCAGGAAGCCCACGGTGGAGAGCACGCAGTAGCCAAGGAGCACCTTGTGCGCCATGCGATCCATTTGGGCGAAGCTGTGCACGCTCGTCTCGGCCAGAAGACCTGACCTCGTGAGGAAGGTGCCGTAGACGAACGCCAAGAACGGCAGGCCGCCCAACAGGAGGTTCAGCGCGCGCCACCGCCCGCGGTTGGCCTGCACCATCAGACCGTGCGCCAAAGCCGCGGAAAGACACCACGGCACGAAGCTGGTGTTCTCGACCGGATCCCAAGCCCAGAATCCGACCCACACGAGGGTATCGTACGCCCACAAGCCTCCCATGCACAGGCCTAGGCCGAGAAGGGTCAAGGATGCCAGATTCCAAGGTCGGGCGATGGCGACCCATCCGTCGTAGTCCCGGGTGAGCATCGCCGCCATGGCCAGACACGCCATCACCGTCAACGATCCGAAGCCGAGAAAGATCGTCGGCGGATGGATCATCACCCAGTAGTTCTGGAGCGCGGGCACAAGGCCGACGCCGTTCGGCATCGCGACCGGCACGCCATCCACCAAGTTGAGGCGGAACGGCGTCTCATAAGCGAGGATGCCGGCGATCGCGGCGAGGAAACCGGCATAGGTCACGGTGAACCAGCGGCGGTAGGCGCCCGTCTGAGGGGCTGCCAGGGCACCGAACAACGCCGCGCAGCAAGCCCAGAGCAGGAAGCTGCCCTCTTGGCCGGACCAGATCGCCGCCAGCTTGTAGCCGATCGAGTCGCGGACGTCCGAGTGGTCGTGGACGTAGCGATACTCGAAGCGGCTGGTGGCGAAGAGCACGGCCAGCGCGCCCATCGCTCCCCAGATCGTCGCCACGCCTACGAAGAACAGTCCGTTCGACACACGCTGGAGTCGAGGCCTGCGCGCCGACAACGCCGCCAACACGCTGGATGCGAGCAGGACGAGGATCGTGGCGTAGACCAAGCCCGACCCGATCGACCCCAGCGTCAACGACCAGGAAGGAATCTCGTGGGGGGACTGCATCGGGCTACGAGCCGCCCTTGCGCTCTGACTCGTACTTGGACGGGCACTTCACCAGCATCTTGTGCGCGTGGAAAACGCCGTCCTGTACTCCGCCGACCACGACGACCTTCGTCGCCTCGCCCATGTTCGCCGGCTGAGGACCCTTGTAGAGCACCTCCACGAGGTCGCCCTTCTCGTCCTTCAGCTGGAACCGGACGGTTTGGGCCGCCCCGTCGACTTTGAGGGTTTCTTTGAGAATGTCTCCGGCGAGGTGCAGGTTGTCGCCCTGCAGCTGCTTCGCCTCCGCGACGGTCACGTAGGGGCTCGCGTTCGCCAAAAACGCAGCCACGAGACCACCGGTCGACAGCAAAGCTACGAGAATCGCAACGACGAGGCCGATTCGGCCCGAATTCTTCCGGCCGGTGCTCATGTTGCAACCCATTATACGCCCGAGCTCCCTCGGTCGGATGGGGCTGACGGACACTGAGGTAAAGTGAGCAATATGCGAAGGTCTGCGGTCGCAGCGTTGACGGGTTTGGTTCTCGCGGTGGGGGTGGGAGTGTCCATCGCCCAGCAGAGCGAGCCGTCCTTCGCACCCGTCCCGCCAGGGAAGAACTACGGACGGATGCACTTCGAGACGAAGCTGGGCAGCTTCCGGGTGATCAACGGCGAGGGCCAGCTCCAGATGACGTTCAAGGGCACGGTGCTGGTGAGCCAGCATCAGGATGGGGTCTTGAACGTCACCGGCAGCGTCCGCAAGGAGATCGACGAGCGTGGCCGCAAGGTGTATTTCGGCCAGGGACGCCTGGCGATCACGGGACGCTGGCGCGCGATCCAGTGGTTCGGACGGGACATGTCGGCCGACTGGCTCGGCGCCGGAATGGTCCAGCTGAAGGGCGAGTTCGACAAGGACCTGAACACGGGAACGTTCTGGGTGGACGACCCGAAGCAGATCCAGTACTGGCAGACCAGTCTGATCACCGTTCTGCTTCCGAACCCGGCGGGTCAGGATTCCCAAGAGCCGATCGAGCGTTCGGCGGCACCGGACCAGGGGCGCTGACCGCTTGTTGCGCCGCACCTTCCTCCACGTCGAAGGCATCAATCCCGAGGTGGAGCAGTCCCTGTGGCGTCAGGGGTGCCGGGACTGGGACGAGTTTCTGCGCGAGCCGGAGCGGTTCGACGTCGGATCCGCCGACCCGGCGGCCGTTGTGGAGCAGATCCGCCTTTCGAAGGACCGGCTCGATGCCGGCGACCACGCTTTCTTCGCTCGGCGCCTCGGCTTGACCCATGCCTGGAGGGCGTACCCCGACTTTCGTGACCGTTGCGCCTACCTGGACATTGAGACCGACGGCGGGAAGTTCGGGAAATCCATCACCCTCATCGGCCTGTACGATGGTGAGCAGTTCCACCACTGGGTGCGCGGTGAAGGACTGGAGGGGTTCCGCGACGCGATCAGCCACTACTCCATGGTGGTGACCTTCTTCGGGTCCCGCTTCGACCTGCCGCTTCTGGAGCAGCGGTTCCGTGGGCTGAAGTTCGACCAGATCCACCTGGACCTCTGTCCGACCTTGCGGCGGATCGGTCTCTCAGGAGGATTGAAGAGGATCGAGAAGGAACTGGGGATCGTTCGTCAGGCCGACGTCGACGGCCTGGGGGGTCGTGACGCCATCCAGCTGTGGAAGGCTTACGAGCTTCAGCACGACGAGGACGCCCTGCGGCGCCTGGTTGCGTACAACCGAGAGGACGTGGTGAACCTGGAGACCTTGGCGGTGTACGCCTACGGCAAGCTCTCCAAGGCCGTGTTCGGTTAGGCGGCCAGTCGGCGGAAGATCTCCAGCGCGCGATCGATGTCGGCCGAAGAGACATCCGCGTGGGTGACCAGCCGGATGCGCCGCGGGCCGGTCGGCAGGCACCACACGCCCTCCGCATGCAGCCTGGCCTGCCAGATGGCGGCCTCTCCCGGAAGGCCGACCTGCACGATGTTCGTTTGGACGGTGGAAAGGTCCACTTCGAATCCGGGCAGCTCAGCCAACCCCTCGGCCAAGCGCCGGGCGTTGTCGTGGTCCTCAGCCAGCCGATCGACGTAGCGGGTCAGGCTCAGGATGCCGCAGGCCGCCAAGATGCCCGCTTGCCGCATTCCGCCGCCCATCCGCTTGCGCCACACCCTGGCCCGCTCGATGAACTCGGCAGGGCCGCACAGCACCGACCCGATGGGCGCGCGCAGTCCCTTGCTGAGGCACACGCTCACCGTATCCACCCAGCGGGTGATCTCCCGCACGTCGACCCCGAGGGCGACGGCCGCGTTGAACACTCGCGCCCCGTCCAAGTGGACCTGCAAGCCGAACCGGTCCGCCACCTGACGGTACTCCCGCATCCTATTCAGAGGAAGAATGGTTCCTCCGGCGCGGTTGTGGGTGTTCTCGAGGCACAGGAGCCGGGTTCCAGGCGTGTGGATGGTCGCTGCGGTGACTCGCCGCGCGATCTCCTCCGGGTCCATCACGCCTCGGTCCGAAGGCAGAGTCCACGTGATGGCTCCCGCGTGGACCGCCGGCCCGCCCACCTCGTAGAAGAGGATGTGCGACTCCTGCTCGGCGATGAGCGCCTCGCCGCGCTGGCAGTGGCAGGCGATGGCGATCTGGTTGCTCATCGTGCCGCTGGGAACGAACACGGCCGCCTCTTTGCCCGTCCTCTCGGCGGCCAGCTCCTCGAGTTCGCGCACGGTCGGATCGTCGCCGAGCACGTCGTCGCCGAGCGGAGCATTGGCCATCGCCTCGTACATCTCCGGAGTTGGCCGGGTGACGGTGTCGCTTCTCAAGTCGATGATGCGGCTCATGCGAGATGCCTCTTCAGGAAATCGAGAAAGAGAGACTCCAAGCTTTGCCAAGCCTGCGGGCTGAACGCGTGGTCCTCGCCTGGGAGAAGGTGGATCTCGACTTCGCCACCTGCGTGCTCGAGGGCTTGGGCAAGAAGGCGGGACTGACTGGCCGGCACGATGGAGTCCGCCAGACCGTGGGCCAGGAAAAACGGCGGAGGGGAGGGCCGGACGTGGCAAACGGGGCTCGCGTCTGAGTACAGCTCAGGGGCCTCGTCGAAGCTGGCTCCGAACAGGAGGGGAACGAAGCTCTGGCAAACCGGGTGGTTCCGCAGCTCTTCGTCCCGCACGTCGGACACGCCGCAAAGGTCGACCACGCATCGGCTGCGGATCTCCTCGGGGGCCGCGAGGCCCAGCATCGCCGCCAAGTGGCCGCCGGCGGAGTTGCCGAGGCTCGCTCGCCGCCCGGCATCGATGGCCCAGCGGTCTGCGTCCGCAAGCACCGCCCGGACGCCGTCGAACAAGTCCTGAGCCGGAACCGGGTGGCGCACGGCCGGCGCCAACCGGTAGGGCATGCAGAAGGCCGCAAAGCCCGCCGATGCGAGAACATCGGCGACGGGGTGCATGTGCGACGGGTCGCCGCTCACCCAACCACCTCCGTGGATGCAGAAGACGACGGGGGAGGAAGCTGCCGTCGCTGGCAAGAACGCGTCGAAGCGAAGGGTGAAGCCGTCGCGCGTCTGAAAAGGGACACCGAGGTGCCGACGAACAGGACGCAGAATCATACGATCTCCGCCAGCACGCCGGCGACCGCCTCGACCGACTCGCCGAGGATGCTCACGGCTTGGTCGGCCTCCTGCTCCGAGAGAATCAGCGGGGGTTCGAGGCGCATCACGCGGGGGTTGTTGAGGGTGTAGGCCGCACACATGCCGCGCATGAGCATCTGCGCCACGGTGAGCTCGCCGACCTCGTCCATGGCGAACTCGACTCCGATCATCAGTCCGCGCCCGCGAACGTCGGCGATCAGGTCCGGGAACTTGGACTGGAGGCCCGCCAGGCCCTCCAGCATCCTGCGTCCCAGGACGGCGGACCTCTCCACCAAGCCCTCCTCCCGGATGACCTCCAGCGTCGCCAGCCCGGCCGCACAGGCCATCGGGTTTCCACCGAAGGTGCTGGTGTGCGTCAGCGGGTTCTCGGAGAACACGGCCTCCCACACGCGCGCCGTTCCTCCGATGGCGCCGATGGGCATGACGCCGCCGCCCAGAGCCTTGGCCATGGTCATGAGGTCGGGAGACACGCCATCGTGGTCGCACCCGAACATCTTCCCGGTGCGGCCCAGACCGGTCTGAACCTCGTCCACGATCAGCAGGGCTCCGGTCGCGTCGCAGAGCCGGCGAAGCTCCGCAAGGTAGCCGTCGGGAGGGATCCGGATGCCTCCCTCGCCCTGGATCGCCTCGACGATGACGCACGCGGTGGAGGAGTCGATCGCCGCACGGGCGGCTTCGCAGTCTCCAAACGGCACGAACTCGACGCCGGGCATGAGTGGCTCGTAGGGATGTCGGTACTTGTCACGGCCGGTGGTGCTCAGAGCACCGATCGTCTTGCCGTGGAACCCTCCCTCGGTGCTCACGACCTTGCTTCGGCCGGTGGCCTTCTTGGCGAACTTCAGAGCGCCCTCGACCGCCTCGGCGCCGCTGTTGCAGAAGAAGAAGAACTCCACTCCGGCCGGGGAGACGCTCGCGAGTTCGGCAGCAAGCTCGGCCGCAGGCTGTGAGAAGAACGCTTTGCCGCTCAGCGGCATGCGATCGAGCTGCCTGCGCACGGCCTCCACGACCCTCGGGTGGCGATGTCCCAAGGAGAAGACGCCGTACCCGCCCAAGCAGTCGAGAAACCTGCGGCCCTCGTGATCGATGATGTAGCATCCCTCCGCCTCCATCTCGACGCCGAAGCCTGCGAAGGAGATCAGCCGAGCCAGAGCCGGGTTGATGTGGCGGGAGTACTTGGAGACGACGTCGTCGAAGATCGCCTCAGGATGCATGCCTCAGTATAGCCGAGGCTCCCCTGCGCGGTTCGAAGCGGGAGGACAGCGGCACCGAGTCGCGGTGGGGATGCTTCTCGGCGAACTCGCGGCAGAGGGCGTCGAACCGCGCGGCGGCCTTTCGGGCATCGTCGGCCCGCATAGGGGCGACCCGTCCGGCAGAGATGCGGCATGGGGTGATCGCGAACCGTTCCAGAAGGCCTTTCTCATCGAAGCGAAGGTGGAAGAGCGCCGTGGAGCCCGGGAGTGGCGACACAAGGTTTCCGACGGAGTACAGGATCGGCCTCCCACGATACAGCTCGGCCGGCTGAACCACATGAGGGTGGTGCATCACCACCAGGTCAGCCCCCTCTTCGACGCAAGCGCGCGCCAAGGACACTTGGTAGGCCGTCGGCATCTCATGCTTTTCGAGACCAGTATGGATGGCGAGCACGACGAACGGAGCCGCCTTTCGGCAGGCTTCTACCGTCTGCCGGATGCGCTCCCGGGCGCGGTCGCCGACCACGCCGCCGAACATCCAGGACGCCACGCCGGGGGTGCGGGGACCAGCCGGTGCAGCCTTCCGGTTGGCCCGATCGCCGACGAACGAGAGAACCGACGCGAGCGCCAGGGCCCGCCCGCTCGGAAGCGGCACCCGAACCGGTGCGAAGGCCCGTGCGAGGTCTTCGCCAGCACCGCAGTGGAGCAGACCGGCTCGGTTCAGCGAGTTCAGGCACTCCCGAAGTCCCTGGGGGCCGAAGTCCATCTGGTGGTTGGTTGCCAGGCTTAAGGCGTCGATGCCGACCTCCGCGAGGTGCCGCGCATGGGATGGGTCCGCCTTTAGGATGAACTGCGTCCTAGCCTGCAACTCCTCCTTAGTCTTCAGTGTGGTGCGGGTCGCCGCCTTGGTCAGTGGCACCTCGAGGTTGGCGATCGCCGCGTCGGCTTGCGAGAGCAGCGAGCGGATGGGGCGGAGCGGCTCGCTTCCGGGCCGGATGCCGGAGAGAAGCAGGTCGCCGCCCAAAACCAAGGTCCAGCTGGCGGGCGCGGCCAGGACGAGAGCGGCGGCAAGCATCATAGCGACGTTACAGGCTAAGACGCTACGTCGAGGCTGACCGGATCGGCGAAACCGCATGCCTCTGCGAGCGTAGGTACAAAACGAGGTTCAACACGATGGCCATCTCCACATTCGCTCTCGGAACTGTTCTTGCGATGGGTTCTGTGCTGGCGCAGGACCCTGTGCTCCTGCGGCGGCCTCTCGAGCCGGGCGTCAAGGACGAGTACAAAGTCGAGTTCCAAATCAAGCAGACGATCGACGTTCCGGAGATGGGTGGGCCGCAGCCCTTCGGCATCGCCGGCGTGATGAAGAGCACGGTGCAGGTGGGTCAGCCCGTGCCGGACAAGGGCGTCTCGAAGGCGGAGCTGGTGCTGAGCGAGGTGCGGCTCAAGTTCGACGGCCTCGCGGCGATGATGGAGAGCCTGCTCACGAACATGCCGAAGGAGGTCCGCTATCAAGGAACGATCGACCCGCGAAACCGGCTCGCCGACATGAAGCCGGTCGCGCAGAACGCCATCGGTCCGTTCCTTGGAGTCGCGGCGACCTCTTGGGGCCAGATGGCCGCCTACCCGGACCAGGCGTTCAAGCTGGGCGATGCCTGGGAGGCTACGCTTCCCAAGGCTCCCGGCCTGACCAACAAGGAGTCCAAGCTCCAGTTCAAGGCCACCGGCACCAAGGAGGTCGATGGGAAGGCGCTGATCGTGCTGGTTGGTGAGGGCACCATCGATGGCGCGACCGATCTTTCGGAGATGATGTCGCAGGCCGGCATGGCTGGGGGCGTCCAAGGCAGCGCCCGCCTCTATGGGCCGCTGAAAGTGAAGGTGGAGTACTGGGTCGACCCCACCAGCGGCCGCTTGCACCGGTTCGTGGCGCAGATGGCGGGCAAGCAGACGCTCGATCTGGCGGCGATGGGCCTGGTTGCTCCCGTCGATGTGAACATCACCAGCTCGATGACGCTGCTGAAGCCTGGGGAATCCACTTTGGAGAAGGTGCAGGTGGACCCTGTTCGCAGCGACGAGGGAGCGAAGCAGGCCACGCCCTAACGTAGCCGAGGCTTTTTCGCAGGGTCGGCCCTCACGGGCCGACCCCGCTATGATTTCAGTCCTCTCCCTCTACCGAGCCGACCTGCAGAGTCAGCTCCTCGCGGGTCTCGATCTTCGCCAGCTGCCCGTCGCGGATGTGAAAGATCCGGTCGGAGGCGTCCAGCATCTTCAGGTCGTGGGTCGCCGAGATGATCGTTACGCCCTGCTCCTTGTTCAGCTTGCGGAGCAGCTCGATGATCTCCTTTCCGGTGCGAAGATCCAGGTTGCCGGTCGGCTCGTCCGCCAACACGATGGAGGGGTTGTTCGCGAGGGCGCGGGCGATCGCCACGCGCTGCTGCTGGCCACCCGAGAGCTCGTTCGGCCGATGGTGATAGCGGTTCTTCAAACCCACCAAGTCCAGCAGCATCATGCCGCGCTCGTCGGCCTCGTCCGGCTGCATGCCAGCGAACAACATGGGGAGGGTGACGTTCTCCAGCGCGGTGCGGACGGTGATGAGGTTGAAGGTCTGGAAGATGTAGCCGATGGTGTGGCAACGCAGGAAGGCCAGCTCGCGCGCGGTCAGCTGGGCGATGTCCACGGAGTTGACGAACACCGAGCCCTCGTCCGGCTTGTCCAAGCCGCCGATCATGTTGAACAGCGTGGACTTCCCGGAGCCGGAGGGGCCCATGATCGACACGTACTCCCCGCGGTAGATCTCGCAGGACACGCCGTTGAGGGCGCGGACCTCGGCCTCGCCCATTCCGTAGATCTTCACCACGTTGGTGGTTCGAACGACGACGTCAGCCATTCACACCTCGACCCGTAGCGCCGCCGCAGCCGGCATGCGGGCAGCCTGAATGGCGGGCGCGATCGCCGCCACGATGGTCATGAGCACTCCGATCAGCGTGCCCAAGCCGACGACCTTGAAGAACCCGGCCCACCCTGCGGCGGTCCCATCGATCGCGAGCACGACGCTCATCAGGCCCGCGCCGAGGAGGCTCCCACCCACAGAGCCGATCAGGCCAAGCAGGGCTGCCTCGATGCAGAACACCTTCACGATGAACCCATCCGAGGCGCCTAGGCACTTGATGGTGCCGATCTCGCGGTACCGCTCCGCGACGCTCATGAGCATGGAGTTGGTCACCCCGACGAGGCACATCACCAAGGACGTGGCCACCAGCCACTTCAGCCGCGCGGCATCCTGGGCCTCGGCGGAGGACGCCTGTGCTTCCCGCAGCAGCTGGATGCTCGCGAAGAACGCGATGCCGAGCGCCACGCCGAGACACGTGACCACCTGGCGAACGAAGCGCACCCGGATGCTCGCCAAGGCTTGGTGCCATGCGACCCACAGGGGCGGATCGGTGTTCTTCAACTCCTTCGCTTCGAGGGGTGCGGTCCTCGGATCCATAGGGTGATCAGCCTGCGCTGGGCGAGCAACTGCAGAAACGCGCCCAAAGCCGCGTCGGCCTCGACGCGGCTCATCCTGTACTGTTCGCGAAGCTTCCGCGAGATTCCTTCAAAACTCGTCCGTCCGTCGATTGATTTCCAGACGAACGCACCCACAGGCTCTAGCTCGAACCTCTTCCGGTCCGGCTGCTTCAGGATCCGTGCCATGCCGGCGATCCAGCGGTTCGTCGAAACCTGAAGGGGCGCCTCGAGGATCAGGCCGGACTCGCTCTCGTCAACGACGCGGACCGCAGGGTTGGCCATGGGGACCGCCTTCCGCAGCTCCTCCGGCTCCAATCGCCGGCGGCGGTCGAACGTGGAGCTCAGGATTCGAGCCAGTCCCATTCGGGCCTCCATCGGGTGTTGCGGTAAGACGCCTTCAGGGCGAGGATGCGGTTCTGCTCCTCGTCCAGTCGTACGAGCAGACGCGTGCGGGCTCCGAACCGGTTCGCCCCGTCCCACTGCAGTCTGTGCGGCGCGATCTCGACGAGCTCGCTTTGGGGCACGCGGAAGGCCCCCGCGGCCCAGCCGGCCAGCCCGTGCCTCTCCGCAAGCTGCGAGCCGAAGCCCCAGCGGCTGGCATGCGCCCGGAATCCTCTTGCGGAGAACTCCAGCACGGTCCGCCCGGCCTGGAACAGGCGACTTTCCAAGCGCACCGTCTTAGGGAAGCGCACCGTTAGGCCGAGGACGCACCAGCGGTCCGGGCCTGCGGGATCCTGAGAACGGAACGACGACGCGATTCGGCGGTAAAGGCCGAGGCTGTCCTTCCGGTCACCCAGAAGCTCGAGAAAGAACAACCGACCGCACACGCTCGAGTGGAAGATCTCGCCCTGGGCCTTCGAGTGCGCCCGCCACCGGTAGCGGATCCTGCCGTCCGCCTCCTCCAGCTCGGACTCGAACGATTTGCCCGCTCGGCGAGCCTCCTTCTGGAGAATTCGAAAGTAAGCGAAGAGCGGGTCCCTCAGCCTTCCCGGATGCTTGGCAGCCTTCCATCGGACTTGGAAGCCGACGCTCCCCGGTGAGCCGAAGCGGCAATAGCCCTCCCTGCGGTCACCGATCAGGGAGACCGGAGCCCAGTCCTCGGGAAGGCAGACCTCGAATCCTTGCCAGCGAAAAGCCGTTCCTGTCTCAAGCCTCACTGGTGGGCTTCTGCTCGGTGTCCTCTTTGACAGCCTTCTCGAGGTTCTTCCTGCCCTCTTCCAAGCCCTTCTGCAGCTCGCCGACGCCCCGACCGACGCCCCTCAGCAACTCAGGGATCTTCTTCCCGCCGAAGAGCACCAGGATGACGATGAGGATGATCCACAGCTCTTGGCCTTGGGGGATCAGACCGACCAGATTCAGGGCGTTCATGGGGCAGGCACCTCTGCACCGAGTATACGCGATGGCGCCGTTTCGCCTTCGGGCTAAACTCGGACCGATGGGGGGCCTTCGCGACATTCCGAGCGTCGACGCGTTGGTGGAGGGCCTGGATCCCTACGCTCCGAGGTGCTATCGGGTCCAAGCTGCGAGGGATGCCCAAGCGTGGGCTCGCAGGCGTTTGGGCGAGGGCGCGACCGTTGATTCGGAGAGCGTCCTCGGCCGCGCGCGCATCCTCTTGGAGCGGCTCCGAACGGTTTCGCTCCGTCCCGCGGTCAACGCCACCGGTGTGGTGCTTCACACCGGCCTCGGCCGCGCCCGATGGGCGGCCTCGGCGGTTCTCGCGGCCCAACGGGCGACCGAATCGCACGCCGTTCTCGAGATCGATGAGGAGACGGGTGGTCGTGGAGACCGCCAGTCGCACGTCGAGGATCACCTGCGCCAGCTGACGGGGGCCGAGGCCGCCCACGTGGTGAACAACTGCGCCGCTGCGGTGCTGCTGGTGCTCAGCGCCCTAGCCAAGGATCGGGAGGTCCTCCTTTCGAGGGGCCAGATGGTGGAGATCGGCGGGTCGTTCCGGATGCCGGAGATCGTCCAAGCGTCCGGTTGCCGATTGGTCGAGGTCGGTTGCACGAACAAGACGAGGCTGTCGGACTACGAGCGCGCGATCACCCCGGACACAGCGGCGGTGCTGCGCTGCCACCCGAGCAACTTCGCCATCGTTGGGTTCACGGAGCAGCCGGATCCAAGGAGGCTGCGGGAGCTCGCCGACCGCCACGGACTGCTTCTGGTGGACGACATGGGGTCGGGTTGCCTGGCGGACCTCCCGCGCTACGGATTGCCTAGGGTCGAAACGATGGCCGACGTGGCCTCCTGGGCCCACGTAGCGACGGCCAGCGGCGACAAGCTGCTGGGCGGCCCCCAGGCGGGCTTGATCTTTGGCGAGCGAAAGTGGGTGGATCGGGTGCGAAGCCACCCGTTGGCTCGGGCGGTGCGACCCGACAAGGCCACCCTCGCCGCGCTCGAAGCCACGCTTCGGCTTTACCGGGAAGGACGCGAGCTCGAGATCCCGACCCTGCGCTACCTCGCCCGAGGGGAGCGGGAGATCCGCAGAATGGCTCGCCGCCTCGCCCGGCTCATCGGTCCGATGGCCGCCGTCGAACGGTCGGAGAGCGAGGTCGGCGGCGGATCGCTTCCGTTCCTCTCTCTTCCGACCTGGGTGGTTGCGGTCTCGTTCGAGAACCCCGTGAGGGCGGCGAAGCGGCTCAGGCTCGGGGCGACGCCGGTCTTCTGCCGCATCCGGGATAAGAAAGTCCTTCTCGACCCGCGCACCATGGAGGAAGATGAAGTGGGGATTGCGGCGAAGGCCGTTCGGGCCGTCGCCGAAGGGGAAGGAGCCGATGGATAAGGCGTTCGAGCGCCTGCAGGCCCAAAACGACACGATCCGCGCCTTGGTGAAGGCGCTCGACCTCACCGTTCCGGGGGAGGGTGGGCACTCCGAGCGGGTCTCCGTGTACGCGGTGGCGACCGGCGAGCGCATGGGCATGGGGCCGGAGGAGTTGATCCACCTGCGCCGTGGGGCGGCGCTGCATGACGTGGGCAAGCTCGGCCTCAACCGACACTTGTTGCACAAGATCGGGGAGCTCACGGAGGTGGAGATGGACGAGATCCGCCTGCACGCGATCCTGGCCATGCGGGTGATCGAGTCGTTGCCTTGGCTGGAGCCGGCTTTGCCCATGATCGTGCACCACCACGAGCGATGGGATGGCCGTGGCTATCCCGACGGCCTGAAGGGAAAGGAGATTCCGCTGGGAGCCAGAATCATCGCCGTCGCGGAGACCTACGACGTGCTGACGTCGCCGTCCTGCTGGAAGCAGTGGATGCAGGACTTCGACGCCCTCGAGGAGATCCGGCGGTGCAGAGGCACCCAGTTCGATCCCGAGGTCGTCGACGCCTTCGAGCAGATCGCGCCCTTGGTCCAGCCTGTGCTCGCTGCGGATTCGGGCTAGCCGAGCATCTCCACCGCCCCTTGGTCCTGTGACTCGAGCACGAGCCTGCTGTCGGTCGAAACCCGGGACGTCAGGGCGGTCCACACTGGGGAATGGGTCAGCGCGAACTGATGGAGATCCTCCAACCGATCCCGAGGCTCCTTGGATCGGACAAGAAGCTTCGCGTGGATGGCTGTGAAGCCCGGCCTGCCCGGACCGATGCCGAGGAAGCCGGCGATGTCGCCCTCTCCCCGCACCTCCACGGCGAGCGAGTCCAGCCGGATTCCCATCGCGGCGGCGTGGGCCAGGAACGCCGCGGCGAGGCACCCTCCGAGACTGCAGAGCAGCAGCTCCATGGGCAGAAGGCCGGAATCTTGGCCCTCGAGCGAGGGTGGAAAGTCCGTCTCGACGGAATGATGCTGGACGTGAGCCTCCGATTGGCCCGCCAAGGAGATGGACTGCACCGAGTGCCGAACGTGGAACCCGCCGATCCAGTCGGAGCGCACGCGAATGGAGAAGAGCCCTTTCAGCGGGTCCCTGCGGATCTCGTCGAACGTTCCCAGCAGTGCGCCAACGTCGATGCCGTTGCAGAGCGTTGCCATGGCGGCCTCCTGCGGAACGGCACTTACACTATACGACAAGAAGGAATCCGGCGGGTATGGTGCGCCAGGAGTGCTACCGGTTCTGTTGGCGGCCCTTGGAACCTGCGGAGCGGCGACATCGTTTCCCCGGCCCGGCGAGGCAGGGTTCCATCACGCCGCCCTGATCTACGGCAAGGCTCAGCGGACGTCCGACGACTTGGCCCTGTATGTGGCGGAGCACCGCGACGGCAAGCCGAGCCGATGGATGTTCGACGCCTTCCTATTCCTGATCCGCAACCTGCCATCCGGCGCGATCACGGAGGTCGACCCGACCCGACGTTCCGATTGGGAGTACCACCTCGACCAATGGTTTCAGGAGGGAAGGGATCTGCGCGCTCTGGATGGGGCGATCGAGGAGGCCGCTGCGGTGCTCGGCGCACCGCCGGCCAAGAGGCAGATCATCCTCTCGGTCCCTTATCCCCATCCGGAGGTGCGGGACTTCGGTGATGTCGACGGCGACGGTCGTTCGGAGGACTTGGCCACGGCCGAGGACAGGAGGGCCGTGCTGGAGTGGTACGTCGGAGAGGCGATCCGCCGTTTTACCGGGGCGCGGTTCCGGCACCTGCGGCTGTGGGGCTTCTACTGGATGCGCGAGGACCTTCACGGCGCCGACGGCCAACGTCTGCGAGACATGGCCGACGTCGTCCACCGCCATGGCCTTCGCGTGCTCTGGATTCCTTACCACAACGCTCCCGGGTGGACGGCATGGAGGGATGTGGGCATCGATGTTTGCATCCGCCAACCGAACTACGCCTTTTGGGAGGGTAGGCACGAAGGCAGCGTGAGGGCCAACCGCCTATCGGCGACGGCGGACGAGGCGCGCGCCGCCGGTGCGGGGATCGAGATCGAGGCTGGGGAGGTCGTCTCTAGCCCAGACGATCGGAGGGCGTTTCTCCAGTACCTCGCGCTGGGGGCTCCGGATCGTAGCGGCTATCAGCAAGGCGCGATGGCCTACTATCTTGGAACGGATGTGGTGGAGCGATCGGCTCGCTCACCGGATCCTGAGGTGAGGGCTGTCTACGCGTCGCTCGCTTCCTTCGTGGCGGGGGAGCGGGTACCCGAACCAGACCCCGCCGCCGACCTGAGTCCTGCCCTCCCCATAGCGTGGGACCGTGGGGGGAGCCTCCGGCTCCGGTGGTATCGGACGCTGGACATCGAGGAGCTTGAGGTTTTCTTGAAAGAGGGCAACGAGCCTTGGCGGGGTTCCGTGCGGGTGGATTCGAGAACGCCGAAGGGCTGGGAGCCAGCCGGCTGGGCTCTGAGGCCTGCGTCGGATGCCACGAGCGGACAACATCAGGTGGTCGTGGTCCCCATCCGAGGATCGGTTCGAGAGCTGAGGCTTCGCTGGGAGGGAACCGGCTGCGCCAGGCTCGTGCGGATCGGCGTCCGACCCGGAAGGTTGGAGCGGGTGCGGGAGCACCTCTGGGTTGGCGAGCCGTATGTGATCGATCCACCGGTGGGAGAAGCCAGTTACCCCGATTCCGGCGGGCTTCTGACGGACGGCCTCGTGGCCGAGGCCGGGTTCCGCCGCGGCGTGTCCGTTGGGTGGCTCGGCGGTACCGTTCGCGTGGTGCTGGATCTTGGCCGCAGAGTTTCGTGCGACGAGGTGCGCCTGCGTTGCTACGGAGGAGGGCACGCAGGGATCGGCTGGCCGGCGGAGGCGTCTGCAATCCTGTCGGAGCTGCCGGTGACGGGGCTGCAGGGTACAGGGGAGGCTCCTCGGGGACTATGGATGCTGCCGGTTCCGGAGCTGCGCATCGAGAGCCGGCGTTCGGAGACCGACCTGTCCGGCTCCCTCGTGTTTCGGCCGCCACACCCAGTAGCTGGGCTGCACTTGCTGGTCAGCGCCAGGGCTTCCGGCTGGCTGATGCTGGACGAGATCGAAGTGTGGAGTGGCGGTCAGAACGTGGCGAGGGCAAGACCCTATCGGTGCCTGCCAGAGCCGAGCTGCCAACGGGTGCCCGAAAGCTCTTACCCGGATGACGGGGTGCGTTTGACGGATGGACGGATAGCCGAGGTCTTCGGACCAGGGCGGATCGTTGCTTGGAAGGATGCGCAGCAACGAACGATTAGAATTCGTCCGGCTCGCAGGGAAGTTCGAGAGGTCGCGGTCTGGGTTTTAATGGGCGGTCGCCACGGCATTTTCGCACCGGAGAGCGTAACAGTACGCCTGCGAACCCGCTCCGGCGCGTGGACTTCGGTCGCCGCTAAGGCGTCGAGCGTGGGAAAGGAGGATGGCTCCTCTTGTCGGGCGGTATGCTTCCGCGCCTTGTTCGCGCGCAGGATCCTGACGGAAGAGGCCGAGATCGTCGTCCAAGGACAACACGGCTCGTGGGTGGCAGTCAGCGAGGTGGAGGCACGCTAGAGCGGAGAAGTTCCAGGACATGGTCTTCGGGGGTCTGCGGGAACGCGTCGTACCACTCACCGACGGCTCGAAAGTCCTTGGGAACCATCAGCGCGTGCACCTCGTCGGCGACTGACCGCAGCGCTTCGACTGCGGAGTCGCTGGCGACGGGAACGGCAACCAGCACCCGTCGGGCACCACCGCTCCGGAGAGCTCGGACCACCGCGAGCAGGGTGCCGCCTGTAGCCGCCCCGTCGTCCACGACGAGCAGCGAGCGGTCCCGACATGCGGGCGCCGGCAGAATCTGCCGATAACGGGCCAACGAGGTCCGGATAGCGTCCCGCAAACGGTTCAGGGTCTGTTCCAGACGGTCGCCCGTCAGCCCCAAGGATTGGGACCATTCCGGGTCCAGCCACCAGCTTCCATCCTCGGCGACCGCCCCCACGCCGAGCTCCGGTTGGGCCGGATGCCCGATCTTCTTGGCGAGGGCAACGTTCAGCGGGACCCCGAGCCGGATCGCAACGGGATGCGCCACCACCACGCCGCCACGGGGCACCCCCAGCACCAAATCGGCTCGGCATCCGGAGGCATCCAGCAGCTCGGCGAGCAATTCACCCGCATGCTGACGATCGCGGAACATGGCCTTTCGCCGCCACGCTCCAGCGTACCTCTCTAGTCGGGAGGATCAGGGTGCCGCTCGCAAGCCTTCGCTGGATTCCGCCTTGGAGGGCGCTTCGTCCACGTGCACGGCTGCGCTGACGGGACCCACCTTCTCCAATCGGATTCGGTAGCGGTAGCCGCGGTAGTCGAAGAACGCGGGGTACCGGTCGGGGTCTGCGATGCGGATCGCGTCGAACGACTGGGAGAGGGTGGCGTGGGGGTCGATTCGGCTGTCTTCGGGCCTTCGCCTCGGGTAGTAAGTGGCCCCCTCGGCAGGTTGCGGCTGCGGAACTACGGTTTCGAACTCGGCCAGCGCCCGAGTCATCAGCCGGAGCTCGACCTCGAACAGCCGCTGCTGAATCTCCGTGCTCAGCTCGTGTCCCTGCAACGGAATTCGCTCCTTGAACCAGATGGGCCCGCTGTCCACCTCCCGCGCGGCTTCCAGCAGGGTGACGCAGATCTCGTTGGACCCACGGAGAACGTCCCATACCCATGGAGACCACCCTCTGCCTTTGGGAAGGTCGCTAGCGTGGCAGACCAAGGCTTTCCGGTACTTGCCGAGGGTTTCCTTGCGCAGGATCTTGGTGCAGGAGATCAGGAACAGGCAGTCGCCGCCCCTCAGCTCGGACGGATCCGAGAAGAGCGCGGCATCGTGGTCTCTGCGATGCTCCTCGGTCCAACGTTCCAAGTGCGGCCAAACAGGATGACTTCGGTCGGTGCAGAGCACATCGATTCGGAACGTGTGCATACCCCCGTAATCATACTGGATCTATGGTAACAAAGGTGGGCGGGCCGAGTCGGTCTCCCTGATGTAAACTCAAGCATCCCATGACGTTCCAAGAACTGATCCGACGGCTGGACGACTACTGGTCCTCCAAGGGCTGCGCGATCCTGCAGCCCTACGACGTCGAGGTGGGCGCAGGCACCATGCACCCCGCCACGGCGCTGCGCTCTCTCGGGCCGGATCCCTGGAACGTCGCCTATGTGCAGCCGAGCCGACGGCCCGCCGACGGGCGTTACACCCGCAACCCGATGCGCAGCCAGCGCTATTATCAGTATCAGGTCATCCTCAAGCCCAGTCCCGACGACGTGGTGGACCTGTACATGGGTTCTCTCAACGCCCTCGGCTTCGACACGAGGAAGAACGACGTGCGCCTCGTGGAGGACGATTGGGAATCCCCGTCCCTCGGAGCCAGCGGAGTCGGGTGGGAGGTCTGGCTGGATGGCACGGAGATCACCCAGTTCACGTTCTTCCAGCAGATGGGTGGGATCGAGTGCAACCCCGTCTGTGCGGAGATCACCTATGGGCCGGAGCGGCTGTGCCTCATGCTCAACCGACAATCTTCCTTCTGGACGGATCTGCAGTGGTGCGAGACGCTCAGTTACCGCTCGGCCGAGTGGCAGCTGGAGATGCAGAACAACGTGTACAACTTCGAGGTTGCTTCGACCGAGATGCTGTTCCGCCTCTTCGAGATGTTCGAGGCGGAGTCCAAAAGGGTGATCGAAACGCCGGTGTGCTGGGACGAGGAGAACGGCATTCTCACGGCGTCGGGAGCGGAGGGTCGGCTGCCGGGAGACCCCGCTCGGGGTCCGATGGCGCTGGTGTACCCCGCATTCGACCTCGCCCTGAAGTGCTCGCACGTGTTCAATCTGCTGGATGCGAGGGGCGCGATCTCGCCCACCGAGCGGGCGGCCTACATCAACCGGATCCGCGCGAGGGCTAGGGCCTGTTGCCTGCGCTACATGGAACAGTTCGGTCAGGCCTGACCAGCACGCCGCCAGGAGCCTCGGCGCCGGGGCCCT
>FWWL01000929.1_pt1 | contig 75266 bp, 71 predicted proteins | sample 2228331 | NCBI WGS metagenome assembly FWWL01 (sample SAMEA103939775, study PRJEB20133) | metagenome
GGTTGGTGGAGCGTAGTTTTGCGTGGTTGTTGGGGTGTCGTCGGTTGGGTCGTTGTTATGACCAGTTATGTGAGGTGGAGGCGGGTTGGATTGTGATTGCGTGTGTGCGGTGGCTGGTGCGTCGGATTGCAAGGCGGAATTCCTAGATCGCTTCTAAGGTGAGAGGTGCCCCTATGCAAGCTTACAGCCGTTTTGAAATGGTCGTGGAGGTGTGTCTACACAGTGATCTGCACATCGCGGGCGTGGGGCGCGCCGCAGCGCTGATTGACCGCTGTATCGAGACCGATGTGCGGGGGCGCCCCATAATCCCGGGCACGGCGTTCAAAGGGCGCGTGCGAGCGCACTATGAGCGGCTGCTTCAAGCGCTGGGCTTCGACCTCAAAGGGTGCAAGCCCCCCGACCCCGCAACGATGTGTCAGGACCCCGCGAACCTGTGCCCTGTTTGCTCCCTGTTCGGCTCACCCGTACAGCAAAGTCGCATAGAGTTCTCGACGCTGGAGCCTGTCAGCGACACCTCTGATACCCTGATTACGCGCATCGGGATCGGCATTAATCGCCAGCTGAATACGGTTGCCGAAGGTCGGCTGTTCTTCTACGAGGCGGCGCCCTGTAACGAACTGCGCTTTCGCGGGGCTGTCCGCGGCTGGGCAACCGAGCAGGAAGTTGCTCTGCTTGCAGGCGCCATGAAGCTCATCACCCACTTCGGTGGGCAGAAAGCGCGTGGGCTGGGGCGTGCTACTGTCGAGATAAAGAGCCTTTACCAGCTCGGCGACAGCGGCTGGCATTCTGTAAACCTCAGCACAGTGCTACACACCCTGAGGGAGGTCGCCCCATGAGGCGTGTCAAACTCGTACTGGAAGCACGCGCGCCGATAGCGGTCGGCGAATGGATGACCTCACGAAGTAATGTGCGGGAGAGCCTCAACTATATCCCCGGCGGCGTACTGCGGGGCGCACTGGCACAGGCAGTGCTGGAACAAATAGGTCAGCACCGCTCCAGCCGACGCGCACTGGGCACGAACTCACCTGCACTCCAGCAAGCGTTCGAGCTTTGTTTCGGCAAGTCGGGCGCACAGTTCGGTTTCCTGATGCCCTTTGAAAACGCCGCATGGATTCCCGCACCCGCTACCGCGTTGTTCAACAAGCAAGACGGTAGATATCTCTACGACACCCTGGTAGCGCTTCTTCGCGACGAGACTTACTCGATGGAGTGCCCCCACACGGGCTATCGTCTGGAGCGTGGGCGCGGCTTCCTCGTGCGCGGAGAAAACGGCTGGAGCAAAGCACCGATGCCTCCAAAACGCCTCTTCGTGCGCGTGGGGTTGAACCGCCAGCTGGAAGCGGCGCAGGAAGGGATTCTGTACGCTATAGAAGCCATTGAACCTTTTGTCCTGAACGGGGAGGCAGGACGCCCCCTGCGCTTCACGGGCGAAGTACGCTTCCCAGATGCACAGGGCGCCAAAGCGTTCGAAACAATCCTGAACGCCCTACGCTGGCACGACGACGAGGTACACCTGCGGCTCGGCTCAGCGCGCTCCCGCGGGTTCGGAGAAGTATCCCTGACCTATCACGACGCTCCTGACCCAGAACCTGTCAACCTGAAAGATTTTGCGGAGCGTGCGGGTAAGCCAGTATTCACGCTCCTGGCGCGTACACCCGTTATTGTGTATGACCCCAGCGGCACCCCTGCCCCTACTCTGACTCCTGAGCTGTTGAACGAATATCTGCCGGGGTTGCCCGCATCAGTACGCTTACTTCCAGAAGCCACCCGCATCGAGCGCGAACTGGTCAGCGGCTGGTCGGGCGCGTGGGGCATGCCCAAACCGGTGCAACAGGCGTTCGCCCCAGGAAGCGTGTTTACTTACACCTACGACCCCAGCGAGGAAGCAGCGGTCGCCGCATGGCTCCAGCAACTCACCGTTCACGCCCTCGGCGAACGCACCGCCGAAGGCTACGGACAGATTGTCCCCTGCAGCCCTTATCATCTGGACACGGACATCACGCAATTCCAGCACTCAGGAGGTGCGCAATGAGTCAAATCACGATTGATGAGCTGGTCCACAAAGCGGAAGCGATTGTGGCGGACTGTTTTTCTCAAGCGGCGCTCTCGGCTGGCTCCACAGGGCGTACGCAACTCTCTAACGCCATCGATGCGATCAACCAATCGGGTTCCGTCGCGGTCTTTTGCAACTGGCTACGTTACCAGATGTCGCGCGAAGATTTCTGGCGCACGCCGGGCAAGAATGGCTCTTTTGTCGAGCAGATTTACAAGTACGCTCAGGACCTGCTGCGGCGCGACGCAGAAAACGCAGTGGCGCATTTGACGAACTTTCTGGGCTTCGCGCGGCGTGCTCTGGTGGCGTTGCGCTATCTGGAGCAAATTCCGCCGCAGCTGCGGGAGGTGAGGAACGAGTGATGTGGGACCGCTTTGAGAACCGCCTGCGCATTACAGGTAAGTTAGTTGCCGAGACCGCCCTGCGCGTCGGCATGAGCGCCGAAAGCGCGCTGCCCACCGCAACTGACCTGCCCGTTATCAAAGACTCGCAGGGGCGCCCGTTTATCCCCGGCTCCAGTCTGCGCGGGGCAGTGCGTGCGCACATCGAACGCATCGTGCGTGCCTTCGAGCCTCAAACAGGCAACGGGAGAGGAGCGTCAAACCCGACGAAAACCACAGAATGGGCAATCCCGCCCGATGTACGCGGCGAACTTGCTTCCAAACCAGATTACGAGAAGCATGTTTATGAGCGTTCCTGCCGTGTGGAGCGTGTCTTCGGGTCGCCATGGTTTGCCTCGCGGGTACGCTTCACCGACCTGACCCTGTGCTATCCTGTTAGCCCCGAGCTGCGCGATAGCGTCGCGATTGATCGCGAAAAAGAGAGCGTCGCCAACAAGTATGACTTCGAAGTCCTTCCCGCAGGAACCCAGTTCAATCTGGAAATCATCGCCGAGAACCTGAACGATGCGGAGCTGGGGCTACTCCTGCTGGGCGTGCGCGAGTTGGAAAACGGCAATATCCGCATCGGAGGCTTCAAAGGGCGTGGGCTGGGCGTCGTTAGACTACGGGAAACCTGCTACGAATGGGTGGAACGCTCCAACCTGCTGGATTACCTGATTTCCGGGCGTGTGGCACCCGTCGACGAGAACTGGGTGAACGCGCGTCTTCAGCAACTCTTTCAGGAAATGGGAGGTTAACCATGCACGGGCGACTGTATAACGAAGTAGTGCTGGAGATTGTTATCTCGCCCCAGACGCCGCTGCTGATTAAGTCGGGGCAAAAGGCGAGCATTGACCCCGCCCTGCCCGATATGCAGTTTGTGCGCACACGCAAGCGTCTGTCTGACGGATCGGTAGCCGAAGTGGTCTACATTCCGGGTTCCAGCCTGCGGGGGGTGCTGCGCGCCCATGCGGAACGGCTCCTGCGCACCCTGAACGAAGAATACGCCTGCCAGGTAGAGGCGAAGAAACTCTGCCTGCGGCAAAAGGGCTTGAAGGAAGATAAAGAAGCTGCAGACACGCTGTATAAAGCCTCCTGCCACGCTTGCCGACTGTTCGGCAACACAGGCGTCGCCTCGCGTGTGCAACTGAGCGACCTCTACCCAGCAGGCAACCCCCTGCGCGAAACCCGATTCGGCGTGGCAATTGACCGCATCACAGGCGCGGTAGCCGTGGGTCCCTTTGACCTGGAGGTTGTTACCGACGGACGATTTGAAGGGCAGATTGTGTTGCGGAATTTCACAATAGGTCAGTTCGGTTTGCTCAGCGCCGCGTTGCTGGACATCGCCGACGGCTTGGTCGCCCTGGGGCACGCCAAGTCGCGCGGGCTGGGACGCGTGCGTATCGGGTTCGTCCGTGCGCAGTTCCGCCTTGCCCGAAGCGACCAGAACCAGCTTCTGGGCGTTGGGGCGCTCGCCCCTACTGAGGTCAAACGCCGCTACGGATTGCCTGACAATGACGCAATCGCGCTCGAAGGGTTCCAGCCCGTTCGGCGCGACTCGCTTTACTATCAGGCACACAGCAACGACGACGCTCAAATTCGGCAGTGGCTGAACACGGTCGCGCCCCGCTGGGTGGAGGAGGTACAGCGTGCAGGGTAGGGTCTATCGCTATACAGGAGGGGAGGCGAACCCGCTCGCGCTCTGGCAAAGCCTGGGGCTTCCGGGCGACATATGGTGGTACGGCTGGAGCGAAACATGCCTTTACCTGCCTAACCGCCTGAGCGGAAGCCTGCCCGAAGCCGACTGGGAGCGGCTGAGCCTTTTCTGCGAGCAAGCAGAACTGCGCCTGATAGCAGGCGGTGGTAAGCCCTTCTTCCTGCTCCTGACCGAAAGTGATCTCACGGCGAGCAACTGGGAACTCTGTGGGGAGTACCACGCTGTGGAATCGCGCCACATTCTGCTGGGAGATCCGCCCCAAAGCGCCGGTGGCGCCACCACAACCTTGGTGGATGTCGCCTACCCCACCACCTTCGACTATGGAATTCCCCTTGCGCTCAGCGCTAAAAACACCAGCAAGGTCGTTGCCGTTGTGCGTCGCTATTACGACACAAGCATGCGCCTGCGCTACACGCGCTACACAGCAATTCAGAAGGAGGAGTTCGCGCGATGAACGGAGAAAAGCCTTATGACTTTGTGCTGTTCCCTGAAAAGCCTCCAGAGCGCAAGCAGGGGGTTGGGCAAGACCGCCTGAGAGAAGGTATGCTCAGCGGCACGCTGATTCTGACCCTCGAAACGCTTACGCCTGTGCATGTCGGCTCGGGCTACAGCGACTTTGTGAAGACGCAAAACGCTGAGCATCTCGCCGCGTTGCAGGCATCGAAGCGAGTGATAGAAGAGAACACTCTCCGCCGACAGTACCTTATTCCGGGTGCTTCTTTGAAAGGGACGGTGCGCAGTCTGGTAGAGGCGCTCTCGCGCTCGTGCGTGCGCGTCACGAAACACAATCGTTTCCTGCCGCACGGCTACGGCGGCTGCCGCAACCCAGAAAATCTCTGCGTCGCCTGCCGCCTCTTCGGCGCTCAGGATTATCAGGGGCACCTCCAGTTCGAGGATGCTATCGCTCCCACAGGCTCGCTGGTGCTTCTCGGCACGCCGCTGCTGTGGACGCCCGCTCGCAATAGAGGCGGACTGCCCCCGCGCTACCTGGAAGAGGGTCAGGCAAAAGGGCGCAAGTTCTATTTCCACGCCCGCCCAGCTCAGGGTGCCGACCCACGCACCTGTATCAAAACAGGAACTCGTCTGCCTGCGCGAATCCACTTCACGAATCTCACGCAGGCAGAGCTGGGGCTACTGCTCACAGCGCTTGGACTGCACCCCGAGCATCCGTTCCCCATCAAGCTGGGAGGAGGCAAACCTGTGGGGCTGGGGAGTGTTCAGGTTCATCTCGAAGAGATCATCTTAACTCAGGGCGCTGAATCGGTGCGCCAGACGGGCAGGCTCGGACAAGCCACACGCCTCGCGGGGGATGCACTCCAGAAAGCACGCACTGAATGGTGCAAAGCGGGCGGAACGCTGATTGAGGGAGACGCGCTTGAAGAGATTGAGTCCATTCTCGACAAAGAGGGGCTGAACACAACTGCCCCTGCAGACCCGTACTGAGAGGAGGGCGCCGTGAACTGGGAAGCCATCATGCGCGAAGCAGAGAAGCTGGAGAGGATGCTCCGCCAGGCAGATTTGGACCTCAACGAGGCGGAGAAAGCAATCGGTTACTACCTATTCAAAGGTTGCGACGAACAGGCGATGGATCGCTACCTGAGACAGATGGCAGAGAACCCACCTCCGCGTAGCAAACGCACGCAGCGATACTACCAGCAGCTCTATCGCATATGGCGTGGGTGGTCAAGCACTTGCCAGCTGACAGGAATCGACAAAGCACGCGCGTGGGGGTGGGGAGTGAGGCTGACAAAGTCCGAACCGCTATAGGTGTCGGGTACACTTATCCCCGATGCACAAAAAGGCGCACGAAACCCGGCTCTATCGGCAGGAGATGAATAACCGCATCCTCGGAAGCGGCTTCAAGCCCTTCCAGCGGTTCTTCGCGCTGGACGCCTCCGCCTACGACGAAGGCGCCATCCCCGTCAAATACAAGGAGATGATGGGGCTGGTGGGCTCGATGGTGCTACGGTGCAACGACTGCATCTTCTATCACCTGGATCGCTGTGTGCAGGAAGGCGCCACCCGCGAGGAACTCCACGAGGCGATGAATATCGCCCTCATCATCGGCGGCTCCATCGTTATCCCCCACCTGCGCTACGCCTACGAAGTCATGGACGAACTGTTCGAAGAGAAAGCAAAATCACAGGGAGGTGCTTCATGACCAAAGTGCATATGAAGATTGCCACCGTAACGCCCGAACAGGTGCGCGTGCCCTGGCTATGGCGACTGGGACACGATTTTGACCTCAAGGTCAACATCCTCAAGGCGAACATCGACGAGGACTTCGGCTGGGCGCTGCTGGAGCTGGAGGGTCCCGTAGAGGAGATTCAGCGTGCCACTGCGTGGCTCCACACCACGGGCTTGCATGTGGAGCCGATAGAGCGCTCTGTGTTTGAGTAAGGCACGATGACAGGCGTTACTCATGAGCCTGTGCTGCTGAAACCGCCCCAGCCGCCTGCGGACTTCGAGCCGTTCTGGCGTGCGGTAGCAGATGAAGCGGACGCGCTCCCCCTGCAGTTTGAGCGCGTCCACTTTCCGGGCGACGATTTACCCACGCATCGGGTGGAGCGCCTGCGCTGGCTCGGTTGCGACGGGCGCGGGCGCGAGGGCTGGTTCGCCATTCCCCGCGCTGCCGCCCTGCCCGCCCCTGCCGTACTGTATCTGCCAGGGTATGGCGTGTCTACCGTGCCCATCAACGAGAACACCGCCTTCGAACGCTGCCTCACCTTCTCTATCAACCTGCACGGGTACGCCGTTGTGCCGAATGTGCCCTACACGCCCGAGCTGGGCTACTTCACACAGGGCATCGAATCACCGCAGACCTATGTCTACCGGCGAATTATGCTGGACTGCCTGCTGGCGATGCGGGTACTGGCGGCGCAACCCGAAGTCGATTCGGCGCGTTTAGCCGTCGCAGGGCTGAGTCAGGGCGGCGGGCTGGCGGTAATGATGGGCGCATGGTGTAAACTGGTGAAGCGCGTGGTGGCGGAACTGCCTGCGCTCACCTACTGGGAATACCTGCTCCAGCGGGCGGTCTGGCGCTACCCGATGAAAGAGTTTCAGGACTACATGGAACGCCTTGGCGTCTCGCTGGAGCAACTTCTGCAGACGCTTCAGTATTACGACACGGTAAACCATGCGCCTTTTGTGGTCGCGCCTGTGCAGATAAGCCTCGCGATGAAAGACCCCGGCATCCGCGCGCCAGTGGTGTTCTCGCTCTATGACGCGCTTCGCGTGCCCAAACGCCTGCTGATTTACGAGGAGCTGGGGCACGACTGGTCGCCCGCCATGCGCCCGCGTCTGGAAGAGTGGGTGTTATCCCCATGAGCGCCTCCGCGCGCTGGCGCATCCCGCTGGTGCTGGCAGTCACGGTGTTTGTGCATTATATTGACCGCAACAATCTGGCGATTGCCCTGCCCGCGATTGCGCACGACTTCGGCTGGAGCGACCGCGAGGTGGGCAAATGGGGCGAGCTGCTGCTGGGCGCGTTTTATCTGACTTTTGGGCTGGCGCAGGTGGTGCTGAGTCCCCTTGCCGAGCGCTGGGGTCCCAAACGCGGTCTGATGCTGGCGATACTGGGGTTTTCACTCTGTACCATACTGGTCTACCCGCTTGGAGGTTCGCTGGCGGCGCTGATTGGGTTACGGCTGTTGCTGGGCGTTGCGGAAAGCGTGCATATGCCGATGAACAGCGCTTTGGTGGCGCGCTGGTTTCCGCCCCACGAGCGAGGGCGCGCCAACTCAATTTATGTTGCAGGGATTCTGGTGGCGCTGGCGGTCGCGCCTTTGCTGATTGTGCCTGCGGTGGAACGGTTCGGCTGGCGCTTTGCGTTCGCGTTGCTGGGGCTGGCAGGGCTGTCGCTCTCCCTGCCGCTGGTGGCATGGCTGATTCCAGCAGACGCCCCCGTTTCGCACCCAAGCACTCCCCACCCCTACAGGCGCGTCTATGGGGACTGGCGGCTGTGGCTCTACATTCTGGCAGGCTCGCTGAATGCCCTCTGTGTGTTTGGGGTTCTGAACTGGCTGCCAACCTACCTGAACCGCACAAAGGGAATCGCCTTCGGCGAGCTGAGCCTGCCGCTGTTTGCGGTGTTCGTGTCGGGTATTCTGGGGATTCTCTTCTGGGCGTGGCTGGGCGACCGCACGGGCAGGCGGGTACGGTTCGCCTCGCTGGGGCTGGCGCTGGCAGGCGTCGCCGTGATGTTGACGGCGTTTGTAGATGTGCCTGCAGGTGTGGTGTTCCTGTTTGCGCTGGGGGTCTTTTTTCAGAGCAGTTATAATGCCCAGGAGTTCGCCACCCTGCAGCAGCGCGTGGCTCCAGAGCAGGCGGGCGCGCTCACGGGGCTATATAACGGGTTGACCGTGCTTCTGGGCGGGGTGGGCGGTTCGCTGATTCCGGGCACGATTGTCGCGTTGACGGGCAGCTTTCAGGCTGGGCTGTTAAGTGTGGTGGCGGGCGCGTTCGCGGTCGCCGTGCTGATGGCGCTTCTGAGCCGCCTTGGGTTTGAACGGTAGGAGACGCTTACTCTGCCTGCTGGAGCGCTTGCTCGAAGGCTTCCAGACTCTCCACCGTCGCCGCCAGCGCACTCAACGCCTCCAACCGCTCCACCGAGTCTATAGCCTCCAGCGCCTCCCGAACACGCTCGGGAACCACCCCAAAACGCGCATGAAGCACCGTAAGAACCGCGTCCCGCAAGCCCTGTTGCAAGCCCTGACGCAGCCCCTTCCGCAAGCCCCGACGCGCCCCACGCTCCAACGCAAAACGCTCCAAACTCGTCAACTTCCCCAAACGACGCTCCCGCGCCACCGAACGCACAATCTGTTCCACCTGCTCCTCCAAATCTTTCGGCAACGCCATCAGATAATCCACCACCTTGTATAAACTTACAACCACCTCCTCATTATACCCCATACGCCCCAACTCCCGCACCAAACGCACCTTCTCCCCAAACAACAACTGTGCATCCCCTCGCGAACGCAACGCCCCCAAGTGTGCCCGCACCACCAGCGCAAACGGATTGTCGCTGGTTGCCAGCACCTCCTCCGAAAAGTCCAGCAACTTCACCGTCGGAAACCGAAAACGCACTTCGCACCCTGCTACCGAGCGCACAAACTCCTCAGGACGCCAGTTGGGGTCGGGGTCGGCTAAGATTGCCAGCGACACCACCTCGCCAAAGTTGGTCAAGTCCAGCAGGCGGTAGTGGTACACGAACAGGCGCTGGGCAAACAGGGGGTCAGGTTGCGCCTGGATTTCGATATGCAGGTAAATCAGGCGCGGGGTTCCGTCAAGGAAGCGTACCTGCACGAGAATGTCCACAAAGCGTTTTTTAGTTTTGGCTTCGGGTCGGATTTTGCGCAGTTCGGTGTTGAGGAAGGTTGGGGGGTGTGTCCAGTCAATGAGCTTGTAGAGTTCTGGGAAGAAGAGGGCGAGGCAGTAGGGGAGGAGGCTTTCAACGGCGAACTTCCACGCCGTGTCAAAGTCCATTCGCACACGCTGTCCACGCATAGGCAAGAAAATTCGCCGCTATCATAGCATTTCCTGCTACGACAGCGGCGTAGAATTGTCTGGAATCTCGCCCGCTACGGCTTATTCAATATCTCCAGCGCTTTATCCAGCTGGCGGTCGCGTTGCTCCATCAGGTCTTCAGGCATATCCTCCACCACATAATCAGGCTGGGCACCGTTGCCTTCCAGATTGATGTGCTTATCGATGGTGTACCAGCCTCGCCCTGGTGTGCTGACGCGGCTGCCATCCATCAGCGTCGCCTGCCCCGTGCTGATAACGCCCCCTGCGGTCGGCATGCCCACCAAGGGACCGCGCTTGAGCGTTTTGATGGCGTGCGCAAAAATCTCCGCGTTGCTGAAGCTGCGCTCGTTGCACAGCACCGCAATCGGTTTCGTCCAGGGCACCAGCGGGAGCCGATCAATCGGGTAGCCCGGTTTGCCGTTGCGCCCGACTGTGTAGGCGTGCCGCGGCACATGGAGCATGCCAAGCAGGTAGTCCGCCGTGCGCCCGCCGCCGTTGAAGCGCACATCGATAATCAGCGCCTCTTTGCCTGCGGCGACGGCGTAGAGATCGCGTTCGAACTCGCGCAGGCTCTGCTCGCCCATCGCCTGAATATGCACATAGCCGATACGCCCACCGCTCCGCTCCTCCACATATCGGCGGTTCTGCTGTACCCAGTCCTGATAGCGTGCCGCATCGAACGCGCTTGTCGAGATGGGGCGCAGAAATACCGTGCGCTCGGTGCCATCAGGCTGGCGCACCAGCAACTGCACCCGCTCGCCGACGGTATTATTCAACAGTTGCCAGATGTTGGTCGTGGGTGTCAGGCGCGTGCCATTGACTGCCAGAATGCGCTCGCCAGGTTTCAGGTTCACATCTTTGCGCGCCGCAGGCGTGTTGGGAATGACTCGCTCTATCAGCAAGCCCTCGCCGTCGCGCTGATTGCTGAACACCACCCCCAACATGCCCGTGCTGGCAGCAGGAGTCCCTTCCTCGTCGGTACCCGCTCTGGAGAAGCTTACATGCGACGAGCGCAGTTCGCCCAGCATCATCATCACCACCGCCGTGAAGTCGCGATCGGTCTGGGCATAGGGCAGATAGGAGCGATACTTCTCACGCATCGCCTGCCAGTTCACGCCGTGAAAGTTGGGGTCATAGAAGGTCTCATTCAGCACGCGCCAGGCAGCTTCGTAAATGTAGGCGCGTTCCACAGGCTCATTGATAGTGATGCGCACCTCGGTTCGGGTTGCCTGCGGTGTGCCCCCAGAAGCGGCTACCCGCTGAATCCGTCCCCGACTGAGGAAATAGAGCGTCTTGCCGTCCTTGCTCCAGCGGATTGCGGTCGGGGCGACGCCGCCCGTCGTCAGGCGACGCTCGTCCGAACCGTCCCACTTAATCACATACAAATCCGACTGACCCTGATATGCCGAACGGAACGCGATTTGCTCGCCATCGGGAGAAACCACTGCCTCCTGCACGCCTGCGGGGTAGCGCGTCACCAACCGAACGCGCAGGTGAATGTCTTCAAAGTCAATCTGCACGCTGGGTTCGTCCTTTTTCTCCTCTGGCTTTTTGGGCGCATCGTAGCGTTCGTCTTCCTCGTCATCTCGGTCGGCACGGGTCTTCTCGTAATCCTCGCGTCGCAGATAGAGATGGCAGATGTTCAGCGTATCGGTTTCACGCTCCGAGAGGAACACCAGCACGCGCCCATCCCCCGACCACGAGGGTGCATAGTCGTTGCGCGGGTGTCGGCTCACATTCACAGGCGCGCCACCCTCTACGGAGACGATGTAAATATCCGAGTTGTAGTTTTCGTCATTCATATCAAACGCCAGCCACTTGCTATCGGGCGACCACACGAAAGCGCCCAGGTTCCACGACTCCACCAGCGTGCGCTCCTCGCCTGTTTCCAGATGGCGCACTACCAGATTCCCGTTCCCGCGCTGGAAGGCGAGCCACTTGCCGTCAGGCGAGACCTTCGGGCTGGTTTCGCTTTCGGGCGTCTGGGTCAGGCGCTCGGTCTTGAGGCGTGTCGTGCGGCGCAGGCGCGGCTCGTTCTCGTCTTCCGAGGAGACGCAGAACAGGTCAAACTGCCCGTCCACCTCCCGCGCGAAGTAGAGGCGCTTGCCGTCCTTGCTCCAGCTCAGCCCTGTCTCCTGCACCACCGTGTTGGTGAGGTTTTGCGTGGTGCCGCCCTCAGGGAAGCGTGTCGCAAAGATTTCACCACGCACGACGAAGGCGACTTCCTTGCCTTCGGGCGCAATCTCAAACTCCGAAACATTCCCTGAAAAAGTGCGCACGACCTCTGGATTGAGGCGCGCATCCTGCGCAGGCGCAAACAGCGCAATTGGACGCTGTGCCCCGCTTTTCAGGTCCAGACGCCACACCTCCATCCCCTGCTCGAAGGTGATAACCGTGCCCTGCGCGCTAATCTGGGGGAAGCGCACGCCATCGTCTTTGAAGCGGGTCAGCTGGCGCACGCGCCTGGAGTCCACTTCCATCGCGTAGAGGTTAAAAGTGCCATCGCGCTCCGACACAAAGTAGAGCGTGCGCCCATCGGCAGACCACATCGGCCAGCTGTCGGGCGTATCGGTCTGGGTCAGGCGTGTGAACTGCTTTGTGCCCAGCACGCCGAGCCACAAATCGCCCTGCGCACTGCCCTTGTAGCCCTTGCGCCACCATGCGCTATCGCGGCGCACGAACGCCACGCGCTTACCGTCGGGTGCTATCGCCACAGGCGTGCCCGCCACATCCCAGAGCCGATGCGGCGTGCCCCCTTTGAGCAGGGCAACATAAGCCACCCACTGCACGCCGTAGGGTTCCCAATCGCGCCGCGACTCGAACACCACTCCCGAACCGTCGGGCAGCCATCCCAGCGCCCTGTCGCGCCCCGAAAAATAGGTCAGGCGCTGAACCGTGCCCGAATCAAGGTGTAGCACAAACACATCGTCGTTGCCGTAGCGGTCTGAAGTGAACGCAATCTTCGTGCCGTCAGGCGACCAGATGGGAGCAAAATCGTAGCCCGGGTGAACCGTCAGCCGTCGTGCCAATCCGCCCTCCATCGGCGCTACCCACAAATCGCCCTGCCACGAGAACGCCACCTGCTTCCCGTCGGGCGAGGGTGCGGGGAACCGCGCGAACTTAATCGCCGCCTGCGCATAGCCGCAAACAATCGCACCAACCAGCCATCCGATAAACCCGATTTTGAGGATGCTTCGCATGCCTTCCCTTTTCGCCACAACAGAATAGGGTTCCTGTTATGGCGGGGTGATGAGTCGCACAAAGTCGGCGGCGCTGGGAGCGGCAATATGCAGTATAAACATGCTTACTCAACACCCCTGCCCGAAGTTAAACAACACAACGAGCAGGTCAGCGTCGTCCACCACGCCGTCGCCGTTGATATCCTCTGGCAGTTCGGCGCCTGTCTGCCCGAAGGCGAACAGCACCTGTAGCAGGTCGGCGTCGTCCACACAGCCATCGCCATTGATATCGCCCTCAACGCGCAGAACCAGCAGGTCCAGATAACGCCCGCCGCCTGAGTAGAACAGCGTTGAAGTACCTGTCGAGGGGTCGTAGACATGAGCGCCGCTGCCGTTCGTCCAGAGAATGTTCCCGTTGCGCAACTGGAACACGCCCCGCGCTCCGGGAGCGGAAAAGCTTCTCAGAATAGCGCCCGTGTCGCGATCCAGCACCACCACATTGTTTGACGAAAATCCCGCTGCCAGGATGTTTCCATCTGCATCGAACGCCATCTGCTCCACAAAGTTCAGCGCGGTGCTGTTATGGAAAGTGCCCAGCGAGTTGCCGTTCAGATCAAAGCGATGGATGTCGTCGTTTGCCGAGGCGGAGCTCACCAGAATCGTCTCCCCATCCCGCAGGATTCCGAACGGGCTGGGCGCTAAACCTGCGGTGGAAAAGAACCCCAGCGGTGTTCCTGTGCTGGCGTCAAATTTGACGATTGCCGCGCCGGGCGCACCATTCGCCGTGCCCGCGTTGGTGACATACAGTACACCGTCAATCAGCGCCATGCCGCGAATGTTATCCAAGCCTGAGGGACCCAACGCACCCAGAAAATCGCCCGTGAACGACCAGCGCGAAACCCTGTCCCCCAGCTGCTCAGAAACCCAGATTTCATTACCCACCTGTAGCGCATGCAACGGCGTGCCACCTGCTAAGCCAAACAGGTTATTGTTCACTACACTGCCGGTCTCCGGGTCAAACAAGACCAGACGATTATTCGTGCTATCAGGCATCATCACATAGGTCTGCCCGAAAGCACCCGTAAACGCCAAAAGCACGGCTAAAAGCCAGCCCAGATGCAACCAGAAACTTCTCTGTGACTCCATCTCCAAAACCTCCTGACCAGATTTGAAGTTGACGAGACGGCACCCCCTACTTCTCAGTGGGATACGAACATCCGCAAACTCCGAATAAGTTATTCGAGGGCAAAAACAGAGATTCCTGCTCGTTGCCCTGCTTTGCTCACGCTATTCCCCCAAGCTGCCTCTGCACTTACTTGGCTGAGGTATACTCCAACCCGGTGAGACGATGACCAGCACAGCAACGCGCGGGATCGGCTGGGAAGAGTATCTGCAGCTGCCACTGACGCGCTACGAAATCATCGACGGCGAGGTGAAAGAGCTACCACCTACCCTCTTTAAGCACCAGCAAGTAGTTTGCAAGTTGCTGACACGGTTGGGAACAGATGCCGACGCCGAAACCAGAGGCTACCTCCTACCAGCACCCTACGATGTGGTTATCCGACGCTCGCCGTTGCGCACCCGCCAGCCCGACCTGCTCTTTATCTCCCACGAACGCGCCCAGACCATCCCCGACCTGCCCAACCAGCCCCGACTGGAGATTGCCCCTGACCTCATCATCGAAGTCCTTTCGCCCTCCGACACCGCCTCCGACTGGCTGGAAAAGCTGCGCGACTATCACCAGATTGGCGTGCGCGAGGTGTGGGTGGTAGACCCCCAATCGGCGTCGGTGGAGGCGCTGGGCTGGAGCGAGGCGGGCTGGCGCTCGCTGGGGGTGTTCACGCAAGACCAGCCGATTCGTTCCGAAGTGCTGGGCGAGACCCCTATCCAACCCGCAACCCTGTTTGAATGCGCGTAGAGCAAGCGCTTCAGTTCGCCCGCGAGCAGTTAGCAGAGGCAGGAGTTCCCGATGCCGAGCGCGAGGCGTGGGTTCTGCTAAGTGCCCTTCTCAATCAGTCCCGCGCGTGGGTGATGGCGCACCCTGAGTTCGTTTTGTCTCCTGCGTTTCAGCGCAAACTCACGCGCTGGCTTCAACGTCGCGCCCGACGCGAGCCGCTGGCTTACATCACTCACCGACGCTGGTTCTACGGGCTGGAGCTGGAGATACGGCGCGGTGTGCTGGTGCCCCGCCCCGAAACCGAGCTGCTGGTGGAGCGCTTCGTACAGTGGGCGACCTCCATCGAGTGCCCCCTGAGGCGGGGTCAGGGGGGCGTGCTGGTGGACGCAGGCGTCGGTTCAGGAGCGATTGCTGTCGCCTCCCTCGTTCACCTGCCGCACTGGCAGGGCATCGGCACGGACATCAGCCCGAGGGCGCTGCGGGTTGCCCAGCTAAACCGCGCCCGCTTCCGACTGGGCGAACGCCTGCTGCTGACCCGCATGCGGTGGCTTTCTGGCTTGCGCCCCCAGTCGGCGCACGCGGTGCTGAGCAACCCGCCCTATGTGCTATCCGACGAGTGGGACGCGCTGGAGCCAGAGATTCGACTCTGGGAACCGCGCACTGCTCTGCTGGTTCCTGCTAAAGACCCCCTGCGCCCCTATCGCACGCTGGCAACACAGGCAACACAGGTGCTTGTGGCAGGGGGCTTACTGCTTCTGGAAACCAGCCCACGCCTTGCGCCCGAAGTGCAAACGCTTCTGGAAAGCACGGGCTACCGTCAGGTGCGAGCCTACCATGACCTCGCAGGACACCTGAGATTTGTGGAAGGTGTCTGGCATCCCTGAGTTCGCCTGTGCAGGAAACGGCTCCCGAAAGCCGAAAATATCCCTTGATGATACTCGTTATTGGCGGCGCGGGCTACATCGGCTCGCATATGGTCAAATACCTGCTCCAGCGCGGCGAATCGGTCGTCGTGCTGGATAATTTCTCGACGGGGCATCGCGCGGCGGTGCGGGGCGCAACCGTCGTGGAAGGCGACCTGCGCGATATGGAAACCCTTCAGCGCGTCTTCGCGCAATACCCCATCGAGTGCGTGATGCACTTTGCGGCGTTTATCTTTGCAGGCGAGTCGATGCGCCACCCCGCGAAGTATTACGATAATAATGTGCTGGGCTGTCTGCGCCTGCTGGAAGCGATGCGAATCTCTGGCGTTTCGCAGATTATTTTCTCTTCCACTGCGGCGGTCTACGGCGAGCCTCAGCAGATTCCCATTCCTGAAACGCACCCCCTGCAGCCCACTAACGCCTACGGCGAGACCAAGCGCGTCATGGAGGGCATGCTCCACTGGTACGGGCAAGCCTACGGCATTCGCTCGATCGCGCTCCGCTACTTCAACGCCGCGGGCGCCGACCCCGAAGGCGAGCTGGGCGAAGACCACCGTCCCGAAGAACATCTCATCCCGCTGGTGCTGTTCGCAGGGATGGGCAAGCGCCCGAATGTTTCCGTGTTCGGCACGGACTACGACACGCCCGACGGAACCTGCATCCGCGACTACATCCATGTGTGGGATCTATGTGAAGCGCACTATCTCGCGCTTCAGCGCCTGCGTTCGGGCGCGCCCAGCACCGTTTATAACCTCGGCAACGGTCAGGGCTACTCGGTGCTGGAAGTTATTCGAACGGCAGAACAGGTAATCGGCAAGCCAATCCCTGTGGTGTATGCCGAGCGTCGTGCGGGCGACCCCGTGCGGCTCGTCGCCTCCGCCGAGAAAGCCCAGCGCGAACTCGGCTGGAAACCACAGTACCCCGACTTAGCCACGATGATAGAACACGCCTATCGCTGGTTTCTTAAACATCCCGAAGGCTACGACTCGTAAAAAAAATCGCCCCGAATCCCAGTTTGTGATACATATTACAGATTCTGTCCCCAGCCGAAGGGCATAATACCAATCTGCGCTTCAAACTTCGGGAATCCCAGACGATGCTACTCTGAGAACCCGACGGCTGAAGCCGTTCCCAGTAGACAAAGCCAGCCTCCGCTGGCTAAATTAGCCGACGAAGGTCGGCTTCGTTTTATAGGAACGGCTTCAGCCGTCAGGGCGGAGGCGTTCCCCAACAGGCTTCAGGAGCGCATAAAACGGTACCCCTCAAAAAAAACCACCCTATTGAGAATCTTGCGGAGGGGGCAATTCACGAACTCTGACCGCCCAGTTGGCATAATTACGCCATCACTCTACAAGGAGGTCGGCTATGCCAACGATCGTGGATGTTGCAGTTTCTGCAGAAAAGTTCAACACTCCAAGCGCCCAGGGGGCTATTCTATCTCTGGGCTACCTTACAAAATCAGCATGGCGTCCCCAAAACTCAAAAAGCGGTAGCGCAGGCGCACCGCCTCACGATAGGCGTGCAAGACCTTCTCACGCCCTGCAAACGCCGAGACCAGCACCAGCATCGTGGTGCGCGGCAGGTGAAAGTTCGTAATCAGCCCCTCCACCACTTTGAACTCATAGCCGGGGGTGATGTAAAGTTTCGTTTCGGCGGTTTGCGCCTGCACGCGCCGTTTGCCCACTGCCGCACTCTCCAGCGTGCGCACAGAGGTTGTGCCCACCGCCACAATTCGCCCGCGCGTGTTGTTGATAATCTCCGCCGCTTCAGGGCTAACGGTGTACCATTCCCCGTGCATCTTATGCTCTTCAATCTGGTCGGATTGCAAGGGGCGGAAGGTGTCAAGGCTAATGTGTAAGGTTATCGTCGCAACTTGCACACCTTGCTGGCGCAGGGTTTCCAGCAGCTGTGGGGTGAAGTGCAAGCCTGCGGTGGGCGCGGCGGCGCTGCCGGGCTGGCGCGCCACCACCGTCTGATACCGTTCGGGGTCAGGGAGCTCGCGATGAATATACGGTGGCAACGGCACACGCCCCACCTCTGGCAGAATCGCCTCAACGGGCTGATTCGCGAACAGGCGCACGATGCGCGTGCCGTCCTGCAGACGCGCTTCAATCTGAACCTCCATCTCAATCGGCGGTTTGTGAGGTGGGGTGTCAATCAGCACGCGCGTGCCTTCGGGCAAGCGCCTGCCCGGGCGCACCAGCGCCTGCCAGCGACCATCGCCGAGGGGGCGCATCAGCAGCACCTCCACACGCCCGCCTGTTGGCTTGCGCCCAAACAGCCGCCACGCCGAAACGCGCGTGTCGTTCAGTACAAGGGTGTCCCCCTCTCGCAGGTACTCCGGCAGGTCATAGAAGTGGCGATGCTCTATCGCGCCCGTTTCGCGGTGTAGCACCAGCATCCGCGCGTGGTCACGCGGCTCTATCGGCTCCTGCGCGATTAACTCTTCGGGCAGTTCGTAATCAAACAGGCTGGCGTCCATCGCTATCGTGCCCCCCGTGTCGCAAGCCACGCGAGAAAGGTCAGGATCAGGCTCAATACGATGCTAATCAGAATGCTCGTGCCCAGCGGGAAGTAGAAATGGAACCCATCGCGCTCTATTGCAATGTCGCCGGGCAGGCGCCACTGGCGAACCCCAACTCGCTCCAGCGCCAGAAACACCAACCCCACACCCACCAGCACCACGCCCAGCAGAATCAGCGTCTTGCCTATCGCACCCATCGGAGGAAATTGTACCTGAAGGGGATGCCCCCTAAACCCCCCACGTCGCCTCAAACAGCACCCGATGCAGCTGCGGAAGCAGGCGCACGCGATAGAGCCTATCCTCGTGGAGCCAGCGAAGCACCGAGGCAGTGAGGTCGCGGTAATGTTGCACCAGCTCCTGAGGAGTCTGCAACTCGGTGGGCGTGCCCAGCTGGATAACCGCTGGCAGGTGCGGGAACGCTTCGAACATGGCGCGTGCGTAGAGATAATCTTCGCGCCCGAACACGACGATTTTGAGATGGGTTTCGTCGGGTGCCACCTGCACGCAGGCGCGCACCGCTTCTACAGGGGTGATCTGCCCGGCGCTGGGCGGCTTGGGAGAAAGCACCAGCACATCCAGCTCCCGAAACCACTCGCACGCGATACTGCCCTGCGTCTCGCACGCCACAGCGTAACCCAGCGAACGCAAGCGTCGCACCAGCGGCGCCAGCGGATGAATAGCGGGATTGCCCCCTGAAAGTGTAACCAGCACGGGCGGCGACGCCAGCGCCTGCACTGCCGCCACCACCTCGTCCAGAGTCATGCGCTGCCATGTGTGGGCGTACTGCCTGGCATCAACAGCATACATCGTATCACACCAGAGACAGCGATAGTCGCAGCCCCCCAGACGCACAAACAGGCTGAGCCGTCCGACCAGCAGCCCCTCGCCCTGCACCGTCGGACCGAACACCTCCACAATCGGGTAGCGGTAGGACAGTTCATCGCGTTGCTCCATCGGGTCTGACCTCCTCTGGCGCTGGCGTCATCAGCGGCACGAATCCCTATGGGACAGCTGTATTGCAGGGGAACGCATCGCTTGCCATGCCCCTTGATTTTACCCTTTCCAATCGGGTATAATAGAGACGACCTAATAGGTCAAATCAGTTAAGTAGCGGAAGAGGCGAACCATGCGCTGGCTGGTGCGCGTGCTTGCGGTGGCGTTGATTGCGCTCAGCTTGCCTCCGATAGAGAGACAGGCGAGCCCCAACGCCGTCGCCGCCTGCACCTGCAAAGATTGTGCAGGAGGCAGTCAGTGCTGCTGCGCCCTCGAAGAGAAGGGACTGGGAAAGGTTCTCAGCCTCACTCAGTGCGACCGCGCCCAGCAGCATGAGAAAGCCCTGCGCACCCTACCCCGCCTCGTGCCTGCTTCCGTTGCCCTCATCACGCTACCCGGACTGTGTTTTGCAGGCTATCATCCCCTCTCACTCTCTCCTGTCTCTCGTGCTGTCTTACCGCGAGACCCGCCGCCGCGCTCCCTTCAGGTTGCGTTGGGCTGAGGCGCAGGCGACTTTGGAAGTCGTCTGGCATTTTGAATCTCAACCCACACTCTCTGCTTCGGCATCGTGCAACGATGTCGTGCCAAAAGCAACCTGAAGGAGGTTCTTATGCGAAACAAAGGCTTTACGCTGATCGAACTGCTGGTGGTGATTGCGATTATCGCGATACTGGCGGCGATTCTGTTTCCTGTGTTCGCCCAGACACGGGAGAAGGCGCGCCAGACCATGTGCCTTTCCAACTCGCGCCAGATGGGGCTTGCAGTGCAACTGTATGTGCAGGACTACGACGAGGCGCTCCCGTCCGTACGCATGATGTGGCAGGGGATCCCGACACCCCAGAGCTGGATTGACCAGATTCAACCCTATGTTAAGGACACCCTGCTGCGCCGATGCCCCTCCGACAACAGCCCCGCCTGGAACGACACGCAAAACCCGCGAATGACTTCCTACGGCTTTAACGCCTACTTAGACCCCTTCCACCCGCCATATGGAGACCCTATGAATCCGCGTCCGTTCCGTCTGGCGGGGATTGTGCGCCCGGCGCAGTGCGTCTTCTCCACAGAACTGGCGGAGCGCAACAGCAAGTACCCGAACATGCTGATTCGGGGCGACCACTTTATGCCCATGTATTGGGGCAACCCGCCGCGCGTGATGGACATGATGATGAACGACCGCCTGTGGGATGCAACACGCGGAATCCCGACCACACTCGCGATTACGCGCCACGCTGGCGGGATGAACTATGTGTTCGTCGACGGGCATGCCAGGTGGCATCGCTTCGAGCAGACCTGGGGTCAGACGCCCGGTCAGCCCCCCTCCCGCGACTGGTACGACCCCATGCGCGAGGCGGACGCTAACTGAACTCAGGGGTGCTGGAGCTGGGCAGGCTCCAGCGCCTTCCTCACGGATCCATAGACTCCAGTGCTGAATTTCCCCGCCCTTACAGAACTTTATAGTGCCCTCTCTTGTAAATCAAATACACGCTCCCAGTCGGCATTTGTTGAGCAACTTCCACAAGACGCTCTATGTGGGCAACCAGCCATTTTGCACGCTCCCACCGACTGAGGTGATCCCAGAAGCGTGCCAACAGGAGAACACGCGCCTGCATCTCTTTCAAGTCTGCAACCGTGTAGCCTCGAGTCCGTTCGTTGCGGTCGCCTGATACAATAACAAACCCGCGCTCAGTGGCACGGGCAATCCAATCGCGGTCTGGAAGTCCACCCCAGCCACGCTGAGTCAGATGCGCCATCTCTGCCAGCGCCGATTCGCGAGGGGTATATTAATTTGCATGGGACGCTACAGGTGGATTGAAGCCAAGCCGCAGGTGATGATGGGCAAACCCGTGTTTCGGGGAACCCGCATCCCTGCTGAAACCAACTAAACGATGCATCTCTTATGGAGAACACCACGACTAACCTGCGAGAGCGACTACAGACGAAACGCGCGGAGATTCTGGCAATCTGTGCCAGACATGGGGCGCATAATGTGCGCCTATTCGGCTCCGTCGCGCGCGGCGAACACGACGAAGCCAGCGACATAGATCTGCTGGTGGACATGGAAGCAGGACGCACGCTTCTGGACCTTGCAGCGCTCCAGCAAGAGCTGGAGGCACTGCTCGGCTGCCGCGTGGATGTGGTTACGGTAAAGGGGCTGAAGGCAAGAATTCGTCATCGCGTTATGCAAGAGGCAATTCCATTATGAGAGAGCCGATTGAAAGGCTGTACGACATCCTTCAGGCGATAGAGGCAATAGAGCGCTTCCAGCATGTGGATCGCGAAACTTTTGAGCAGGATGACATGCTACAAGTCTGGTTCGTTCATCATTTGCGTATCATCGGCGAAGCTGCGCGGACCTTGCCAGAGGACGTGCGTGCCACGGCACCTGAGGTGCCGTGGAAGCAGATTATCGCGATGCGCAATATTCTGGTTCATAGCTACTTTGAAATTGATACTGATATTGTCTGGAATACCGTCCAGCAACATATACCCACGCTAAAGGCTTCTATAGAGGCGCTCCTCAGGCGGCTGCAAGGGGCGTAGAGGTATTCTCCACGCCCAAGAGTGAGCATATTACTGTGCGGGCGCTGCCCTACGGTATCTCCACCGTACCCAGGTCAATCACCGTATTCAGGCTCTGCACGCTGACCTGTCGTTCTGCCTGGCGCCCCGAAAATGAGAACACCAGCCGATAGTTACCCGGCAACAGCCAGAGCGCGAACGCACCCGAAGACTGATTAACCACCTCCGTCTCCACAGGCGTGCTGGCGTCAGGAGGGGTATAGATGAGAATCAGCGTTCCAATCGGATTGCCGCCACCTGCCAACTGCACCACGCCGCGCACATTGCCCGGCGCAGGCGGCGGGTTATCGTCACTTTCGGGCGCCAGCAGGATGTCGTCCAGCAGAATCACTCCGCTGTTGTCGGGTCCCCTGTCTATTAGAAAGCGCTGAGGCACGAAGCCTGTCTTCTCCACCTGCCCCTCGGCGTCCAAAATCCCGTTGGGGTCAAAGGGAATATCGTTCAGGGTGAACTTGCCGTCGGTCTCGTTGCTGAGTGTGCGCTGTCCGAGCAGCGTCACCACTGCGCCGCCCACAGGCTGCTGGTTGAGCGCGTTCACAATCCGCCCCTGCACCGCCACCTTCTGAGGTCCCACATACAGCACGCCGAGGTCGTTCACCTGGTCGGTTCGCAGAGGTGGCAGGTTGAAAGTATAGGTGGGATAGCCGGGCGCTTCCACGGTGAGCTGGGTAGTGCTGGGCGGCACGCGCAGGGTGAAGGTGCCTTCCTGGAGGTCGGTTTGTGTGGACGCGCCGCCTGCACTCACAGTCGCCGCGGGGTTCGGCGGGTTGCCCGTGCCGACCAGCGCCACACGCCCCTGAATTACGGCGCCGCCAAAGCCGCCCCCGCCGCCACAGCCCGACAGGAGCCACACACACAGCACACACCAGAGCCAGAAACCTCGCTTTGCCATCGTTTCGCCTACCTCGTCAGAAGAATCGGGGTCACGGCGCGAGCCACGCGCCCGTCGGCATCTATCGCCTCAAGATGGAGCTGATACGCGCCGGGCGGCAGCGCGCGCTCCTGTTGGTCACGCCCGTTCCAGACAAGAGTCTGCACCCCTGCACGGGTCGCCCGTGCGGGCTGCAGGATTCGCACCACCTCGCCCCGCGCGGAGCGTATTTCTGCTTTAACGCTCGCCTCGCCTGTCAGCTGATACTCAATCGTGAAGTTGCCCCCGCGCGTGGGCGCCACACGCACCTGTGTAATCCGCACGGGCGCCGCCACGCTGGGTTCCACCACCACGCGCAGAGTTCGCCCTTCCGAAGGCACAAAGCGGTAAAAGCTCTGCCGGCGCATATCTACCCGATTGCCCGTTGTGGGGTCTTCTAAGGTGATGCGCCAGCGCCGCGCGGTGTTCGGTGGCAGGTTCCAGGTGAGCGTATGTTCGCTCTCTGGCTCGGCAGGTAGCACACGCAGTTCCCACACCTGTCGCCCGCCCAGCGGACGCACGGAGCGCATCTGGAGCGCACCCGACTCGCTCACAACCCCAAATCCCAGCATATCGGGCAGAAGGGGCGGCATTTCAGAATCCCACTTCGCCGAGCGCGAGGAAGCGCGCGAATCCAGCCCCAGCGTTATCACGCCGCCCCCCGCACGCGACTGGAGGCTCAGCATCATCTCCCACGCAGGACGCGGTTCTTCCATATCACCTCGTGAGCGCGACGCGCTGCGGTTCGCTGGCGGCGGAATCAGCAGCGTCACCCCCTCCGGGCGCAACACCCGCACCCAGTAGGCTTTGCCTGGCTCCAGTTGCGTCGCCTGCACATAACCGCCGACGCCGCCCAGCGTGAAAATCCGATTGCCCACCAGCGGCGGCTGACCGCCGATGGACTCGGTCGCCGTCTCCCACGACACGGGCGCGTCAAACTGCCACACCACCTGCAGGTCGCTTACATTCACGGGAGCGTTGAAGGGCATCCCGATCAGGTTCCAGCCGGGCTGGAGCGCAATCGCGAAGGGACGATCGGCAGGGGGCGCTTCACCTTCAATCAGGCGGTCAATCCCGCCGTCGGGCACGCGCAGGAAGTAGCCCACGCCGGGCGCAGGTGGCGGCGTTTCCGGATAATACACATAGTTAAACCGCTCCTGACGCCAGTGCGCCAGTCGGAGCTGGCTGGCAGGGATGCCCAGCACCTGCGCCATGTCGGTCTGATAGGGGCGCAAGGGCAGGCTAATCATCTGCAGTCCCGCCCCGCGCTGGAGCCGAAAACTGCCCGCAGGCGAGGTCAGCCGCACCAGCACATACTGAAAGCCCAGCCCCTTGTTGACCTGCACGCGCCCCACCTCTTCCCCTGCCCGATAAAACACCAGCTGCGCTACCTGCTCCTGATTCATTACCGATTCAGGGAAGGAAGCGCCGAACGCGCCGCGCGTGACCTCTACCGTGCGACGCTCCGAGCCAATCTGAATCTCCACAATCCCGTCGTCCAGACCATACACCACGCCGAAGAAGTTGTTCCGAACCGTTGCGGTCTGCACTTTGCTGCTGGGGAACGCGACCTGTGCGTACTCTGTGCCGACCGAGAAGTCCACCGTCAGCCGCTGGTTTGCCACATCGCTCCCCACGAAGCTGGGCACAACCGCGCCCGTGCCCACGCGAATGTCCACGCGCTCGTACTGGGGCGAAAGCGTCAGCCGCTGGAGGTTAAAGTCCCAGTAAATTGGGTAGCAGGTTCCGTTCAGCAGCGCCTCGTCCCACGAGTTGCCAGAGCGAACCGTCTGGAAATAGGTCAGGAACACCACAAAGACCGCCTCTTCGCCGGGCTGTACCTCGCCCACATATGGGAGCAGCTGGGCGTGCAGTTTGCGCCCGTAGGTTACGCTGGTGTCCAGAATATACTGCTGGCGCACCCATTGCTCAAACGGAACACCCTCCACTGTCGGGTTGGGGTTGCCCGAAATCTGGCTGAGCGCCTGGCGTGCAAGGTTAATCAGCGCGCTGGTGTCGTTGCGCAGGGCGGGCGTGTAGTTCTGATAGTAGAGCTGATTGAACACGCGGAAAAAGTTGGGGTACTCCATCGCGACCTTGAGCCACACGCTGCCCGCCATCAGGTAGCGCACCAGCCAGATGCCGCCCGTCGTGCCGCCCTGAATGCTCGCCTGTCGGAGCGAGGGCGCGATAAACGCCGGGCTGCCCAGCACAGGCTGGTTCCATGCGTCGTAGTAGGGGCGCGCATCGTAGGTGTTCTCCAGCGTGCGCTCCACGAAGTCGGGGTTCAGACCCAGTTGCGTGCGAAACACCGCCTTGCGTGCCACACGCGCCGTAACCGCCCGCGCAAAGCCCTCCTCCCACACATCAAATGCGAACCCCACATCGGCGTGGAACGCCAGCGTCATCAGATGCACCAGATTGACCGCCGCCGCTTCGGGCGAGTTGTAAATCGGGAACAGGAAGCGGTTGTTGGACACATCGTAAATCCCGCCCACCACCGCGTCGCGGTCGCCAATCTGATCGTCATAGTTCACCACCTGAATGGTCAGCGTGCGGGCAGGTTTGCCATACTCCGCCTCCACCAGCGGCGGCGCGACATTCAGCACCTGCTGGAGAAGATTCTTATAGTTGGCAGGGAACGGGTTTTCGCCGTCCACAATCTCAAACAAGAGCGTGCCGTTGCCCAATCCCCCATCGCGTGAGCGCGTCGGCAAAATCAGCTGCCCGTTCCGACGCAACGCTACGGCGTAAATCAACGGGAACCGATAGTCTTCGGGCAGGAAGCCGTAGCGCTTATAGAGCCGTATCAGCGGGCGTGCGCCCTGAATCTGCGCGCGAGCCACCTGCTCCACGCGCTGGCGGATCAACCGCTCTATCGCCTCGGCAGAACGCCCCGCGCGGTCTATGTCCACCACCACCAGATTCTGCGGACCGTTGCTGACCGCCGCGAAGGGCTTGTTCACCACATTGCGATAGATTTGCGCGGAGGCAGAGGCTATCAGCACGCCAATCAGAAGCCAGCAGAAAACCGTCCTTGCCATAATCGCTCTATCCTTAGACGCCCACAAGCGCAGGGGCGTTTCATGAGTGTACCCAACAGGAACGCTCTGTATCGTGGCGAATTCCAAATTGACCCATGCTCCCCGTTGATGGCGTCGACTACACCGCCCAGCTGGAGGCGCTGATTGCCCAGATTCGGGCAAAAGGGGTTCGCGATGAGCGTGTGCTGAACGCCATTCGTCAGATGCCCCGCCACCTGATGGTGCCGCCCGAATACCGCTCGCAGGCGTACATCGACCACGCCCTGCCGATTGGCGAGGGACAGACCATCTCGCAGCCGTCGCTGGTGGCGCAGATGACTGCGATTTTAGAGCTGCAGGGTACCGAGCGTGTGCTGGAAATCGGCACTGGCTCTGGCTATCAGGCGGGGATTCTGAGCCTGCTGGCGAAACAGGTGATTACAGTGGAGCGGTTCCCCCGACTGGCGCTGCGGGCGTATCAGACCCTGCGCCAGCTGAACCTCCCGCCGATTATCTGGGTGATGGGCGACGGCACGCGCGGCTTTCCCCCCTTCGCGCCTTATGACCGCATCATCGTCACCGCAGGCGCGCCGGGCAAGCCCCCCGAACCTTTGCTGCAACAACTTTCGCCAAAAGGGGGACGATTGCTGATTCCACTCGGCACGCGCCACTATCAGGTGCTGACCCTGTTCATTCGGCACGGCAACCGCTACACCACGCGCACCTTCGGCGAGTGTGTGTTCGTACCGCTTGTAGGCAAATACGGCTGGAAACCTGATGAGGTTTAGCCCCAGCGCAGGCGATAAATCTGCTGGTGGATCGCCCGCGCCGCCGAGACCATCTCAGGGTACGGTGTGTCGGTAATCGTGATAAACCCAATATTGTAGTTCTCGCCGTCAAACCAGCGCCCTGTGAGCGGCTGGTCTATATACTGGAACCAGTGGCAGCCCACAAAGTAGGGATGTTCCACCACGCTTCGGACATACTCCGCATACATCTGGGCGCGCTCCTGTTGATTGCGTGCGGGCACCAGCCCTGTGTGGAACATGCCCCGATCCAGCGCGCCGAAATGGAACTCGCCACTCAGAATCGGGCGGTCGTAGGCTTCCAGAAACTTCCAGCGGGCGCGTTCTATCCGTGGCACATAGAAGTTGAAACTCAGCACCTCGCTCGTCTCTGCCGCCGCCTCCACCGCTTCGGGCGTGTACCATGCGAATCGGCAGCCCAGGTAGAGGTGATTCGGCGCATACCGTCGCAGGGTCTCGCGCACGCTCCGGAAGTATTGCAGGGCGAACGCCTTCACATACGCGCGTAAATCCTGCAGGCACTCTGGGGTAGGCTTTTGAGAGCGCAGGTCGTGCGGGCGTTCCAGTGCGTCCCAGCTGGGGAAGGTGGTCTGCCACGCTTTGTTGAGCGCCTCAATCGTGCGGTACTTGCGATGGAGCTGTTCTATCAGCGCGCGCTTGGCAGGCGATTCGCTAGCTTCCAGCTCCAGCGCGCCGTAAGCCAGCCCGTAGCGTTTCGTCGGCTCGCCGTCCGCGCCCCAGCTCAGCTCGTTATCCACGAAGTAGCCGAGGCACCACGGGTCGTCGCCCACCTGCGAGGCGACCTGCCTCACGCTCGCCTCCAGATTGCGCTGGAAGCCTTCGTCAAACGGGTCGTGCATCTTGCCCCAGTAGTCCACGCCGCTACGCACGCGCTTGTGGTCGCCCCAGATGCCGACTGTCGCCACATAGGGGATTTTGCCGTTGCGGTAGAACTCGCTGGCAGACCAGTTCGCGATGGTGTTGAACCCCCACGCCCGCAGGCGCCGAAGCGTATGCTCGCGCCACACCTCCCGGTAGCGCTCGCCGTACTTGCGCTCCAGATTCGCCAGAAAGAAGTTATACGCCTTTCCCTCTTTGATGGGTCCCATCAGCGCGCCTGAGAGGTGGGCGTAGTATTTCGCGAGCGGGTCTTTCTCATCGGGCAGCCAGCGGAACATCTTCTCGCGCCCTGTGATGTAGGTATACTCCCCCCAGTTCACGCAGTCCATCCCTATGGAAAGGAAGAGCGTGCCATCGGGCGTAATGAACGCCCACTTGCCGTCCACCTTCTCCACGCGGAAGTAGCCTGTCGCCTCGCGTTTGGGTCCCGTCGCCCAGCCGCCGAAGCGGTCGCGTTCTGGGAGGTCGGGTATGCGCTCCAGCTCGCGCTGTTCGGCACGCAGCTGGCGGCGCATATGCTCTATACTGCGCACCTTGTGCGCCCAGTTCGCGTGCGCGTACTGCCCAAACTCGTCCACAATCCCCTCCAGTGGCTGATAGTAGCGTATCAGGTGGATGTTGTCCACAATCAGTCGCTTCGGGGTCTGGGGATGGTCCAGAAAAATCTGGAACGCCACGATGTGCGAAAGATTAATAGCGTTGCTGACAGTCGTGTTGACCGCCTGATAGCCCTTTAGCGCAGGCAGCCCCCGCATGCCGAAGTCCATCGGGTTCGGGGCGAGTGGCATCACGAAGCGGATGCGCTGTTTTGGGGGGATGGTGGCGCCGCCCTGTCGGCAGAAGCGCACGCCGTCGGCGCGGGGGTCTTCGTCCACCCGCACGCCGAACACAATCGGCTCTGGGGTCGGGTTCGTCAGGTCAAACGCCAGCCCGCTGTAGGCGCTCCAGTCCCACGCGGTCTCCGCACGGAACATCAGGTTGGGCCAGTCGGTTTTCGGCAGGAACTCCACCTGCAGGGCATAACGCCCGTGGGTAGCGCCCTCTCGCACGCGCGTCAGGCGCACATGGTTCGCCCGCGCCTGTGCCACCTCCGCTTCTGTTTCAAAAGAGTAGAGCCGTTGCACGCTCGTTCACCCCTCAAACGGATAGCGCACGCCCCATTCCGCACGCAGGCGGTCCATCAGGCGCACGATGCGCAGGGTCTCCTCCAGCGGCATCAGGGGACTTTCGCGCAAGCCCTGCTGCAGACAGGTATGCACATGGCGAATCTCAAACTGCAGTCCGTCGCCCTCGTAGGGGTACAGCAGATGCTCCTGCGAGCCGTCGGGGCGTATCAGAAACGCCTCCGACGGTTTCCACCACGGCGCGGGGAAGTGAAACATCCCTTCGGTGCCGCACAGGAACGCTTGCTTGGGCGTGTTCACCTGCAGGCTGGCGCTCAGGGTGGCGATGGCGCCGTTGGCATAACGGAACACCACACCTTCCAGCACATCCACGCCTGTTTCGCTGCGCGTCGCCAGCGAGACCACCTCCTGCGGCTCGCCGAGAAACCAGAACGCCAGCGCAATCGGGTAGATGCCCACATCCAGCAGCGCCCCCCCCGCTAAGTCAGGACTGAACAGCCGACTGTGGGGGTCAAACGGCGGCTGAAACCCAAAGTCCGCCTGCAGGTAGCGCACTTCCCCAATTTCGCCCGCCAGCACGCGCCGATGCACCTCCTGCATCACAGGGAAACAGCGCGTCCACATGCCTTCCATCACGAAGCGGTCGGTCTGGCGTGCGGCGGCAATCACCTGCTCCGCCTGCCGGGCATTCACCGTGAAGGGCTTCTCGCACAGCACATGTTTGCCTGCCCGAAGCGCGGCGAGGGTGTTTTCGGCGTGCAGGTTGTGCGGCGTCGCGACATAGACAATCTCCACCTCGGGATCGTTCAGCACGCCCTCGTAGCTGCCATAGCGTTTGGGGATGCCGAACTGGCTGCCGAACTGATCGGCGGTTGCCTGCGAGCGCGAGCCGACGGCAACCACCTGCGCTTCGGGCACATAAAACGCCGCCTGCATGAACCGCCTCGCAATCTTACCCGTACCCAGAATGCCCCACTTTGCCATTTCAGGGGATAGGATACCATGCGAGGCTATCCTTCTCTCAAAACGGCGGGTTGGGCGGTGGGGCGATCAGTTCGTCGGTGGTGCGCTCGTTGCCGGCGTGATCGCGGGCAATCAGTGTCACGCGCGCCGTGTTGCTGGGCAGGGCGCCCTCATAGCGGCTCGCGCTCTGGAGCTGAAGCACCACGGTCTGAGTCTGATTGCCAGCCACCACTCGCGCCACAACGCTGGCAACCCCCGTTTCGGCGTCCTGTACCACCGCCGACACATAGAGCGTCTGGCTTCGCCAGCCCAGTTCTACCTGGCTGATCTGGGGGGCGGCGGTGTCGGTGATGACGCCACCGCCTCCACCGCAGCCCGCCAGTCCTATCATCAGCACAAGACCCATCCACTGTTTGCGCATAAGGCACCTCCTTTTAGCGGGTCAGCATCACAGGCGTTGTGGCGCGGGCAACCTGTCCCTCGGTGGTCTCAGCCGTAATGACGAGCGTGTAGGCGCCCGGCGGTAGCGCACGCCCCTGCTGGTCGCGACCGTCCCACACGACCTGCTGAATGCCCGCGTTCCGACTACGGCTCTGCTCCAGCGTGCGGATGACCCGACCGCCCGATTGCACGCTGACCGTCACTTTCGCCGCCTCGCTCAGGTTGAACTGAACCGTGTAGGTGCCGCCCGTGTTGCGTCCGCCCTGCACCTGCAGGTTGGTGATTCGAAGCAGGCGGCTGGTGGCGACGAGGCTCAGCTCATAGCGGCGTGTGATGCCTTCGGGTGGCACGGTGATTTGCCACGCCGCGGCGCCGCGCAGGAATCGGCGCTCGCCTGTCTCCAGGTCGCGTAGCACGGGGTTCACACCGCGCGGCAGGCGTGCAATATCAGGCGCGGTCAGCGTGAGCGTGCGGGTTCTGGGTTCTTCGCTGGGCGGGACAACCAGCTCCAGCGTCCACTGGCGCTGATTGCGCGAGCGCGGCAGAGTCTCGGCTTCCATCGGCTTGCCATCCCGCACGAGGCGCAAGTGTAACCCATCCGACGCACTGCGTCCGGGTGGCGCGGGCGGCATCGCCACCTGCAAGCCCTGCTCGCTGCTGGAAAGCCCTACCAGCACCTCGTCGTACTGATTGCCCAGATGCGCGCCGATTCGCAGGCTCCAGCCGCCCTGCGCAGGCTCCGCACGGTTGCGCGTTCCCTGCGCGGCGGTTTCGGGCGTGGGCAGCACCAGCTCGCACGGCTGATGCGCATAAATCCAGTAGCCCCGCCACGGCTGGAGCTGATGCTCAATCCCGTTCAGCAGCTGGGCGTCGTACACCAGCTGGTAGCGTCCCTGTTCGGGCTGCCAGCCCCACAGGTACGGCTCCACAATCTGGCGCGCCGAGTTCTGATCCAGCGTGAATTCACCGTTGCTGGTACGCACTGTTATCGCCGCGCGGTTCCACACCAGCGGCTCGGTCCACGGGTTGGCAATCAGGTTCCAGCCTGCCTGAAGCGAAATCACATAGGGCTGTTCGGGGTCAGGCAGGTTGCCCACCACATTCGGCGCGACGGCGTTGGGCAACAGGGTCCAGTAGCCGCGTCCAATCTGGGGCGCCGTGGCTGCCTGCGGGTGTTGCACATACTGCCCTGTGGCGGGGTCATAGGTCGCCCACTGATTGTTCTGGAAGCCAAAGAGCGCCTTCACATCGGGGTTATCCAGCTGCACGGGGATACCCACCAGGTGCAGTCCTGCGCGGAACTGGGGCGGCTGACCGAAGCGCAGGGTGAGCTGGGGCGTATCGCTGAAGGGCAGGAGGTTGCCCACACGGTCGCGCCCGCGCGTGATGATACGGGTCTCGTCCCCGAAACGGCGTGCGCGAATATTGACCGTGCCCGACTCCTGGCGTGCGCCCGTGCCCTCGGTGTAGCCGAGCCGTCGGGCGTTGTTGCCCTCCAGCGCCCACACCTCCACCTCCTGCACACCCGAGGCGTCGTCAGTGGCGTTCCAGCGCAGGGTGGCTTTCGTCTCGGTCAGAGTCGTGCTGCTGGGTGCCTCCACGGTAATGCTGGGCGGTTGCTTGTCCAGCGTGAGCGTGTGCGTGTTGGTCACTATCGGCGGGTTGGCGCCCAGATGCGGGTCAAAGGTGATTACCGCCTGATTGGCAATCTGCGTGCCCGAGGCGGCGTCGCTGCGCGGGCGGATGCGGAAGCGCACCGCACCCTCGCCTTGCGGCGGGTTCGTGTTCGGCGGCAGGAAGCCCTCCGGATAGTAGTCGTTGGTGTTGGGGTCGATGCCGCTGAAGCGCACGCTGAGTTTGCGCGTGTTGGAGTCGTACTGGCTCACCACGCGCACCACCACAGGGCGCTCGGGACGCAGGTCAATCTGCGTGTTGAGGCTGGTCGTGCCTTCGGGCAGGCTCACGCGCTTGTTGCCCACCTGAATCTCAAAAAATTCCAGCGTGCTGGGGTCTAACGCTTCAGGCAGGGTGTCTTCCACCAGCACCTCTTCTGCGCCTGCCGTGGCGGTGGGCAGGTTTTCAAACAGCAGCTCGTACACGATGCTCTGATCGGGCGCGATGTAGCCTGCAACCCCTGAAGAGCCGCGCTTCTCGTTGGGGTCCCACGAAGTGCGCACAGGCATCGGTTGAATATTGGTAATCCGGGAAAAGTATTGCTCCAGCTGGCGCGAGCGTTTGATACAGTCGGTTCCAATACTGATAAAGGTGTTCGCGGTTGCGTTCAGGAACGCGCCCAGCGCCTCTGCCGGAATACCGCTCAGGTCTACGGGAATATCAAGCTCAGGCTCCAGCGGGCTACCCGCCACCTGGTCGGTCGCTGCCTTTAGCAGTTCCCCAAGAATCTTCTCCGTGTTGCTCTTGAGGATAGACCCCACATCGCCTTGACGAAGCCCCTGATATGCCTCCCACATATTGTAGAAGGCGTCTGCGATGGACTGCGCCACTTGCTCGCGTGTCTGTTCAGGGAGATGGCGATAGCGCGAGTTTATGTAGAGGAAAAGATCGGCTTTATCCGCGAGCGCCTCCTTGATTTTGCTCTGCCCCATGCTGATAACCTCGCTGGTGAGCGCGTCGCGCAGATAGTCGAAGACGCTCCGATCGCTAAAGCTGGTGAAGCACTGCATAATCTCGCGCAGGTTTCTGGGGTCGTCCAGCATCCACTCCAGAAGACGGTCGCGAGTGCTGTTGGGAATGTCCCAATCCATCTCCGCCAGGGCGGTGGCGATGGCAGTCTTCAGACCATATTCCTGGAAGATCTCGCACGATACTTTGAGGACCATCGAGCCTGCAATAAACAAGCCCGAAGCAGCGAAATACGCGAGGGGAACGAAACGCCCTCGCCCTATCTGGGGAGTTGCGGCGCGTCCGCTACTGAACGCGCGCACTTCCACGGTGTAATAGCGCGTCGTGTTGGCAGGGATTAGCGAAAGCGGCACCGTTATCAACACAGACTCAGGATTCAGGGGGCGTCGCCCGCTCTGAAGCACCTGACCCGTCTGAGCATCAATAACCCGATACTCAAAGTCGTAAGCGCCTGAGTTCAGGTCCGTCTCCGTGAAGGGCACGCGCACCGAAAGCGTGGGAACTTCGGGATACGCGCCTGTGGAGACCGCCACCGTGAACCGCTCCCACCGCCCTGCGCGGAAGAAGCTGGGTCCCCAGAAGTCAACAATCTTCAGGCTGGGCGGGGTGATGGGCGTCCACAGGCTATACTGAACCAAGTTTACATAGGGTGAACGCAAAACAAGGTTTACATAAGTGTTCTCGCGCACCTGATTGTACAGATCGTGGAAGACAAGAGTCAATCGCGTACCCTCTTCGTTCACAAGCACTCGCACGGGGGTCAACTCCCGTGAGTCGATAGCAGCGTCGGGGTCTTGAATGACCAGCACGCCCTGCATCCCATCGTGGAAGCCGCTTCCCTCCACCTCCACAATCTGGTCGTACTGGAAGGGCGAGAAGTTGGGCGTGACGCGCGAAATCGTGGGCGTGCCCCGCACAATCTCGAAGGCATTCGCGAGGGTCTTCGCTTCGTCGCTGTAGCGTACCTCAATATCCCACGCGCCCAGATCGGTAATCTGCACAGGGAAAGTGCCCTGTAGCACGATTCCGCCGTCATAGTAGTTCGTATAGCGTTCTACCTGAGTCGGTTCGCGCACCACATCGCCCTTGCGTAGCACGAAGGTGGTGTTGTTATCTGCGTCAAACGCCAGCACCCGCAGGGTCAGCGTGCGCGACAGATTGCTGAACTGATTGCCTGAAGTTTCCTTCCGCACGCCCCGATACTGGTGGAAACTCAGAGTGCTTCCGTAATCGCTGGCGCCCAGCTGACGCACAGAGGGCGTCCACTGCTCGAAGAAGCCATCAGGCAGGATGTCGGCACGGTTGAAAGTGAGCCGCCAGCGGTTGCTGCCCAGCGACTCAACCTGCGCTGGCGTGAGCGTGCGCCGCGCGTTGCCAAACCCTGTCGAGAGCTCAAACTGAAGCGGTTCTCCGCCCACTGCACCGTTAACCGTAACCTCTATCGCCACGCTCGGCTCGTCGCGCAGGGCGTAAATCCGCTGCGCCACCTGCAAATCCAGCGACGGACCGCGCACCGTCAGCGTGCCAGCATTACTGGAGCGGTTATTGCTGTTCGTGACCACTACGCTGACACTTATCGGCGCACTCAGATTCAGCGCCTGCAGGCTGCTCAGGTCAAAGGTCGCCTGCAACTGGCGCTGGCTGACGAACTGCACATTGGTGGCAGCAATCGGCGTGAAACTTGCGCTTCCCGAAGGGCGAACCTCCACCTGAGCGCCTGGTGTGAACAACTCGCCGTTAATCGTCAGGCTCACACTACTTTGCGGGTAGACCGTGTTCGGCGTGATGGAGCTCACCACCGGCACAGGCTCCACAATCGTGAAGCCGTTGGCGAGGCGCACTTCCGCGTTATCGGGGCTACGCACCACCACATCCCACTGCGTGTTGATGGGTTGCCCTGTGAAATCGAAGGTCGCCTCGATACGGCTGGCACTGCGCACATTCACACTGGTGGGGGTAATCGTGGCGGCGCCCCGCTCCAGACGCACCGTAGCCCCTGAGGGGAACCCTGCGCCGTCAATCACAATCGTCAGTGTGCCCGCGTTCCCCGCACGGTTGGGAGTCACGGCGCTGATGAGCATTCCTCCAGTGCCAATCAGGTTCTGATAGACAATCAACCCATCCGTGCCTGCAGAGCCAATCACAAGGTCGTTCGTGAAGTGCAGGTGTTGCAGGCGTGCATCCAGCGTCTGGGTGCGGTAGGGGGTAAAGTTGGGAAAGTCGCTCACCCGGTAGATTTCCAGCCTGCGATTCCACGGGTCGTACACGAAGAAATAGCCCTCTTCACTGTAAGCCACGCGCGGCAGGGAAACGCCCGACATGACACGCTGCGCCACTATCTGAGGTGAAGCAGGGTTGGACACATTCACCAGCGCCAGCTCGCCGCTGAATCCCGCCACAAGGGCGTAGCCTGAACCCGCCGCAACATTCGTCGCGGAGAAGGGGATGTTCAGCGAAGCAACCTGACTGGGATTGTACGGGTCGCTGAGGGAGTAAATTCTAAAATTGTCTGTACTACCGCCCAAAACCGCGTAGAGATACCCTGCCCGGATGTCGAACCTGCTAATGAACGGAATGTCGCTGGCAACCTGCGGCGAGGCGGGATTGGAGATGTCCACTATTCGAACTCCGCTCGTCATCGGCGCACTGCTAAACGCCAGCACATTCCCCGCGACTCGCACGCGGTCTTCATAGACGGGGTTGTTCGGCGGCGTCGGGTTATTAGACCAGACGACCGTGCCACTGCTTCCAGACATCTGCACCAGTTTGAGGTTGCCAGATTGGGCTATCGCAAACAGGTCATTATCCACCTGGGCAATACTGCTACCGCTGCTGCCAATGTCCACCACCTGCTCGCGTGTTGGTGTGGCAGGCACGCTCACATCGTACACCACGAGACCTTTCTCTTCCGCGGCATAGACTTTTGCGCCGCTGCGAAGCGCCTCACGCGGCGCCGGCACTGCGTACTCCACGCCAGGAGTCGGGTTTGTCGGGTTGCTCAGGCTGAAAATCCGATACCACGAGTCGCCTGAACCCAGCAAGCGCGCATTTGCCGCATCTACCGCATTCACGCGCCCTATTGGCACCACAGCCACCTCGGTGGGGGCGGCGGGGTTGCTCACATCCACAATCTGGGTCTTGCCAGCGCTGTTGGAAAGATACAGATAGTTGCCGAAATGCGCCATGCGCGCCGTGTAAGTGGTGTTGAAGGTGCTAATCAAGCTCGGCGCGTCGCGATTGGTGATGTCCACCAGGTGAACCCGTTGCGCGTTATAGACATCGCTCAGGGCGTACAGGGTGTTGCCCGACACCTGCACGCGCATAATCGTGCCCGACAGGCTCAACGAGCCGACTCGCGCGGGGTTATCGGGCTGGCTGATGTCCCAGATGCCCAGACCGCTGGTTCCTTCCGCCGTGTAAAGCCGATTGCCCACCACCACCCCGTCGGAGGCGCTCATGCTCACCGAGCGCACAAACACGGGCGCGCTCGGATTGGCTACACTCACTATCCGCATATCGCCCGAATAGGGGAACATATACAGATAGTTGCCGTTCACCACGATGCGCGTGATGGTGGGCGTGCTGCTGGGCATGGCTATGTCAGCGACTACTGTCGGCGAAGCAGGATTGGAAACATCCACCACCGTCAAATAGGGCGCCCCTGACACCATCGGATCGTTGGCGATATAAACGAAGTTGCCGCTTTTGGCGATGGCGGAGGCTTGCTCGCGCCCAGAAGGAAGTGGCAGCACGGCTCGCTTAGTCAACGAAGAACCCACCTCCAGCACCAGAAGCAACTTCTGCGGAGTCAGAGAGTAGACCCAGTTGCCTTCCAGTATCGCCTGACTGCCAGGGGGTTCGCTGGAGATACTACCTAATCGTGATAAGACTTGCGCGGACGAGTGAGAGGCGAATGCGATGGCACATAACGCAACAACCCATTTCCTTTGCCACTGCTTTCGTAAACCCCACATCGCTACAACCTCCGCGAGTACTTACTCCGTCGTGCGAGTAGAATGACAGGAGTATCAAACCCTGCCAGCAGAATTGTCGGCTGTAGCGCGGAATTCTTCAGGGGGAAACAGACTCCGCCCCTCCGCCGTGTGGGCAGGAGGGGCGGAAGGAGAGGTTAGCTACCGAACTGGAACAGCACCGCGATCAGGTCGGCGTCGTCTACTACACCGTCGCCGTTCAGGTCAGCAACCGTTTCGCCTTCAGTGCCGAACTCCAGCAGGACCTGCAGCAGGTCGGCGTCGTCCACCACGCCGTCGCCGTTCAGGTCAGCGGAAGGCGTGTATTTCACCACGAGCAGGTAACGCGCCTCGGCGTGGGGGTCTTCAGGGAACGCGCTCCCTGCCACCAGCAGCGCGCCCTGCGGCTCCACAAAGAGCGCCTGAGGCTCCATCGGCAGGCGCATGCCCCACAGCACCGAACCGGCTCGCGTCAGCCGGGTGAGGAAAGGCGGATGCGCATACGCGACAATCGGCTGCCCCGCGGCGTTGATGCCCAGCACGCCCCGTAACGAGAGCCCACGGGACGAGGTGTGCCCTGTCGGAACGACCATATCCTGCTCCAGCGTGCCATTCGGGGAGAAACGAAGCAGGCGCATACTCACCTGCTCCAAGCGGTCGTTTGCCCACAAGACGCTCGTGGTCAGGGCATACAGCCGATTTTGCGCATCATGCGCCATGCTCAGCAGGTAGTCATCGTAATACGCGCTGGTATAGCGATAAGCCCACTCGCGGGAGCCATTCGGGTTGTAGAACAGCAGCACAATATCGTCGCCCGTAGTGCCCCCAAACGAGTGAATCCCAACCACCGCGCCCCTGCCCGGCACGGTGTAGCCAATCACGGGCACATCGAAGCCCCGCACAGCGCCAGAGAAGAGCTCGGGAGCGCCAACCCACTTGTAAATGTGCGCGTCCACCCAGCCTGTGAAAGTGCCCCGTGTGCCCAGCACCAGCCCGCTGAAGGGGTTCGCAAACCGCGCCACGCCCCACGGACGCTGATTCACCCGTTGCGAAACCGGATGGAGCGTTCCCGAATCGGCATACACGGTAAACAGTTGCGCCTCACTTTCGCCTGTGCTGATGCGCTCGGTGGCGACTCCAACTGCCTCATCCTGCTCGTCCCACACGAGTCCTACCGCGCGATAGTGCAGGTTCGGCGCATCCGCAGGCATCTCCAGCATCTGCTGTACCTGTCCGCCCGCATCAACGCGATAGAGCCGCGCCCGCAGGTAGCCGTCGGCGTTCATAAACTGCCCCAGCAGGTACAGGTGCTGATAGCCGAACCCCGACACCTCCACAGCGTCCACAAACGCATCGTCCAGCAGGGCGCCGTCCTGAACCAGCGTCCATTCGGGCGTTCCGTCGGGGCGCAGTTTGATGGCGAAGGCATCGTAAGCATTCAGTGGGGTCTCCACCGCGCCCAGCAACAGCAGCCCGCCGTCGGCAAGTTTCAGCGCCCGGCGCAGCTCCGCAACCTGACCACTGCCCTGTTCAGGAAACCGATACTGCCACGCCTCACGCAACTGCGCATGCGCGCTCAGCGCCAGAACCGCAAGTATCCCGGATAAAGTCCAGCGTTTCACCGTGGCTCACCCCCTCAGAAGGGCGCAAACATCGGCATATAGCCGCAGGCGTCGGTGTGCGCCCCACCCGGCACGCCATGCAGGTTATACTGGGTGAACGGGTCCTGATACGGGTCGGTGTCGTTGGGAGCAAAGCGCGCCCCGACCCGCATCGCACGCAGGTGCCCCCATATTGATACGAGGAACATCCCGCGCGTATGAATCCACATCGACTGGCTCGGCAGGCGCACTTCACCGCGCGGATAGTGGGCGTTCGGGTTCACGCACCGCTGATAGCGACAGGGCAAACTGGGGTTATCACAGCGCAGGTACGGGTTCACAGGGGCAAACCCCACAATATATGTGCGCCCCAGACCCTCCCAGACCGCCGGGATTTGTTCCATCGGATTCTCAAGATGCGCCAGGGTCAGGTTATGCAGATACCCGTTGTAGGTGTAGCTCACGCCATAGGGGGAGCGTGAGCGTACCGTATAATCTACGCCCTCCACCTTCTCCGGAATGGCAGCGGGACAGCGCCATGGGTTCGGGCGTTTCTGGGGCATACGCACATAGGGCAGAAGCGCATTCGCCCAGATTCCGTCGCCGTTCGGCGCGTTCAGATTATGCCAGCCGGGCGGCACCTGCCCCATCTGGTTCCAGCGCCATGGCGCGTTCGGATGTTCGCGTTCATACGCCAGCGGGAATGCCTCATCCCAATCTTGGAGGTACATCCACATGGAATAGCCGATAAGGCGCAGCTGCTCAGCGCATACCTTCTCGGCGTCGTCAAAGTGATCCACCGTTGCACGCACTACCTGGGAACAGGCAAAGCCCACCCCCAGAATCGCAGCCCAGGAGACAAATCTCCTTTTCATCGCTGTGCCTCCTGCAGGAATTATACTCCACAGTGTTGAAATTTGGGGTACAATAGCAAGGAGAGGGGCGTCGCATGCTGATTCCGATACGCGACCATAATCCGACACGGAGTTTTCCCATCGTCACGGTGTCGCTCATCGTGATTAATGTGATTGTGTTTATTATGCAGAACTTAGACCCCGCGATTACCTACTACTACTCCGCCATTCCTGCCGAGATTGTGGGCGTGGAGTTGAATCCCTTCCAGAAGTTTCAGCTCCAGCAGGCAGGGATTCGCGTGGAGCCTGCCGTGCCGCCGCTGCTGACCATCTTCACCTCGATGTTTCTGCACGGCAACTTCTGGCACATTCTGGGCAATATGTGGTCGTTGTGGATTTTCGGCAACAATGTGGAAGACGCGCTGGGGCACTGGCGCTATCTGTTGTTGTATCTGTTCTGGGGTTTTGTGGCGGCATGGTCGCATATCTTGTTCAACTGGAACTCGCCGATTCCCGTCGTGGGGGCGAGTGGTGCGATTGCGGGTGTGATGGGCGCGTACCTGGTGCTGTTCCCCCATGCGCGAGTGGATTGCGTCTTGCTCTTTTTCATCATCACCTTTGTGGAAGTGCCTGCCATCTTCTTTCTGGTGTTCTGGTTCGTGATGCAGTTTCTGGTGTATAACCCTGGGGTAGCACATCTGGCGCACATTGGTGGCTTTGTGGCGGGCTATCTGGTGCTTCGGATGATGGGCGGTCGGGCGTTGCTCGGTCGTCGGCGATATTATTATGACGAATGGTAGGAGGGAGAGCAAATGTCTTCCAGAAAGCCCGGGCAGACTCTGCGTGAAAATCAGCGCTGGCTCAATCGCCAGACGCTCTGGATTACTCTGGCAGCAGCTCCCGTTGCACTTCTTTTGATTGTCGTGTTCCTGCGAGAGCTTGTTAACACGCTAATGGGCAATCACTCACCCATCAGAGCCATCGTTGGGTTGCTCCTTCTGATGGGTTTGATGGGCGTCGTTTATCTGATTCAGTTCTTAGACCGTCGGGAGCGTATTTTCCATATCGGCGCCAGGGGCGAAGAGCGCGTGGGGGAGGCGCTGGAAACCCTTCGTCAACACGGCTGGCACATTTTTCACGACATTGCCCTGCCCACCGTCGGCAATATCGATCATGTGGCGGTGGGCACGAAAGGCGTCTTTATTGTGGAGACCAAAAACCATACGGGCACGATTGTGCTTGAAAACGGGCGTCTGGCGCGGGTTGGGCGCCCTCTGGAGAAGGATTTCGTGGCGCAGGCAATGCGTCAGGCGGCGGCTTTGGGACAGCTCCTACACCAGCGTACGGGGTTGCGCGTATTTGTACAGCCTGTGGTGTGTTTTGTAAGGGCACGCCTGTTGCTACAAAGCCCGCGCGTTCAACAGGCGGTGGTGCTTTCCTATGCCGAACTGTTGAACTATCTTCACCGCCATCCCGACGGACGCCTGACCCCTACTCAGGTTTCTGCGATTGCCAGCGTGTTAGCACAACTGAACCGATGAGAGTCATAGACTGCGGAAGCCCCCGCTTCCGCAGTCCAAACTCTAAGGAATCACCTTATTCAGGGGATACTCCACCAGCCCCTCCGCGCCAGCCTTGCGCAGGCGGGGGATTAAATCACGCGCCACACGCTCCTCGATAATTGTCTCCACAGCATACCAGCCCTTGTCGCTCAGGGGCGAGAGGGTCGGCTTGCGGAGCGCGGGCAACTCGGTCAGCACCGCGTCGAGACAGCTCTCATGCACATTCATCTTCAGCCCCACCAGCGCACCCGCGTTCAGAGCGCCCTGCAACATCAGCGCGATGCTCTCTATCTTCTCACGCTTGGCAGGGTTCGCCCACGCCTCATGATTGGCAATCAGGCGCGTGGTGGAATAGAGCAACACATCCAGAATTCGCAGGTTGTGCGCCCGCAAAGAGCTGCCCGTTTCCGTGTTCACCACAATCGCATCCACCAGCTGGGGCACTTTCACCTCGCACGCGCCCCACGAAAACTCCACATGCGCCTGCACCCCGTGCTGCTCCAGATAGCGCTGGGTCAGGCGGACATACTCGGTGGCGATGCGTTTGCCCGCGAGATCCTTCACGCTCTGGAACGGCGCGTCGTTATGCACCGCCAGCACGACCCGAATGGGGTTGCGTGTGCTTTTGGAATACTGCAACTCCAGCACCTCATGCACCTGCGCGCCGCAGTCCTGAATCCAGTCGTAGCCCGTAATGCCCGCATCCAGCACGCCGTCCTGCACGTAGAGCGGGATTTCCTGCGGGCGCAGCAGCACCGCCTCAATCTCAGGGTCGTCCGCTACAGGCTCATAAGAGCGTCCAGAGGGGATATGGAAATTCCAGCCTGCTTTCTTAAAGAGCGCAAAAGTCGCCTCCTGCAAACTGCCCTTCGGCAAACCCAACTTGATTTTCAACGGCTCTTGCATAGCGCGAATTAGGATACCCTGTGGGGGTGGGCGGCTCGTGGGGTATCCTATACCCCACGATGCGTCGGCTTGGTGTGCTTCTCGGCTTGACAACCCTGATCAGCGTGCTCTACCCTCAACCGTTGCCCCCTTCTGTGGCGCTCACCCGCCAGATGGGTCTGGAAGGGCGCGTGATGTGGGTGGACGCCACGGCGAACCTGTTCTGGCTGATTGACCGCGAAAAGATTCGGGAGTTCGTGCAAAACTGCAAGTCCGTCGGCATCAACACGATCGTGCTGGATGTGAAGCCCATCAGTGGGCATGTGCTGTATCACAGTAAGATTGCACCCAAACTCACCGAGTGGCGCGGCGTGCGCGTGCCCGAAGAGATGGACATCCTGCAGGTGTTTCTGGAGGAAGCGCACGCCGTCGGGCTGGAAGTGCATGCCAACATCAATGTGCTTTCCGAAGGGCACAAGATGTTCCAGACTGGTCCTGCTTATGAGAATGTGGACTGGCAGATGGTGGCGTATTCGCGTCGGCGGATTTTGAGCCTGCCCGACGGCACGCCCTACGAGCTGAACCGCTTTGATACCACCCCGCCCACGGATGGGATTGCCGCTTATCGGCGCAACCCCGCGCCTGTGCCGCCCGCAGGGCGCAACTGGGCGTATGCGATTTTAACCGACGACCTGCGCGTGGAAGCCGTAATTGACGGCATGTTCGTGAACCAGCCGATTCCGCCGCCGCCCAACGGCTGGGTGCTGGTGGCTGACGGCACTGCAAGCGAGAAATTAGAGCGCCTTGCCGAACTGGGCACGCAGCTACGGCTGGAGACCTACCCCGTGCTGACGCCAATTGCCGAATCGGACACCGAGGGGATTGCGGTGTTTGTGAATCCCCTCCATCCCGAGGTGCGCCAGCGGCTGATGGCGATTATTCGCGAAATCTGCACGAACTACCCGATAGACGGCTTTGTGCTGGACCGAATGCGCTGGGCGAATGTCTATACCGACTTTTCAGAGCGCACGCGCCGCGCTTTTGAGGCGCTCTACGGTCCCGTGCAGAACTTCCCCGACGACATCCTGCGCCCGCCCGTTTTGCCCCGCGACGGATTCGAGCGCGGACCCCGCTTCGGACAGTGGAGCGAGTTTCGCGCCCGCGTGATTCGCGACCTGTTGCGCGAGATTCGGCAAACCATTGAGTCGATTCGCCCGATGCCCATCGGCGCGTATGTGGGCAGCTGGTACCCAATTTATTACGAGCTGGGGGTCAACTGGGCGAGCGACGCGCTGGAGCGCCCCTACGGCTTCGTGGGCGAGGAATACCGCTTCACCTCCTATGTGTACGATATGGACTATCTGATGCCGGGCACTTACTTCAACATCCCCTTTATGAACGAGGCGGCGCTCTACGACGGCGACGAGGTGCGCACCGTAGAAGGCATGGCGCGGCGCGTGATGCAGTGGACAAACGGCGAAATGTTTGTGTACGCGGGAGTCTACGCCGAGGACTACCGTCGCGACCCTGCGGGGTTTGAACGCGCCATCCGCGCCGCGTGTCTCAGCTCGAATGGCGTGATGATTTTTGACGCTTACCACATCGTGAGCTGGGACTGGTGGGAGCCGATTCGGCGCGCCCTGCGTGCCGACCGTACCGAGACCCCGCTTGCCCCCCACCAGCTGCCCTCGCTGCTGAAAAGTCTGCGAGGGGTGATAGCGCCGTACTGAAGGCGCCTCGCAGGTATAATTCTATCGCGATGGCGAAGAACATCATTCCGCTGGGCGCAGTGCAGTTGCCTCTCAGTAAGCCCCGAAGGCGCACGCGCGAAGTACGGGTGGGTTCCACCGCGATTGGTGGCTCCAACCCCGTTCGCGTGCAATCGATGATTACCGCCGAGACGATGAACACCCCTGCGGCGGTGGAGCAGATTATCCAGCTCTACGAGGCAGGGGCGGAGATTGTGCGCGTTACGGCGCCCAACCTGCGTGAAGCGCAAAACCTCGGCGAAATCCGTGCCGAACTCAAACGGCGCGGCTACGGACACATCCCCCTCGTCGCCGATGTACATCACCAGGGCATGGAAATTGCCCTCGAATGCACCAAGCATGTAGACAAGGTACGCATCAACCCGGGGCTGTTTGTGTTCCGCAAGCCTGATCCCACCCGCACAGAATATTCGCCCAGCGAGATTCAGCAGGAGCTGGAAGCGATCGAGAAGGCGCTCCTGCCTGTGATTCGCGCCTGCAAAGAGCGCGGCGTCGCCATGCGCATCGGGGTCAATCACGGCTCCCTCTCCGAACGCATTAAAGTGATGTACGGCGACTCCCCACAGGGCATGGTGGAGTCGGCGATGGAATACATCAAAATCTGTGAGGCGCACGGCTTCAAAGACCTCGTGATTTCGCTCAAAGCCAGCCGCGTGCCGATTATGCTCTCCGCCAACCGCCTGATGGTACAGCGCATGGAAGAGGAAGGGATGGACTATCCGCTCCATCTGGGCGTAACCGAGGCAGGCGATGGCATGTACGCGCGAATCAAAAGCGCAATCGGGATTGGAACCCTGCTGGCGGAGGGAATTGGCGACACGATTCGCGTCTCGCTGGCGGAAGACCCCGTGAACGAAATTGAGGTCTGCTACGACATTCTGCAGGCGCTTGGGTTGCGCAAGACAAAGGTGGAATACATCGCCTGCCCCTCCTGCGGGCGCACCAAGTTTGACCTGCCCACCGTGCTGAACCAGGTCCGCGAAGCCACCAAACACCTGGTGGGACTGGACATCGCGGTGATGGGCTGCTTGCCTCCTGACCAGCCCGTGATGACCGAATCGGGGTTGAAGCCCATCGCCTCAGTTCAGGTTGGCGAGCGCGTGCTAACGGAACGCGGCACGCTGGAACCCGTTTCGGCGATAGAGACGCATTCGTTTGAAGGTGAACTCATAGAGATTGTGCCACGCGGGGCGCCACCCCTGCGCCTGACGCCCAATCATCCGGTGCTGGCGCTCACCCGTTCCAGCATAGTCAAAGGGGGACGCACGCGCTGGCAAAATGTCGCAGACCTCGCCAACCGCTGGCAGGAAGCACGCTGGTACGCGGCAGAAGCCATCACGCGCGACCATGTGCTGCTTTATCCTGTTCTGCAGGCAAATCAGCTCCCAGAGCGCGTCCCAGACGAGCCAAAACACATAGCCGAATTCCTCCGCACCCTCTGGCTCTGTGATGGGTATTGCGGAGTCGTTCGTGGCTACCCACGAGCGACTTATGTAACGGTCTCCCCCGCTCTGGCGTTTGCGGTTCACCAGATGCTGCTGCGTCTGGGCATTCCAGCGTCCCTGGCGGTCAAGCAGCCTGCCAACCGACAGCGCACTTACATTATCAGCGTCACCAGCAGTGAGGCTCTACGGCGGTTTGCGGACTGCCTCGGATTCAAAGTGGAGGTGCCTGAGAGCCGCCAGCGCACGGGGCGACTCGCCCTCGATTCGCACTACCTCTACCTGCCCGTTGTAGAGGTGAGGCGCCTGCCCTATCGCGGAGTGGTTCATAATCTGGAGGTGGCGCACGCACATACCTACACAGGTTCGCTCTGTGTGGTGCATAACTGCATCGTTAATGGTCCGGGTGAGATGGCAGACGCTGATTATGGCTATGTGGGGCGTGGCGGCGGGAAGATTGCGCTCTATCGCAAGGGGCAACTGGTCAAAAACGACATCCCTGCGGAGCGTGGCGTGGAAGAGTTAATCGCCCTGCTCAAAGCCGACGGCGTATGGCGCGACCCAGAATGAGCCACTCCCAAGAACGCCTCTCGGAGCTGTTTCTCGGAGTTCTGGACACAGATGCCGACGGCACGGTCTCCGTAGACGAGGTACTTCAGAGGGCTGGAGACCGGGGGTACGGTTTTCTGCTTATCCTGCTCGCAATTCCGGCGTTTATCCCGGTGCTGCCGCCCGGCACTTCCACAATACTGGGGCTTCTCATGAGCCTGATTGCGTTGCAGATGCTCTGGGGGCGCGCGGTGCCCTGGCTGCCTGCACGCTGGCGGCGCCATCGGCTTGCGCCGCAAACGGTGATGGCACTGCAAACGCGCGGGGTTGCTATCCTGCGCCAGCTGGAGCGCATCTCCCGTCCCCGTGGCAGGTGGCTGGTGCGCAACGGCTTCATGCTCCGCTGGCACGCCCTACTGGTGATTTTTATGGCGCTTGTGCTTTCCTCGCCCCTACCCTTTCTGAACACCCTGCCTGCGCTGGGGGTGTTGCTCATCGGCATCGGGCTAATGAACCATGACGCCTACTTCCTTGCGGCGGGCAACCTGATTGCGCTGGTGCTGGCGTTTCTGGTGGGCACGAGCTTCCACCTGCTGGTGGAGGCGGTTCGTCGGGTTTTGATGCTCTAACGGGGCGCAGGAGGTACAATTGCCAGCAAACATATAAGAGGCACTACAGCGATGGTTCACCTGATTCAAGGCGACTGCTTACAGGCACTGGACACGATACGCGAGCAGGGCATCCCGATAGCCCTGACCTTCTTAGACCCACCCTTCAACCAGGGCAAAGACTATGCCTACTTTGACGACGACCAACCAGAGCCTCTCTACTGGGAATGGCTGAGTCAGGTGTGTCAGAAGGTTTACGAGTGTACCGAAGAGGGAGGCGCAATCTATTTTATGCAGCGCGAGAAGAATGCGGAGTTCGTACTACGCACTCTGCGCGAAACAGGCTGGACGCTCCAGAACCTGATTATCTGGCTCAAAAAAACCTCTGCAGTGCCCGGTTTCAGTCGCTTTGGTAAGCAGTATCAGATTATTGCCTTTGCCACGAAAGGACGACGCCCACGCGTGTTCTATCGGCTGCGGATAGACCTCCCTCCCGAACCCTATCACAGGTATCCTCGTGAAAACGGAGTGTTCGTAACTGACTGCTGGAGCGATATTCGCGAGCTGACCTCAGGCTACTTTGCCGGGGACGAGGCGCTAAGGGACGCACGCGGAGAGCGCCTCCATAAACAGCAATCGCCTGTCGCTCTGTTGCTGCGGATTCTACTCTCTTCCACTAAGCCAGACGACTGGGTTCTGGATCCCTTCGCAGGCACAGGCACGACAGCGGTGGTAGCAGAGCAGCTGGGACGCCACTGTGTTGCAATTGAGATTGACCCTGCCTATGTCCAGTTGATTCGCGATAGGCTGGAAGCGCGGCGTGAGGCGGATTCCGTGCTTCCGTGGCGCCACTACTACCGATTTACTCCCGAGCTGGACGCTATCTGGGACCCTGAGAGCAGTCAGGGATGGCTGCGCGATGTCCAGATGACCCTATTCAGGGAGCGATGACCTTATGGCAATTTTCAGATTGACGGCTTACTGGTCGTCCTCTGCTCGCTGAAGCATAAGCGCAACGGTACCTACACTGTCATACAAGCCCACATTCCTTGACCGAGCGAACAAGGTACAATTCCCCCGCTATGAAACGCGCCGTTTTTGCGACTGTTGCGACAGGTGTTGTGGCGCTTCTTGTGGCAGGCTGTTTGACCGCCCAGCGTCCCGGTTCCCCAAACCGCTCCCCCGCAGCGCCTCAAGCTCAGCGCGGCGCAGGCGTGCCCCCATTCTGGGTGCGACCCGGCTATCGGGTAGACCTCGTGGCAGACAATATCGAGAACGCCCGTTTTATGGAGTTTGATAACAGGGGCACGCTCTACCTGAGCCGCCCCCAGAAAGGCGACATCCTCACCCTGCGCTGGCGCAACGGACGCTACGAGATTGTGAACACCTTCGTGTCGGGCTACCCCACCGTGCATGGAATGCACTTCGCCGACGGCTGGCTCTGGTTCACCCAGACGGGCGCGATTCATAAAGCCCGCGACACTAACGGCGACGGCAAAGCCGACGAGGTGGTCACGGTTATCCCCGAAGGCAAGTTACCCCGAGGGGGCGGACACTGGTGGCGTCCCATTCTGGTTACGGACCGCTATATCTATACTGCTATCGGCGATTCTGGCAACATCAACGACGAGACCGAAACCGAGCGTCAGAAAATCTGGCGATTCAACAAGGATGGCACGGGCAAAACGCTGTTCGCCAGTGGCATCCGCAACACCGAGAAACTGCGCCTGCGCCCCGGCACTAACGAAATCTGGGGCATAGACCACGGCAGCGACTGGTTCGGGCGCACACTCGGCGAGCGACCGGGCACCTTCCAGCCCATCACTGACTATAACCCGCCCGATGAACTGAACCACTATCAGGAAGGCAAATTCTATGGGCATCCTTTCATCACGGGAAACAAGCTCCCCCGTATTGAGTATCAAAAACGCCCCGATATTGTGGAGCTGGCGGACAAAACCGAGCCGCCCGCGTGGTGCTTCGGGGCGCACTGGGCTGCCAACAGCTTCACCTTTCTCACGAAAGACCACTTCCCCAATCACAAGGGCGATATGTTCGTGGCGTGTCGCGGCTCGTGGAACCGCGTGAAACCAGACGGCTATCGAATCGAGCGCGTGCTGTTCGATGATGTAACAGGCAAGCCGTTCGGGAGCCTCACCATCGTGAAGACGCTCACAGAAGACGGGCGCGTGCTGGCGCGTCCAGTGGATTGCGCCGAAGCGCCCGACGGCAGCGTGCTGTTCACCTGCGATACGACGGGTAGAATCTACCGCATCTCATGGATTGGAGGCAAGAGTCATGCGAAAGGCGATTAGCGTCAGCGCGTGCGTGCTTGGATTGGTATTGATAGGGCTGTCGGGCACCAGCCCGCGCCCTGCTAAAATAGAGGTCGTCTCCACCTTTGAAAAGCGATGTAGCTCATGTCATGGCAAGGAAGGCTCGCTATTTGAGAAGGAGTTCGAGAAAAAATACAAAACGGAGCGTGAGTTGACCGAGATGGTGGAGAGCATGCCGGGCGCAATTGGCATGCCTTCAGAGGCGATAGCGCCGATGGTGGCGTACATGCGCGCCATCAGTCGGGGTGAGCCGTATCTGGTGTGGACACGCGAGAGTCAGGGGGCACTGGAAGGCGAGGTCGCACCGCAGGGCGCTCGAATTCAGGCGCGTGCGGGGAAAACCAACCTCAAGGTGGAGCGTTCGGGCACGAACCGATGGCGCATCCGCCTGCCGCAAAATGTCAAGCCCGCCGATGTAGAGTTCACGCTTTCGCACAACGCGCGCACGGTGCGCCTGCGGCTCAAAGATTCGCCTTACACGCACGCAAAACCGTGATTAGCCTGTTTCCAGAGGGGCGCCGTCGGTGGGGGCAGACTCCTCCGCGACGGCGTGTGTGGGCATCTCCAGCGCCTGCAGATGGCTGAGCAGTAGCGCGCGGAGCTCTAACACGGTAGCGCGCTTGCGTGCCTCCAGCGCTTCAATCTCCTTCTGGAGCTGTTCCACCCGCGCCTGCGCCTCCTGCTGGATGCGCTCTGCCTGCATGCGTGCCTCGCGGAGGATCAGCTCCGCCTCTTTGTGGGCGTTCGCGCGAGTCTCATCGGCGGTCTTCTGCGCCAGCACCAGCGCCTCTTTGAGCGTGCTTTCCATCGCACGGTAGCGCTGTGCTTCCTCGCGCAAGCCCAGCAGCTCCTCGCGCATCCGGTGGTTCTCGGTCAGCACCTCCTCGTAGTGCGCCGCCACCAGCTGCAGAAACGCATCCACCTGCGCAGGGTCATACCCACGCAGGCGCTTGCGAAACTTCTTCGACTCAATCTCCAGTACCGTCAGCCGTTTCGGGTCGTTCATCGCAGTTGATTCAGCAAGTGGATAATGAACTGTATCGCAATAATCGCGAACAGCGGCGAGAAGTCCAGCGGCATAAACCCGACGCCCATCGAGCGGAGCAGGCGGTTCTGCAGCTGGCGGAAGGGGTCTACCACTGCATTACTGATCCGCTCGATGAAGCGCACAACAGGATTGTAGCGCGGCACACGCCCGCCCGCCATCCGTATCCACGAAAACACCACATCAATAACGATAATAATCACCAGCCCGCGTAGCAGCAGAATCAGCAGGTCTATCGGATGCATCATAGGCGGTTCACCTCAACTGGAGTTCGGGCGCGACTCCTGCAGTTTTTTCCGCACGCGGCTCATATTCAGCTCCACGGCGCCGTCGTTGGGGTCTATCTGGCGGGCTTTTTCCCACGCCTGCAGGCATTTCTCGTACTCACCGAGCTTCTCGTAGGTGTGCGCCAGCGTCTTCCATACAAAGGCAGGCACATTCGGGAACTGCACCGCCTTTTCCAGATAAGCCCGTGCGCGCCTGAGTTCGCCCTTCTGGTGATACCAGAAGCCGACATCGTAGTAGAGGTCGTAGCGGTTCGGGTTGGCACGAATCCCGCGCTCGTAAATCTGGAACGCGCGCGCCGTCTCGCCGTAGCTATCCAGCATCCAGCCCAGATTGGAGTAGGTCTCCACATCCTTCGGGTCGTATTCAATCAGCACGAACAGAACCGCCATCGTCTTGTAGTGCTGCCCGTCGTGCCAGTATTCGTCCGCCAGTTGCACCAGCCGGTAATCAATCAGGGAGCGGATGGCGTTGAGCTTTTGTTGCACCGCCTGCGGCGGCTTGGTTTGCGCCGTCGCCAACCCCAGAAGCGCCACACAGCCGAACAGAATCAGAAAGTTTCGCATGGCTCCACCTGCCTGCATAGTATACCTCTCTTATCGGAAAGGCGAGTCGTCCTCTTCAGGTTCCTCTGCTTCGGGCTGAGACTGGAGCGCCATCCGAATCGCCTCTTGGGCAGTGCGCACGGGCAGTGTTGTGAGGGGTAATCGCTCGTGGGGGCGCTGAAGGTTGCTCTGCGGCACGAGGGCGTAGCGAAAGCCCAGCCGCGCCGCCTCCTGCAAGCGCGCCTCCATATGGGGCACGCCGCGCACCTCCCCACCCAAACCCACCTCGCCAAACAGCACCAGGTCGGGACGCACGGGCTGATTGCGCATCGCCGAAGCGACCGCCACCAGAATCGCCAGGTCCGCAGCAGGTTCCATTACCCGCATCCCGCCTGCCACATTCACGAACACATCGTGCTGGATCATTCGGAAGCCCAGTCGTTTCTCCATCACCGCCAGCACGAGGCTCACGCGCTCGTAAGATAGCCCCGTAATCACGCGGCGCGGGTTGTTGAGGAACGAGGGGGTTGTGAGCGCCTGAATCTCCATCAGCAGGGCGCGACTGCCCTCCAGCGCGGGGAACACCACCGAGCCGGGCGCACCCTCCGCACGCTCCGCCAGCAGCCTCTCCGAGGGATTGGGAACCGCCACCAGCCCTTCGGGGCGCATGTCAAACACGCCAATCTCGTCCGTCGCGCCGAAACGGTTTTTGGTTGCCCGCAAGATTCGGAACAGCCCCTGCGGGTCGCCCTCAAAATACAGCACGGTGTCCACGAGATGTTCCAGCACTTTGGGTCCTGCCAGCGCGCCCTCTTTGGTGACATGCCCAATCAGAAAAAGCGCAATCTCATGCTCTTTGGCGAGGCGCTGCAACGCGCCTGCACAGGTTCGGATTTGCGAGACCGTGCCCGCAATCCCTTCCAGCTGGGGAGTGTAAAGCGTCTGGATGGAGTCAATAATGGCGCACAGGGGTTGCTCCGTTTCCAGCAGGCTGAGTATCGGCTCCAGCTCGGCTCCTGTGGCGACCTTCAGGTTCGGGTGGGTGGCATGCAGGCGCACAGCACGCATGCGCACCTGCCGCAACGATTCCTCGCCTGTGATATAAAGCACCGTACCGTGCTTTGCGAGCGCATTCGCAACCTGAAGCATGAGGGTGCTTTTGCCGATGCCTGGCTCACCCCCTATCAGCGTCAGCGAGCCGGGCACAACGCCACCCCCCAGCACACGGTCAAACTCGGCGATTCCTGTGGGCAAGCGCGTTTCGGTTTCGGTGGGCAGGTCTTCTATGGTGTAGGCGCGTACGGGAGCAACCACCTGCGTGCTACCGCCACGCTTCGGCGCGTGTTTTACGACATTTTGCGTTTCCTCTTGCAGTGTGTTCCACTCCCCACATTCGGGGCAGCGCCCCACCCAGCGCGGCGTTGTATAGCCGCAAACAGAGCAAACATAGTGCGTGCGTACTCTGGGCATTGACCTCACGAAATTATACCTGTTTCTGAAACCGCGAAGCAGGAATTGCGCAAAGGTGGTGTATAATTATGCCCACAGATTACTCGCGACGGAGAGCTGACCCCTGTCGGCTCTCCGTTTTTGCGTCTTATGGCTCGTTCCCAACCAGGGAAAGGCAGGCACAGCAATGATGACGGTAGGGCTATTCCAGGTGCGCCCTGCAGAGGCGCGTGATCTGGAGCGGGTCGAGGAGCTGGATCAGTTGTTTGGCAACGCCGCACTTTCGCGCGACTACTTCGAGGCGTGGCTGCAGAACCATCCGCTGGGGTTTCTGGTCGCCGAGTTCGACGGGCGCATTTACGCCTATAGCATGGTGATTTACCTCCATCGCCACCAGATTCGCGACAACTGGTACCACGACACAGCGGGGGGCACTTGCGCCAGCCATAGCCCGCTGGGCGAATATCTTTACGCCGTGAGCATCGCCTCACAAAAGCAGGAGGCGGCACGGGCGCTGTTCATCGCCAGTCGGCGGCTGTTCATTCGCTCTCATGTGTATCAGACGCTCGTCTACGGCAGACTCCCTCGCTTCCGCAAATGGGTCCTCGAGCAGGGCTACGACCCCGAAACGCTCACCCCTGAACAGAAGCAACGCCTGCTGAACCTTTATGTCAATCTGCTTTATGACCCCTATCAGGTGTTTTACGAAGGGCTGAGCTTTATGCCCGAAGGCGGAGTCGTGGACTATCTGGAGGGGGACGACGAGTCGCTCAACTGTGCGCTGAAGCTGGTATGGCGCAACCCCTATTATCGCCCGCTGACGACGGATCGCGCCGTGGTGGAAGCGCCTGAAGTAGCGGTGGCGACTCCGAAGCAGTGAGAAGGGATTACTGTATTGCCTCAATCACCTGCAGGGCAATCTGGGCGCTGCCGGCGGGTGGCATCAGGTAGACCCCCTGCGCATAGGGCGCCGCCTCAGCCACGAATCGACGGGCGATCTCCAGCCCCACGGCGAGCGCGTCCTCCTCGGGCGCCTCCGCCATCCGCCGCAAAATCGGCTCGGGAATGGACACGCCCGGCACCTCATTATGCATAAACTCGGCGTGGCGTGCGCTTCGCAGCGGTAGCACCCCCACCAGCCACGGCACGCCGAGTCGGTTCATCAACTCGGCGGTCTCTTCCACGACGCGCATCTCAAAAATCGGCTGGGTGTAGACCAGATGTGCGCCCTCCTCTATCTTTTTGCGCAGGCGGTCGCGCTCGGTTTCGGGGTCGGGCGCGAGCGGGTTGTAGGCGACAGCAATCGTGAAGTTCGCCCGCACGCCAATCGTGTTGCCTGCAAGGTCGCGCCCCTCGTTGAACCGTCGCAGGATGCGCACCAGCCCGATTGCGTCCACATCGAACACGCTGGTGGCAGTGGGGTAGTCGCCAATCTGGGCGGGGTCGCCCGTGATTGCCAGCACATTGCGGATGCCCAAGGCGTGCGCGCCTAACAAATCTGCCTGAATTGCCAGCAGGTTGCGGTCGCGACAGGCGAAGTGCATCATCACCTCAATCCCCGCCTCGCGCTGTACCAGATGAGAGATGGCAATCACATTCATGCGCAGGCGGGCGCGCGCGCCGTCAGAGATGTCAATCACATGCACCCCATGCTCTTTCAGCAGGCGTGCGCCCTCAATCACTTTCTGCACTTTCAAGCCGCGGGGCAGGTCTAATTCCACTGCAATTACGCGCTCTTTACCCAGTATCTGAGAGAGGCGCGACGGCTCCGCAAGGGGCAGCTCTTCTTCCTTGCGCTCACGCACCACTGCACGGATGCCCCCTGCCCTGCGCTTGACAGGCGTTCGGGATACTGCCTGCGCCACCGCGCGGATATGGTCGGGCGTCGTACCACAGCAGCCGCCCACAATCTGGGCGCCCGCCTCCACAAGGCGCACCGCATACCGCCCGAAATAGTCGGGGTGAATGTCGTACACCACCTGCCCGCGCACCAGTTGAGGCAAGCCGGGCGTCGGCATCGAGGAAAGGGGCAGTTCGGTGCCCGTTGCCATCATGCGCACGATGTCCAGCATGCGCTGAGGTCCCACCACGCAGTTCGCCCCGACGGCGTCCACACCCAGCGCGCTGACGGTGTGCGCGAAGCGTTCGGGTAGCCCTTCCATGAGCGTCTCGCCGTCTTCCACAAAACCTTTGGAGGCAATCAGGGGCAGGTCAGGGGCGAGTTCGCGGGCGACCCGAATCGCCAGCTCCAGTTCGCGGTGGTCTATGAAAGTTTCCAGAATCAGTCCGTCCACGCCCGCCTCAAGGAGCGCCTGCATCTGCTCGCGGAACGCCCCCTCGGCTTCGTCCAGTCGGGTTTCGCCGATGGGTTCCAGCGGCTTGCCCACAGGTCCCACTGAGCCGAACACGAGCGCGTCTGCGCCCACCGCCTCGCGTGCCAGGCGCACCGCCTCCTGATTGATGCGCCGTACCAGCTCTTCCGGCGAGCCGAACTGTTCCAGCAGGCTATAGGTGGGGGGCGCTTCGCTGCCGCGTTCAGGCAGATTAAACAGGCGTACCCGATTGGCAGTATAGGTGTTGGTCTCTATCAGGCGTGCGCCCGCCTCGTAATACTCCCGATGGAGCGCCCGCACGGTATCGGGATAAAGCAGGTTCGCAAGTTCATAGGGGGTTGGCACCCCGCGCAATGCCAGCATCGTGCCGATGGCGCCATCGGCAATCAGCACCCCCTGCTCCAGACGCGCCCGAAACTGCTCGCGATTCACGGAGGGATTATACCACGAAGCCGCCTAACATCCCTGCCCAAAGTTGAACAACACCGTGAGCAAATCGGCGTCGTCCACCACACCGTCACCGTTCACATCTTCGGGCAAGCCCGAACCCGACTGCCCGAACGCGAACAGCACTGTCAGCAGGTCGGCATCATCCACGCAGCCGTCGCCGTTCACATCGCCCGGAACCGCAGACGGGAGCAGACTCCACTGCACACAGTCTACCCACACATGCCACGGGTCTGCAAGGAGGTCGCCTACCTTGTACCAGCTCATGCGGGCGCGCATCCGCCCCGTGCCCGCCTGAATGTAGGGCGAGGGATCCTGAACAAAGGTCTCGCATACCCCATCGCTGGATTGATCAGGCAATCGCTCCTCTCGAACCTCCCACTGGTTGGTCGTGAAGTTGAACAGTTCCAGCACCTGCTTGACTCCGGTCAAGGGCGAGGCGTTGGACCTACCTTCAAAGCGGAAGGTGAGCTGCTCCCAGGGGCGCGAGTCCGCCATGCCCTCAACCACTACCTGCACATACGGATTGCCTGACTGGGTGGGCGCTCGGCTCTCCAGCAGCAGGTAGGTATCATCACTGTTTTGCAGGGCGGTCAAATTGCCGCCTGCTATTCGCCCGAACGGCACCGAGAAGCTGGTCGCCGTCGCCCGCTCACCCTGATGGCGCACCACCAGAAAGCCCGCATAGCCACCCCCGACCAGATGCCCGTCGGGTGTGCCGTGCAATGCGCTCAGCCCCAGCGAGGAGGGGTAGCCCGTCGGCTCGCGGAGCCAACTCTGACCGCCGTCGGTGGTGTGGAATACACTGCCAAGTGCGCCTGCAATCCACGCCTCGTCCGCGCTCACCACATAAAGCGCTACGAGGTCCTCACTGGTACTGAGGTTCTGGCGCACCCAGCTCTGACCACCGTTGGTGGAGCGCAATACATAGCCTACCGTGCCAATCATCCAGCCCACCTGCTCATTTGCAAAGCCCACATCGGTGAACTGCAGATTCGTTACATTGCCGTAAGGCAGGCTTACCTGCTGCCATGTATTGCCCCTGTCCGTCGTGCGCAGCAGGAAGGCGCTGGGACCCACCACCCAGCCGCTGTTGCCCACGAAATCGACCGCGTTGTATTGAACCGCAGCCTGTACGGGCACAACCAGTTGCCAGGTGAGACCACCATCCGTCGTGCGATAAATGTTGCGGTAGTGTCCCAGATCGTTATCCCGCCCCACGACCCAGCCTGTCTGGCGACTGGTGAAGCGCACATCGTAAATGTCGAAACGTCCGGGGAGTGTGGGATAGCCGATCGGTTGCCAGGTCTCGCCGCCATCTTCCGTCTTGAACACAATCCCACCAATGCCCGCTACAACCGCGAACTGGGCATCGACCCCGTCGATCGCCTGCAAGCCCTCCGGGTGGTCGAAGGTATTGCCTGTAACCTTCAGGTGGCGCAGGTCCCAGCGCACTCCCCCATCGCGTGTACGCAGCACATAGGCGTTGCGCGTGACGGCATAACCGAAAGCGCGGGAGACCATCTTAATGTCGGTAATATTGTCTACGATGCCGTTGCTTGCCACGCGCCATGTGAGACCGCCATCAGAAGAGGCAAGCAGAATCCCTTTGGGACCTACCACCCAGCCGTTCTGCGTGTCGCGGAAATGAACATTCCATACGCCAGGCAAGCTGCCGAGGTCTTCACCCACCTTGTTCCATGTGAATCCGCCATCCGCGCTGCGCCAGAGATCGCCCAACACGGACACGCCCACCACGGTAGTGCTGTCCACCCGCTCCAGATCTCCCAACCCATTGGGGCGAGCGGGAGCGATCTGCGTCCAGCTGTTGCCTGCGTCGGTGGAGCGATAAATCGCCCCGGTATTGGCGGCTGCCAGCGCAGTGTTCGCGTCCATAAAGACCACATCGTTGAAAATGCCCGTCAGTCGTCGACTCCATGTGCGTCCGCCATCGGTTGTGCGGTAGATGCCCGTGCCCAGCGAAAGGTGGTCGCCCGCCACCAGCCCCAGATTCGCATCCCGAAAATCCATGCCGTACATAATCGGGCAGTCCGGATAACCCGAGCGCAGCTGCCAGTTTTGACCCCCATCGCTGGTGAAGGCACAGGCGCCGTTCGCACCAATAAAACCCATAGTGGGCGACACAAAATCGATATGCCTCCACGACCCTGCGGGTACGGTGGTCATCCGGCTCCATGTGGCGCCTTCGTCTGTAGTTCGAAACGCGTAGTTGTTATTCCCGGTGATCCACCCATTTTGCGAGTCATGAAAGAGAACGGCGTAGAAGGGGTCTACACTGGGTGTGGTGGCACCGACGCCGCTGCGAGAGCGCCAGCTCTGTCCGCCATCCCGCGTCTCCTTCAGCAGGAGGCGTGTGCCGACCACAAAGCCGTGCGTCGGTGTCGGAAATGCCACCCCGTACAGGTCGTCGGTGAAAGTGGGCGCGTGCTGAATCCACACAAATTGCGCCGAAGACAGGCTGACCAGACTCAGAACCCCAAGCCAGCAAGCAGCAGCTCGCTGCGCTTCTTTTCGCCTTTGCATCCGTATCACCCCAACGGTGTTGAAGACGGATGACATTGAAAAAGGTTCCATAACAACACTCGCTACGACAGGTCTGACCGAGTGGTTGAACGATAGGGTAAAATCTCTTTATGAACCGAGAGCATGAATCACCACCCCTGCTCCCCATAGACCTTGAAACACTCTACGAGGAGAATGAGGTGGCGGAGGCGGCGGCTCCCTACACCGCCAAGCGGGCAAACGACCTGGACGGCGCCACATGGACGCGCTACTCTATCTCTATCTGGAGTGACCTTCGCAAGACCAGTGAAGAGGTCGCCCTGAAACATCCTGCGATGTTCCCCTCCGCGCTCGCCGCCCGGCTGATTGAGTGCTATACGAGAAAGGGCATGACCGTGCTGGACCCGTTTCTGGGCGTTGGCAGTACGCTGATAGCGGCGAAACAGCTCCAGAGAAGAGGAAAATAAAAAAGGGGAACGACAGGCAAAGGAGAGCAAAACCTGCCGTCCCCAAGAAGTGTGTAGCTGCTTGCTACTTTTATAGACGGCGAAACCCGCCTTTAAGTTCCCCCGATTTCGGGTACAATAAGCGCAGAATGGCACGCAGACTACCCTTTCGGCAGGCAGTCGGGCTGATAGAGACCTCCGAATCGTTTCTGGTTGTGCCCCATCTTCATCCCGATGGCGATGCGCTGGGCAGTGCGCTGGCACTCGCGCTCGCCCTGCGTCTGAAAGGGAAACCGATTGTGGAGGTGGTCTGCCACGACCCTGTGCCCGAAATCTACCAGTTCCTGCCGGGCAGTGAGTGCGTGCAGACCGAGCTCCAGCCCCGCACGACCTACGATGTGGCGATTGTCTGCGATATGAGCCAGTTGAGCCGGGCAGGGCGCCACGAGCCGCTGGTACGCAGCGCACGCCAGATTTTGCAGGTAGACCACCATGTGCCGCAGGAGCCGTTCGCCGATGTGCGTCTGGTAGACACCACCGCCGCCGCGACCGCCGAAGTCGCCTACCGCCTGCTCCGCGCCATGAAATGCCCCATGACGCCCGAAATCGCCACCTGCCTGCTGACGGGGATCGTCACGGATACCTTTTCTTTTAAGTTTCCCAACACCACGCCACGCACTTTGCGCATCGCCAGCCACCTGCAGGCAGCAGGCGCCGACATCAGCGCCATCAACGAGCGGGTATTCGAAACGCGCTCGTTTTCGTCGGTCAAACTGCTGGGGCTGGCGCTTTCCACGCTCCAGCGCACCGAGGACGGGGCGATTGCATGGGTTGCCATCTCCCGGAAGATGTTTGAAGAGGCAGGCGCAAGCGACGAAGAAACCGAGGGCATCGTCAACTTCGTGCGCTCGATTCGGGGCGTGCGGGTGGCGATGCTGTTGCGGGAAACACCCAATCAAAAAGTACGGGTCAGCCTGCGGAGCCGCGGCGCCATCAATGTCGCCCAGATTGCCAGCCAGTTCGGCGGTGGTGGACACGAAAACGCCGCGGGCTGCACGCTGGAGATGAGCCTTGAAGAGGCTGCCCAGACCCTTGTGCGCGAGGTGCTACGATGGATGGAGTGCTGAATGTCAATAAGCCCTCGGGAATCACCTCGCACGATGTGATAGACCACCTGCGCCGAGCCAGTGGTCAAAAAGAGATTGGGCATGCAGGCACTTTAGACCCCTTAGCCGAAGGCGTGCTGGTGTGCTGTCTGGGACGCGCCACCCGATTGGTGCCCTACATCCAGCCGCTCACCAAACACTATCGGGGCACGATTCTGTTCGGCAAGACCACCGACACGCAGGACGCCGATGGACAGGTGCTGGAAGTGAAGCCCGCTTCTCATCTCACTTTGGAGCAGGTGCGTGAAATCGCGAAGCAGTTTGTCGGGCGAATCTGGCAGGTGCCGCCGATGTATTCTGCGTTGCGGGTGGAGGGGCGCAAACTGCACGAGCTGGCTCGCGAGGGCAAAGAGGTGGAGCGCAAGCCGCGCCCCATCACCGTGTACCGATTCGAGATTCTGGACTTCACGCCGGGCGAGTTCCCAACGGCACGGTTCGAAATTGAATGCTCGTCGGGAACCTATGTGCGTACGATTGCCCACGACATGGGGCAGATTGCAGGCGTAGGAGCGCACCTGATTCAATTAACGCGCACCGCCGTGGGACACTTTCGGCTGGAAGAGTCGCTGCCTCTGGAGCATTTCACCGACGCCGAAACCGTCCGGAACGCCCTGATTCCCCCAATTGAGGCGGTGCGCCACCTGCCGCGCTGGAAGCCAGCGCCCCCCGCGCTGGAACGACTGCTCCACGGCAACTTCGTGCAGGCAGAACACCCCCTCTGGACGCCCGGCAGTTTTGTGGTGGTTACCGAAGACGACGATAAGATTGCCCTGATTGCGCGCTGGCTTCCGCCGCTCCTGCGACCAGTGCGGGTGATTCGCGCATGAGCTGGGTGATTGGCGTGGAGTCGCTCACCAGAGCGTTCCCCGAAGGCTGTGTCGTGGCGATTGGCGTGTTTGATGGCGTGCATCGGGGTCATCAGGCACTGATTCAGGCGGCAGTTCAGCATGCACGCGCTCAGGGGCTGCCTGCCGTCGCGCTCACTTTTGACCCGCATCCCCTGCAGGTGCTATCGCCTGCTTACGCGCCGCCGCTCCTGTGTTCCCTGAGGCACCGCCTTGAGCGACTGCGTGGGTTCGGGATAGACCTTACCGTTGTCCAACCGTTCACCGAAGCCTTTGCGAGGCTTTCAGCGGGAGATTTTGTGGAGACGGTTCTGGTTCAGGGGCTGGGAGCGCGTGTGGTGGTGGTGGGGGAAGATTTCCAGTTCGGCGCAGGGCGCTCTGGGGATGTGGCGTTTCTGCGGCAGGACGGTCGCTTTGAGGTGCTGGCGATCGCCCCCGTGGTAGACGAGAAGGGGGAGCGCCTCTCTTCCACGCGCGTGCGCCAGTGGGTTCAGAGTGGCGTGCTGGACTGCGTGTATCAGGCGCTGGGGGAACCGTTCCACTGGGAAGGCGTGGTGATGCGCGGCGACCAGCGGGGTCGCACGCTGGGCTACCCCACAGCGAATCTTGCGCCTGTGGTGAATCAGGTGTGTCCTGCGCCCGGCGTCTATGCCTGCCGGGCAACGGTCGCAGGAGAACCCTACCCTGCAGCGGTCAGCGTGGGTACGCCCCCGATGTTCCCGAACGCCCGGGCAATTGTCGAGGCGTACCTGATAGGCTTTCCTGACCAGCCGCTCTATGGGCGCCTCCTCACGCTGGAATTTCTGGCGAAGCTGCGAGAACAAGGGGCTTTTGAGTCGCTGGAGGCATTACAACAACAGATGGCGCAGGATGTGGCGCGCACCGAAGCGATTTATCGGGACTTTTTTGCGCCTGCGCCGTCTCAAAATAGCAGGAACCCTCTCGACGGCGGCGAACCGCTTGGGGTACACTCTTAGTTCCGGCAGGAAGCCGAACCGTTTTGAAGAAACAAACAGGAGAAAAAGCCTATGGCAAAGCAACCGGGTAGCGTAGTCGGGATTGACATCGGCACCCGCTTCATCAAAGTGGCGGAAGTGCGGACGGGGCGCCCCCCTGTGTTGACCAATGTGGGGATTGCGCCCACGCCTGAGGGCGCCGTCGACTCGGCAGGCATCATCGACAAAAACGCGGTCGCCGCAACCCTGAAAAGACTGCTCGCCGACACGGGAATTTCCGCCAAACATGGCGCGTTCGCACTGGCAGGGCAAAACGCCGTGGTGGTGCGGATTCTGGAAGTGCCGCGCATGAACCCTGCCGAGCTGCGTCAGCACATGGACTGGGAGATTCAGCGCAACATCCCCTTTGCCGACACGCGCGTCCAGTCTGCCTACGAAGTCATCCATCGCCCCAACGAAGACCCGAACGACCCCAATATGGAGGTCATCCTGGCGGTTGCCCAGCAGGATGCCGTGAACGGTCTTGTGGATGTTGCGGACAAGGTGGGGCTGGAGCCTTATGCCATCGATGTGGAGCCGCTGGCACTGGGACGGAGCCTACTGCTGACCCAGCCTGACATGCAAACCAAAGCAGTGGCGGTGATTAATCTGGGCGCGAGCGCGACCTCCATCGACATCTTCGACCGCGGCTTGCTGAGCTTCCCGCGTATCCTGCCCACGGGGGGCGATATGCTAACCCGTGCGATTGCCGAGCGCCTCATGGTTTCCGAGAGTGAAGCCGAACAGCTCAAAGTGCAACTGGCAGAGGTGCTGATGGATCAGATTCCCGTGGGAGGTTCGCCGTTCGGCGTGCCGGGCGCTCCGATGGGAGGCTTCTATACACCTGGTTTTGGTTCCGAGCCGACCTACACGCCGGGGACGCCGTACTCGCCTGCCGCGCCTTCGCCGTTCAGCGTGCCCGGACTGGGCGAGGAGCCACCTGCCCCAGAAGCCGAGGCGCCGCCTTCGCCTTTTGCAGAACCTGAACCGCCCAGCGCGGAACCCAGCCTGCCGACGCAATCGCCCGCCGACAGCCGCAAAATTGAAGTCTTCCGCGCCATCTACCCGCTTCTGGAAGAGCTGGTCAGCGAGGTGCGGCGTTCGGTGGAATACTTCCGCAGCCGACACGGTGATATCGAAATCACCCAGATTCTGCTCTGCGGCGGCGGGGCTGTGATCCCGAATCTGGATCAGTTTCTCGCCAACTCGATAGGAATCCCCGTTGCCGTGGCGAACCCTGTGCGGGGTCTCACCCTGCAGGTGAAGCGCCACGGTCCGGAATATGTCGCCAATAACGCCCACTTACTGGCGGTGGCGATAGGGATGGGGCTTCACGCCAGCTTCTGAGGAGGCAAAAGCGACGATGAAACTGAACCTTGTACCCGATTATGTACGCCAGCGGAAGGTCAACAAACAGATTATCGCGCTGCTGGTGGTGCTGTTTTTCCTGGTGAACGCGGCGATGGCGTTCTGGCTGGTGAGCGCACGCGCGAAATTAGGCGAGCTGCAAGCCCGTAAAGCCGAGCTGGAGGCGCAGGCGGGCCAGGTGGATGCGCTCAACTCGCAAGCCGAACAGCTCATCAACGCCGCGGCGCTTACGCTTGCCAAATCGGAAGGCGTGCGCATCATTCAACAGCATAATCTGAAGTACCCTGAATTCTATAGCAAACTAAACCAATATACCTCGCCGCGAGTGCGTTACGAATCCTTACAGATTCAGCAGGGGAACCAGCTTCAGATTAGCGCCTACGCCAAAGGGATTCGCGAGATAGGGCTTTACCTGCAAACGATGTATCGGTGTCCCCTCTTCACCGCCGTGAGCCTGACCACCCAAATGCCGGGCTACCCGGCAGGCGCGACCGGTGGGCAAGCGGGAGGGCTTGGCGCTTTCGGAGGGGGCGCTCCAGCAGGTCCCATGGCAGGAGGCTTAACCGCGGCGGGCGGCGGTCCACCGGGCGGCGGCTTCGGCCTGGGGGCACCCACAGGCGGCACCGGAGGCACAGGCCAGAGTGCAGGGTCGCCGGCAGGCTTGATGAATTTCCAGGTCGTTGCTACCCTTAAAGAGCCAATGGCTCCCCCCACCCTGCCGAGCGTCCTCAACATCGGCGGCGGCACGGGAGGCGGCTTCGGGATGCCAGGCGGTTTCGGCGGCGGCGCACCGCCCCCACAACTCGGCGGACGCGGAATCGGGATCTAAGGAGGTATGGGCATGAACCTGTCAATGTTTGCGAAAGTGGCAATCGGGCTGGTGCTTACCATTGATGTCGCGGCAGCTATCTTTCTGCTCGGCATCCGCCCCACGCTCCAGAATATCGCCTATCACGAAGAGAATATCCGCCAGCTGGAGCAAAAGGTCGCGATGATCCCCCGCGCGCAACAGCTGGTGGCGCGCGCCGAACAGAAGGTCAAAGAAGCCGAGCAGCGGCTCGCCGTGATTGACCGCACCAAGATGCCCAAAAACACCATCGACTTAAGCGACCGCATGAAAGCGTGGATGGGCTGGCAGGACATGGTGCGCGAAATCGGCAAGAAACTGGAAGCCTGGCCCGAGAAGACAGGGGTACAGCGCCTTTATGGTGTCGCGCTGCCCGGTCCGCCTAACGACCCGAACGCCATCAATAACATCGCCCTGGTGTTCCCGATTGGAACCGTGCAGGTGCGCGCCTCGTCGTTTGAAGGATTGCTCAACCATGTCCGAAAATGGAACGAGGTGCCGAATCTGGTGGTGCTGGTTGACGGGCTGAGCATTCAGGGCATGAGTCCGAACCTGATCGGTACTTACACGATGACGGTGATTGTGTTCCCACGCAACGGGGATAAGGCAGGACCGCCTGTACCCTCAACGCCTGGCGCTGGTGGTGGAGGCATGGGCATGCCGGGCGGTTTCGGCGGCGGTCCGCCAGGACCCATGCCGGGCGCCCCGATGGGCTTTGGCGGCGGTCCGGGCGCGATTGATCGTTAATGCAGGAGAAACAACAGCTGCGTGGAAGAAGGAAGTGAGGAACGATGAAGAAAGAAACGCAGATGGCGATAGCGATAGCGGTCGTTCTGCTGGTGGTGATAGCCGTCGTGGCAATTTTCATGCTGACCGGCGGCGGTGGTGAAACACCCCCAGCGCAACCTCCCGTGGTGAGTCAACCGGGCCCGAGCGACGGGATAACGCCCACCCCACCCACCACTCCCACAGGTGGGTTCACGCCACCCCCATCCGCTCCTGCACCCGACACCGCGGCACGGGTGGCTTTCAAGCCACGCAAAGACCCGTTTGCGCCGCTGCCAGAAGAGGAAGAGGCGATGCAGGGCGATGCGTTCAATCCGAACCTGTACTTTGTGCTGGCATCGCCAACCCCGCCGCCGAAAGTGGAGTTGCCTGAGCCATACGAACCGCAACCGCGCCGCCGTGTGGCAGGAATTGTCATTGGCTCCACCGTGTCGGCGATTATCGAGCAAGAAGGCGAGCCAATCCCGATGATTGTGCAGCCAGGGGATATGGTCGGCGAATTCCGGGTGGCTGCGATTACCCCCGATGGCGTCATCCTGCGCCGTTCCAAAGGCAACCCACGCGAGGTGCGCGTGCCCTATGAGCCACCCGCTGGCGGCGGCACCGGCGGTGGACGCGGCGGAATCGGTCCCGGAGCGCCCAGCGCTCCGGGAGCTCCTGGGATGCCCACCGCTCCGGGCGCACCCGGCGTCGGCGCACCCGGCGGAGGCGGACCGCGCGGACGCGGAGGTGTCGGAATTTAGAAACGCCTTCTGTACCTGAGCGTATAATTCTGTGGAGGGAAAACGACGATGGTAAAGAAACTGATGTGGCTGATAGTCTGCGGGCTTCTGTTGAGCCTTGCCGTGGCGAGCGCCCAGGACGATATCTCCCAGCGGCGCGTCACGGTCAAATACGATCAGGCGGACATCCGCTATGTGCTGAAGCAGCTGTTCGATAGCGTCGGCGCGAACTACTCGCTGGACCCGAATGTGCAGGGTACGGTCACGGTCTCGCTGACCGATGTGCCCTTCTCGGTTGCGCTGGACGCGATTCTGCGCCAGCAGAACCTGACCTACCGCGTGGAGAGCGGGGTCTACTACATTACCGTGCGCCAGCCTGAAGAGGCGCCTATCACCACGGGCGGCGAGACACCTGAGGAGCAGCCGCAAACGACCAATATCCCCGAGAAAATCCAGCTGAACTACGCCAATCCAGCCCTGATTGCTGCCCTGCTGGGCGCCACCCAGATTGACTACGCCCAGTACGAAATGTCGATGATGGGCGGTATGCGTGGCTTTGGTGGATTCGGCGGCTTTGGTGGTTTTGGTGGCTTTGGCGGCTTCGGCGGTATGGGCGGCTTCGGCGGCTTCGGTGGATTCGGCGGTCTCGGAGGCGGCTTTGGTGGCTTCGGGGGCTACGGCGGCTTCGGCGGCTTCGGCGGTGGCGGCTTTGGCGGCTTCGGCGGCGGCTTCCGCGGCGGTGGCTTCGGTGGTGGCGGACTCGGTGGCGGCTTCGGAGGCGGTGGCTTCGGAGGCGGCTTCGGGCGCTAATCCCCTGCTCCCGCTTTTGAAGGGGGTTGGCACTCAACCCCCTCCCTTTAAGATTTCTGGTATCACGGAGGAGGAACACACTGATGAGAAAAGGAATCGGACGCAAACTGATTTTCTCGCTGACCACACTGACACTGGCGACGATGGTCTGGGCGAGCGACGACTATCAGGTTACCATTCACCTGATGGACGCTGACCTGATTACGGCGGTCAAAATGATTGCCCAGCAGGTGAATGCAGAGGTCGTCTTCGAGCCAACCGATCAGCCCTACAAGCGTGTCGGCTTCGTCAAGATAGAGAAGCGCCCTTTTGAGGAAGCGCTCGGTTTGATTTGTCAGGCGGCAGGCGCCTCGTATCGGAAAGAAAAAGGGGTCTACATCATCGGTCCGCAGCGCCCTGCAGAAGAGAAGCCTGCCCCCCAGCCGCCTGCCCCACCGGTTGTGGTGGTGGAGCGCATCCCGCTGAAGTATTCCCGCGCGTCGGACATCGTGCGCATCATCCAGAACGAGATGATGACGCCCGACCCGTTCGCCGAACTGCGTGAGTTTCTGGAAACCACCGCACGCCATCAACTGCAGACGACGATGCCGGGCGTCCAGCCCAGCGTGCCCCTGCGCATCGAGAACGGCACCGTCGTACCGTACAACAGCGCGCCTGTGCCCACCGCAACGCCTGTAAACCCTGCCACTCCGATGGATAGCGGCGAAGGACAGGGCATCGGCGGGCGCGGTCGCGGCGGCTTCGGCGGCTTCGGGCAACCGGGCGGTTTCGGGGGACAGCCGGGCGGCTTCGGCGGACAGCCCGGTGGCGGCGGACAGCCGGGAGCAGGCGCAGGCGGCGCGGTGAGCATCTTCCAGCCCGAAGGACTGGATGGCATCGTCGCCAACGATATCGACAACTCCATCATCGTGCGCGGGCGCCCCGAAGCGATTGAATATATCCGCCAGATCCTGCGCTTCCTGGATATCGCCCCGAAACAGGTGCTGATTCGCGCCGAGTTCGTGACCGTCAGCCGCAACGAAATCGACAAGTTCGGTATTGACTGGAATCTGGCGCGGGTGAACCTGACCGCGGGCGCTTCGGGGCTGGCAGACCGGGCGGCGCCTGTGTTCGTCAACTACGCTTCGGGCAACCTCGTGGCGAACATGCGCTCCCAGCTGACCCGCGGGCGCGGGCGCGTGATTAACGCTCCCATCATCACCACGCAGAACAACATGCCTGCCTCGGTCAGCATCACCGTGCAGGACTGGATTCTGCAGGAGTTCGTCGTGTTCAACGCGCAGGGTCAGCCAACCACCTTCTCGCAGCCGTTCCCGATTCTAATTCCCTCGTTCCTGAGCGTGGTTCCGCGCGTGAACGCCGATGGCACCATCACCCTGAGCCTCATCCCGACGCTCACCACCACCGAGCGCGTGCGCGTGGGTACTCAAGACCTGCCACGCTCTACCTTCCAGACCGTGCTGACCGTGCGCCGTGTGAAAAACGGTGAGACTATCGTACTGGGCGGTCTGGTCGCTCGTCAGGAAGACTCCCAGCAGGTGCGCATCCCCATTCTGGCGGACCTGCCTGTTATCGGGCAGTTCTTCCGCAAGAAAGACCGTTCGCTGGTGGAGAGCGAACTGCTCATCTTCGTGACGGCGACCGTGATTGAGGACGATTCCACAGGCACAGGGCTGGCGCCCTGACATCCACCCTGTTCGTGATACCAGATCGCTGCAGGGGCATTCTCTGCCCCTGCAGTTTTGATTCCCGATGAGGCATCTGTTTCTGGTGGGCAATATGGGCGCGGGCAAGAGTACGGTCGGCGCACTGCTTGCCCGCAGGCTGGGGCGACCTTTTTTTGACCTGGATCTGGTGGTGGAGCAGACAACCCATAAAACCATTCCCCAGATTTTCGCCGAAGAAGGCGAAGCCCGATTTCGGGAGATGGAAGCGCATCTGTTGAAGCAACTTGCCGCCCACCCCACGCCTTCGGTGATTGCCTGCGGTGGCGGCGCGATTCTGAGCGAAGCGAACCGTCAGGTCATGCGCCAGCACGGCTGGATTGTTTATCTCAAAGCTTCTGTAGAAACCCTGCTTTCGCGGATTCCTGACGCTACCACACGCCCCCTGCTCCAGCCCGACCCCGCTGAAAAACTGCAGGCGATTGCCGCCCAGCGTGAAGCACTCTATCAGCAGGCGGACTGGATTTTGCCCACCGACGGCAAAACCCCTGAACAGGTTGTCGAGCCGCTGGCTCGCCTTATCCAGCCCACGCCCGATGCACCCTTGACTATCCCCGTGCTGGAAGGACAACCTCATGCTTACACCGTGTTCCTCGCGAGTGGTTTGCGTCATGCCCTTCCCCAGCGCCTCGCCGAGTTCGGAAAGCCCTCTCAGGTTGTGATTCTCTCCCATCCCCCTCTCCAGCAGTGGGCGGAGCCAATTGCGAGCGCCCTGAATCAGCAGGGCATTCCCACCCACACGCTCTATGTTCCCTCTGGCGAGCGATTCAAAACCCTGCGCCTGGTGGAACGGATTCATCGCGAGATGGCACAGCGTGGGGTAGACCGCCACAGCGGGCTGGTTGTGGTGGGCGGCGGCGTGCTGGGCGATGTGGGCGGATTCGTCGCGGCGACCTATATGCGCGGGATACCGTTCTTTCAGGTTCCCACCACGCTGCTAGCGCAGGTGGATTCCAGCGTCGGGGGCAAGGTGGGCGTGGATTTGCCCGAAGGCAAGAATCTGGTGGGCGCGTTTTATCAGCCTCAAGCGGTGTTTATAGACCCCGAAATCCTGACCACGCTTCCTGCCCGACACTGGCGCAACGGTTTCGCCGAGATGCTGAAGTACGGAATCGCGCTCCATTCGGGGCTATGGCTTCGGCTGAAAGCGATGGTGGCGGGAGGCTGGCTCACGCCGCGCCGTGTGCGTAAAACGCCCGACGGCTGGCTTCTCCCCATCGCCCGCTGTGCGCAGATTAAAAGCGCAATCGTCTCTGCCGATGAGCGCGACACGCAGGGGCTACGGGCGCTGCTGAACTTCGGGCACACGGTTGGACACGCGATTGAACGTGCTCTGAACTATCGCGACTGGCTGCACGGTGAGGCAATTGCCGCCGGCATGGTCGCCGAAGCCCAGATTGGGGTGCTGATGGGGATTACTCCCGGAGAGATCCTCGCCGAGTTGAAGCATACCCTCCAGCAGGCGGGGCTGCCCGTTGCCCTGCCCCCTGTGGCTCCCGAAACGCTGCTGGAAGCAATGCGTGCCGACAAAAAGCGCGTCGGCGCGCAATTCCATATCGTTCTGCTGAAAGCGGTGGGAGAGGCGGAACTCGTGCCGAATATCCCTGCTGACGCGATTCTGGAGGCACTCCGACGATGCGCACCGCCGTCGCACTCGGCTGGATTGGGTTAGCCCTCTACGGGGGCTGGCTGGGCACGGATATTACGCTGACGCCCGATAGCCCTCTCTACAAAGCGGGCGCTGCCCTGTTCGCGCTCCTGCTGGTCTTAACCGTATGGGCGCTGGTGCGGGAGCGGTCGTCATGAGAGGGCTTGTGTGGGCGCTGGGAGTGATGACGCTTTTGGGGCGCCTCTTTGCCCAACCCGATGAGCGCCTGTTTGCCCAGCTGGACCCTGTGTTCGCCTCCGCTTATTTGAGCGTGCGCCCTTACGAGGGCTACACCGAATATCGCCTCGTGTTCCCAAGTGCCCACGAGAGCCGCTACCCAGCCAACAATCGCGTTGTTGGCTGGTGGCTGGTTCCAGATGGGCTTCAGGGGCGCGTGCCTGCCGTCGTGATGCTTCACAGCCTGGGCATTCGTCGTCCTGAGCTGGAGATGGGGCTGGCGCGGGAACTGGTCAAACACGGCATCAGTGTGTTGATTTTAACTCTTCCCTACCATATGGAGCGTACACCGCCAAACACGGGCAGCGGCGATTTGCTGTTGCAGGGCGATGTGGAGATTTTGCGCGAGGCAGTGGTGCAGGCAGTGTGGGACACAAAACGCGCGATAGACTGGCTCCAGCGCCGCCCCGAAATTGACCCCGAACGGATTGGGCTGGTGGGCATCAGTCTGGGCGCAATTCTGGGTTCAGTGGTGCTGGGGGTGGAGCCGCGCATTCATACGGCGGTGCTGATTCTGGGGGGCGTGGACCTGGCGCATGTGTTGTGGCACTCGGTGCTGGGCATTCGGGCGCGGCTGAACCTGCGGGCGCAGGGCTATACGTTCGCCAGCCTGCGCGAGGCGCTCGCGCCTGTGGAGCCGATGAACCTGCTCTCACCAGAGCTGGGTGCAAAAACTTTCGTGATTGGCGCGCGCTTCGATATCGTCGTGCCCACTGAAGACACCGAAAAGCTCGTGCGTGCGCTGGGCAACCCGAAAGCGTTCTGGCTCAACACGGGGCACTTCGGCGGCGGGCTGGTGCAACGCCCCCTGTTTCGGATGATACGACGCTATCTGGAGGCGCGCTTTTCGGGTCAGGAGGTAAGCCCGAACGAACCCAATCTGCTCGTGCCGACTCTGCGAATCGGCGCGATTTACAGCCCCGAACGCGACTTTCGGCTGGCGCTGGGCGTGGATTTCTGGCGCTCCGATAAGCAAGGCACGCTGTTTGTGTCGGGGGTTTTGACGCCGAAGGGCAGCTCGCTGTTTGCTGGGGTGCGTTTACGGTTGGGCTTTTCGGCGGGTGCGGAGATTACCCCCCGACGCACCACAGGCGCCGTTTTCTGGCACTTTGTGTTGTGAGAGCGCCTTGCGCCAGCGTTCACATAACTCCAGCGCCTCACGGGCATGGCGCCAGAGCTGTTGCTCGTAGCGCATCTGCTCGGAAGGCGAGAGCGTGGGCATCGGCTCGCTGAGCTGAGGCGGGGGCGTCTCTAAATACTCACGCACCGTCTTGAGGAACTCCTCATAAAGTTGCACCTGCTCGTCGGAGAGGCTTTCGGGGGATTCGGTTACCTTCATCAGGCGCGCCAGAGTCTGAATGCAGAAACTGCAGGCTTCCTGTCGCGCGGCGTGCCAGAGGTGTGGGGGCAGGTGGCGTGGGCGCGTGCGCTTCTGCTGCTGATGGTGCGCCAGCCGCGAAAACGCCTGCGCGCCCAGCTGCACGGGTACGCTCAGCAACGGCAGCTGGAACGCCTGCGCCAGCTCCTCCGCAATCCAGTCGTAGCTCAAACGCCGCCGATACTTGCTCATCAATTGTATGGATGTGAGCGAGGCGTTTTGGCTACCTCAGGCACTTTCAGACTGCTACACGAACGCTCCGTATGCCTCAGTACCAGAGCAGCGAAGGTCATGCTACTGCCACGCCCCTCGCCTTCGGTTGTGGTATAATCCCTCGTGGTGAAAGAATGCTGACCAAGTACATCCAGAAGGCAATGGAGCGGGCGACTTTTGAACACCTACCTGAGGAAGGATGCTACTACGGGGAGATTCCGGGGTTCGATGGCGTTTGGGCGACAGGGGCAACCCTGGAAGCATGCCGCGCGGAACTGCAGGAAGTGCTGGAGGAATGGATTCTGATGCGGGTGGCGATGCACCTCCCCGTGCCCCAGATTGAAGGCATTGCCCTTAAAGTTCCAGAGCCAATCTGATGCCAGTCTTTGGACCGATTAGCCGAGCCGACCTCATACGCTATTTGCGCCAACTGGGCTTTGAAGGTCCGTATTCGGGAGGTAAGCACCAGTATATGCGGCGCGGCGACCGCACAGTCAGATTACCAAATCCACACCAAGGTGACATAGGCAGGGAGCTCCTTGCGCGAATCCTGAAGCAGGCGGGGGTTTCGCGTGAGGAATGGGAATCTCTTTAGAGCAATCGTCCTTACTACCCAACTCAGCAACCTCAGGGAACCGAAACTCGCCACGCGCTGGGGCGAGTAAGCGCACGAAACCCCCGTCCAGTTCCTCTCGCTTGCGAGGGAATCTTGAGTTGGAAGGCATCTTTGCAACAGAGCAGGACTTGCTGGAACGCGCCTAAGGCTTCATTTTGCCTGCCTGTTCTTCCAGCCAGCGGATGCCTGCTGCGATGTTGCCGTACACATCGCCCTTCCAGCCGTGCCCGCCCTCGTAGGTCGCCAGCTTGACCCGCGCGCCGCGCTCACTCAACTGCTTCTCCGCCTGCTCCGCCATTCGAATCGGAATCCAATCCTGCGGCGAATGCAGGATGTAGAAGGCGCGCCCTTTCGCGTTCTCCAGCGGAGGCAACTGGTCAGGCTTGAAGACCGACATCGCCACAAACGCGCCACGCAGGGGACTCTTCTCCTGAAGCGCCATCGCATAAACAGGCGGACCGCCCGAAGACCAGCCCAGCGCAAAGATGTAGCGCGAATCGATGGGATATCGTTTCTTCACCGCGGCAATCACCGCCTCGATGAACTCTTCTGTGGTGAACTTCGCCGTCGGCCATGGAAATTTTTTCGTCGGCCAGACCACGCTCTCGAACTGGTCTTCCGACCACTTCGGGGCAACCAGTTGCGCTACGATGTAGTCGGAGCTGAGCGCATACTTGTAAATGCGCTTGCAGAACGGGTTGAAATCCGCGCTGCCGCTGCCACCTGGCAGAATCAGCAGCAGCCGATAGCCGCTCTCAGGGCGGGGCGCATCTTTGTAGGGACCAATCAGGAAGTAGGTCTTTTTGGGGTCGTTGTCGGCGCGCAATTGCTCGGAAGGCACATCTGCCACATCGTCCTGTGCCCACAGCAGCGCACACATCAGCGCTATCGCCGCTCTTATCGCGTATCGCATCGCGTCTGCCTCCTCTTCAAGGTTATCCGTTTAGACGCTCTTTCGCAAGCAGCCGTTTCAAAATTTTGCGAAAGGCTGCCGTCAAGGTGTCCGCCCATAGCGCACGATAGCGTGGAACCGTTCAGGCGATTTCAAACCCCAGCAATTCATACGGACACTTTTGATTCAAAAAGCAGGAATCCTCTGGTAATAATCGAATCTATATCTACAGCAGGAGGCAACGATGTCTGCCCGATATGATGCTCGGATTGTCGCGGAGCGCCCACGCGATGGGGCTTGCGTCCAAATCCTACGCTTGCACGGGGGGGGGGGCACTATGAGCCGCAAAGCCCGATACTTCCACGACCTTTTGGGCGAACTGCCCGAACCGCTGCAGCGCGCCATTCACCACTGCGTCGCTGCCTGCAAGCCTCACCACTGCCCGCGCCCCTATGCCAGCGACTGGCGGGAAGAACTCTATCACGAAGCTGCCTGCGCCGCATGCGAAGCGCTGGTAAAGTACGACCCTAGCAAGGGCGACCTATACGAGTTTGGCGTGCTGCTGATTGGTCAGCGGTTGCGACGGTTTTGCGATGGGGTGTGGGCGGCAGCGCGCTGCGAGTGTGAGTGGCCGCGAGATGAGGAGACGGGCGAGGAGGTGGAGTTGGAGGATAGGTGTGCGGTGGTGGAGCTGGAGGCGCGTGCGTTTGAGGGTCATGTACGCGAGCTTTTGAGTCAGTTAGGTGGTGTGAATCAGCAGGTAGGGGAATGGTATCTGCTGGAGGGCTGGAGCGAGCGGGAGATAGCCGAGCGGTTGGGTTGTTCCCAGCAGGCGGTGAGCAAGCGATTGCAGAGGGTGATGGCGTATGTACGGTCGCGGTTGGGTGTGGATGTAAGGCGTGAGCGGAGAGGCGATTCGGGCGAGGAATCGGGGTGAAAGGGTTGGAGGTGGTTGTATTTTTTGGCAGAGGCGGCTACATGATATAACAGAGGGCGCGGATGTGGGTTGTGAACCATCCGCCTTCGGACAGACAACAACGATGGAGGAGGAATGTGGCGATGAAAACTCTGAGAGCTGACAGGAGAAGTATCACGACACGGATTGTAGTGATATCTGCGGCCATTGTTGCACTTACAGGGGCAATAGCAAGTGCTCAATTGCTGGACGGTACTGATACGCGATTCTACATAGATAGGGATACAGATCTAGCGGTAGAATATAGAGTACCCTTCCGCGTTATAGGTTTACGATGGTTTTATCATTCTAATGGATCAACTGAATTTCGTATTGATATCGAAGGTGATTTGAATTCGCCCGAATTAAATGAAGCGGTTTATACTATTGAGATTATCTGCGGTGAACGAGTTCCCGGTGACTTGGTGGTGGCGTATAGCCATAACTATGTATTCCCCGGCATGCTCCATGAGGATCAGGTAGGGGTGGTTCGCTATGAGGATGCATCTATGCTGGCTGAAGGTTCAATCTGGTTTGAGGAGAATCAAATCTGTATAAAAGTTCCTTTTATAGTCAATTCGCCACGGGTTGTTTTGATGAGGTACCTCCCTTCTGCACGGAGTGAACTACGAGCAAGAGGTGGGCTTTTCGGTGCTATAGCCAGTTATGTCTGGATAAAGCGAAATGTGTATGGAGCTATTCCTCCTTGGCCGAGGCCTAGCTTTCTCCTGCAAAGACGCTGGGAGCGTGGTCGGCAGGAGGCTGTCCCTACGTCAGGGACAGATTCTCCCAGATTAGGTGAGCGCATTCGCGGTTCTGACACGGGTATCTGGCCTAGGGATATTTCTCTAACTGATGATCCTTGTCTCGATATTGGCGGGGGGAAATTAGTTGGTTGGGGTCTCGAACAAGGTGGGTTTCCATATGGTGGCTATGATGGAACAGATGCTTGGGTTGGTCTAATAGGAGAGGATAGAAACAGAGATGGGAAACTTCAACCTGATGAAGTGACTGGGGTTATTGGAAGATGCGGAGAGGGGGGTGCAGATAACGATTTTTATGTCGATGAGGATGGCTATGTTCACTGGATTAATTATGACAAGAACGGAAAAATTTTAAGGCATTACATTTACGATCCAAATAGAGATCTTTTAAAGATCTATGAACCAAATAAACCGGAACCGGTATATCAGGGCCCGCCAAGACAGTGGAGGTAAGCTGATGGTTACGGAAACTCACAGGCTTGTTGAGAGATGGCGAAGGCGCTTCGCAACCCTGCTGTTAGCCTTAGTGATAGCTTCAGCAGGATATATACTTTATCGTCATCATTGGCTCAGAGAATGGTCAGGAAGGTTGGAAGCTGCTACAGCCACCTCTCTTGATCATTTTCGCAAGACTTTCTATTTGCGTGTCGACAAGGGCTTTGACCAGGCACAACCTGTAGAGATAGAAATACCTTTTGAAATCATTCGAGTGGAATGGCGAAGCCGAAGCGGCACGACTTTCATCAATATCACCCTGTCAAACAACATATCGTCGGAGGTCAAACGAGATGCAGCTTATGAGTTTCAGATATGGCTCAATGATCACGAACAGGTTGTTTGGCTTGGGCATCACCTGTACCCCAAAGAGGTGGACGAGGTTGTGCCCCAGCCTCTGGTACTTGACGGGACCAAGCACCAGGTACTGTGCCAAGGGCAGGTTGTAGAGAGGGGTAATCAGCTGCTGATTACCCTTCCTATTTCCACTCGAAAGGTAGATGCGGCGCAACTTTACTATATTCCTTCGCGAGAAGCGCTGAGACAGGCGGGAGGCTTTCCTGTCATGGTTTCATCGCTTGTTCATCAAAGACCGCCTTGGGGATACCGCATTCGTCGGCTATCGGTACAATGGTGTGATAAATGTACCTATGAATTTAGTCGCTAGCCTTCAATATCCAGGAAAGCTGAATGCTGTCATGAGGACAAATGGCTCTCTTTATGTGGAGCCGGAGGGTATGCGCGGAGTTGGAGGAGGTGTGCGGTGGAGGAGCTGGAGGCGCGTGCGTTTGTGGATCAGGTACGCGGGGTGTTGCAGCAGCTGGGTGGCGTGGATCGGCAGGTGGGGGAATAGTATCTGCTGGATGGTTGGGGCGAGTCTCTGTATTGGGCGCCGCTGCAGAGGATGGCTCTTCATCCCGACTTTTGAGGGTGAAGGCGCAAACCCTGCTGGCGCTCACGCCTGACACAAGCTCAGGTTCCACGCGCCATCCCTGTCCGTCAGCACGACGCCAGGAGCGCACTGGCGTAGTATAGTATAATAAACACGATGGTTCGTGGCGCTGTGGAAACGATTTCGGGGGCAGGCTGGATCGGGCTGCGCGTGAGGGTTTCTAAGGCATCCCTCCCGCCCAGAACGCTCCGCTACTATCTGCTCGGTGCGCTGATGTCCTCAGTGAATCTGATTTGGCTCCTCGCTGAGCGCCCGCCGCGAACGGAGGCGATTAACTGGTTTGATATCGGCGGGCTGACCGCCATGTCTTTGTTCTGTCTCTCCATGCAAATGCCCTTGGGCAATCGGGAGGCGATGCGACTATTGTGGAGGGGCGACGAAGCAAACCTGCGTGCGATTCTCAGAGCAAACGCGCTGGCGTACCTGTGGGGGTTCGGGATGACGGCAATCCCCTTCCTGTATGCACGTTTAGAGGCTTCTCTCTATGCGCAGGTGCTTCCGTTGCTTATCGGTTGGATTGTGGGCGTGCCGCTGCTCTTTGTGCCCGGTCTGGCGAAGCTTCACAGTCGCCTGCGCGAGGGCACAGAAGTGCGCATAGACCTCAGCCAGCGCATTCTGGGC
>FWWL01000931.1_pt1 | contig 75230 bp, 72 predicted proteins | sample 2228331 | NCBI WGS metagenome assembly FWWL01 (sample SAMEA103939775, study PRJEB20133) | metagenome
AAAAGGGCTCGGAGGAACTGGGGGTAGTGTGGTGAAATGCCAATCGAGCGCGGAGATAGCTGGTTCTCCCCGAAATGCATTGAGGTGCAGCGTCACGGGCTATGCTATGCAGGTAGAGCCACTGGATGGGCTAGGGGCCCCACCAGGTTACCGAACCCAACCAAACTCCGAATGGCATAGCAGGAACCGTGGCAGTGAGACAGCGACGGATGAGCGCCGTTGTCAAAAGGGAAACAGCCCAGACCGCCCGCTAAGGTCCCTAAGCACAGGCTAAGTGTGAAAGGATGTAGGCTCGCGTAGACAACCAGGAGGTTGGCTTAGAAGCAGCCATCCTTTAAACAGTGCGTAACAGCTGACTGGTCGAATGTGAGCCTGCGCCGACAATGTAAGGGGGCTTAAGCCTGTCACCGAAGCGGCGGGTTCCCAGCAATGGGAGCGGTAGGGGAGCGTTCTGCACGCAGTGAAGGTGGAGCGTGAGCACCGCTGGAGCGTGCAGAAGTGAGAATGCCGGCACGAGTAGCGAGAAGACGGGTGAGAATCCCGTCCGCCGAAAGCCTAAGGGTTCTTCAGGCAGGTTCGTCCGCTGAAGGTTAGGCGGTCCTAAGCCGAGGGCGAAACGCCGTAGGCGAAGGGCAGTGGGTCAACATTCCCACCCCAGGGCGTGGAGCGAGAACGGGGACGCTTGAGAATCGGTCGGGCGCAGGGTTGTAAGGCTGCGCGCGCCCCAGCGGCAACTCTGGGGCGCCGAAGGGATCCCTCGTGGTGAACGAAGCGACCGTGACTCAAGCCGAGAAAAGCCGTTCCGCGTTGAAACGTCCTGACCGTACCGCAAACCGACACAGGTAGGCGAGGCGAGGAGCCTCAGGCGCGCGAGAGAAGTCCCGCTAAGGAACTCGGCAAATTGACCCCGTAACTTCGGGAGAAGGGGTGCCTCCGCAAGGAGGTCGCAGCAAAGAGGGCCCGGCGACTGTTTACCAAAAACACAGCTCTCTGCGAAGGGGTAACCCGACGTATAGGGGGCGACGCTTGGCCAATGCCCGTAGGTTAAGGGGAGGGGTCAGCCGCAAGGTGCAGCCCCAAACTGAAGCCCGGGTGAATGCCGGCCGTAACTCTAACGGTTCGTCACAGGGCCGTTGTAAAATCTGGCTATATGCTGGAACAGCTCGTGTATCCCACGCTACCGAGGAGGTGAAAACGCGGTGGGTGGAGCCAATCAGCAGGAAAGACTCGCCCACACCGAAGCCGCCAAATGGTTCCTCGCGGGGTTCATCGAAGGTGAAGGCTCCCTGCTTGTCAGCATCAAACACCACGAAACCAGCCGATACGGCTACTATGTGGACCCAGAGTTCCACCTTGTCCAACACAAGAGTGGACGCAATATCCTGGAGCTGGCAAAGCAGGTCTTCCAAACAGGGCGCATCTACCCCAAACCCGGCAGCCCAAACTGCCTCGTCTACGCCATTCACTGCCGGCGTAGCCTCTGGGAAAAACTGGTGCCCTTCTACGAAAAGTATGTCCTTCCCTTCGCCTCCCCGAACAAACGCGAAACCTTTCTGCGGTTTCGCGAAATCCTGGAGATGATGAACCGCGGGGAACATCGGACCCCTGACGGACTGGCACGCATCGTCGAGAAGGCGTATGCGATGAACCCAGCCGCGAAGGGGAAGCAGCGCCTCAGACCGCTGCACGAGGTGTTGGCGAGAATCCTCAGAGACCATACGCCAGACACTCCGCCAAACGCGGAGTGAAGATATGGTCCAGTCCCTATGGCGACATAGGGGGCAACTGCCTATGGTAGTTTCGCTGCCCTCCACATGGGTAACCATGTGGTGTGCATCCGGCTATATGCTGGGAACTCCGGGGTATCCAGCGGTACTCGTAGGAAACCTCCCTCTTTCAACGAACCCGTTTCCTATGAGTAACAATCCGTCTGGTGCGGACAACCAGCAGGAAAGACTAATCACTGTCGGATGGGTCGTCGGCTTTGTAGACGGCGAAGGCTGTTTCTCTATCGGCTTCATTCAGCAGCCTCATAGAGGACTTCGCAAAGGCTACAAAGTCGGGATACAGGTGTTCCATGAATTCTCCGTCACGCAGAGTGAGCGTAGCCTGCACGCTTTAGAGCGCCTACGCCACTTCTTTGGCGTCGGCAACATTATCCGAAACCGACGCCGCGATAACCACAAAGAACACCTGTATCGCTATGTGGTGCGCCGCCGCCAGGACCTTCTCGAAGTCATCGTTCCGTTCTTCCAAAAATATCCACTCCAAACCGCAAAACGGGACGACTTTGAGAAGTTTGCGCGCTGTCTGGAGCATGTGGCACGCGGAGACCATCTGACACCAGAGGGTCTCCACACAATCGCCCAGATAGCCGCTTCTATGAATCGGCGCAAAGACCGCTCCGCAGTGATTAGAATCCTCAGAGACCATACGCCGGACACCTCAACGACGAGGTGAAGATATGGTCCCATCTGCATGGCGACATGCAGGAGCCGTTCCCTATGACAAGGAGGGTAATGGCTCGCTCGAGTGAAACTGGCTCGGGTAAGGCAATAAGCGAAATTCCTTGTCGCGTAAATTGCGACCCGCACGAAAAGCGTAACGACTGGGCCACTGTCTCAGCGGGACACTCGGTGAAACTGTAGTACCCGTGAAGATGCGGGTTACCTGCGGTAGGACGGAAAGACCCTATGGAGCTTTACTACAGCCTGGGATTGCATTTCGGTGTGTCATGTAGAGCGTAGGTGGGAGCTTCGGCGCCAATGGAACACCACCCTTGACCCACTGAAGTGCTAACCCGGACCGTAAGCCGGTTCGGAGACAGTCTTAGGTGGGTAGTTTGACTGGGGCGGTCGCCTCAATAGTGGGGCGCTCCGATGGTAACATCGGAGGCAAACTCGGCTATATGCTGGGAAGTCCGTCCCCTCACCCAAAGCCGCACCTCCGTGCTTTGGAGAAGGGGTGCAGAATCCAGCGCTAGTGGCGCATGCGCCACTGAAAATGCGACTGGTGCGGACAATCAGCAGGGAAGTCTTCGTGACCCCTCAACGACTGTACGCCGAGCATCCACGCCAGTGGATGGTGAGACAGTCTGAACTTCCGGGCGACCGGAAGCCTCCCCACAGGAGGCGTGCAGTCCGTCGCAAAACGAAGGAGGTGGCTATGGCACACACACATGCCATCGAAACCTACAAACAGCAGCTCAAACTCACGCCTCTCCAGCGTGAGGTGCTGGTCGGAATCTTGCTGGGCGATGCCCACCTGGAAACCCAAAACCGCGGGCGCACCTATCGCCTCAAAATCGAACAGGGCGCCACACACGCTGCCTATGTGCAGCACCTCTACCAGGTCTTCCAAGAGTGGGTGCTAACACCCTCCCAGCAAAAGGCAAATGGCAACTGGTGGTTTCAAACGGTGAGCCATGGCGCCTTCCGATTCTACGCCCACCAGTTCTATCAGGACGGGCGCAAGCGGGTGCCTCCGCTCCTCCATCGCTGGTTGAAGCCCCGAAGTATAGCCTACTGGTTTATGGACGATGGGTCTCTCAAAGACCCCAAAGCCAGGGCGGTGCTATTCAACACTCAGGGGTTCCAGCGCGAAGAGGTGGAGCGGCTGGCGCAACTGCTCTCCGAACAGTTTGAACTGGAGGCATATTTGCGACGGCAAGCAGAAGGGTATCAGATCGTTATCCCCGGAAGAAACCTCACCCGGTTTCTGGAACTGGTGGAGCCGTACCTGATACCCGAAATGCGCTACAAATTGCCAGCGACTGCACGAACACAATTGCCTAAACGGTAACGGAGGTGTTCAAAGGTCCGCTCAGCGCGGTCGGAAATCGCGCGTCGAGTGCAAGGGCACAAGCGGGCTTGACTGTGAGACCTACGGGTCGAGCAGGGGCGAAAGCCGGACCTAGTGACCCTCTGGCAGTGCGTGGGCACGCCAGGGTTCATCGGATAAAAGCTACCCTAGGGATAACAGGCTGATCCTGCCCGAGCGCCCACAGCGACGGCGGGGTTTGGCACCTCGATGTCGGCTCGTCGCATCCTGGGGCTGAACAAGGTCCCAAGGGTTGGGGGGTTCACCCATTAAAGCGGCACGCGAGCTGGGTTCAGAACGTCGTGAGACAGTACCTACCGTGCTGTCTATAAATCCGGCTATATGCTGGGAAGCCTGGTGAGTATCCTGCGCTACTCGTAGGTATACTTTAGCCTATGAGTAAAAATGCGTCAGGTGCAGGCAATCAGCAGGGAAGGCCAGATGAGAGTTTGGGCTACTACATCGCTGGGTTTGTGGACGGCGAAGGCAGCTTCCATGTAGCCATCCAGCGTAATCCCAGTACGAAACTGGGTTGGCAGGTCATTCCAGAACTGCACATCTCCCAGCACGAACGCAATAAACATGTGCTGGAGTTGATACGCAATACGCTGGGTTGTGGCTATCTGAAGCCTAACGACCGCCACAAACCAAACGACAACACCTGGGTGTTTGTGGTGCGATCGCGCAAAGACCTCATGGAAAAGGTTATCCCTTTCTTTGAGCGATATCCACTTCGCACCACAAAACGCCACGATTTTGAAAAGTTTGCCACGATTGTGCGAAAGCTCCACAAGAAAGAGCATCTCACGCCTGCAGGATTGAAAGCCATCCTGCAGATTGCTGGGAGCATGAATAACAACGGAGCTTATCGACGCATCGATATCGAAACGATACTCTCTCATCTGGAACCCTCAGAGACTGTACGCCGGACACCCTGAAGCCCACAGGGTGAAGATACAGTCCGAACTGCATGGCGACATGCAGAGGTGGGTCGAAAGGCTCACCCGCCTTGCGTCAAGCAAGGTCAGTAGGCGTCCCGAAGACGCCGAAAGTAACAGATTGTCGGTCCCTATCCACCGCAGGCGGAGGAGACTTGAGGGGAGCTGGCCCTAGTACGAGAGGACCGGGCTGGACCGACCTCTGGTGTACCAGTTGTCCCGACAGGGGCAGCCGCTGGGTAGCTACGTCGGGAAGGGATAAGCGCTGAAAGCATCTAAGCGCCAAGCCCACCCCAAGATAAGGTCTCCCATCCGGTCAACGGAGTAAGGTCCCCGGTAGATGACCGGGTTGATAGGCGGCAGGTGTAAGCGCAGTAATGCGTTGAGCTGAGCCGTACTAATCGACCGAGGGCTTGCCTATGGACGCACTCTCGGTGAAACTCCAGTTCCAATTGTCATGCTCACTCACCTCCTGAGAGGGACCTGAACCCTCTCAAAAGGTGAGTTGTCAACTCGGGTGTCCATAGCGGAGGGGAAACACCCGTTCCCATCCCGAACACGGCCGTTAAGCCCTCCAGCGCCGAAAATACTGCTCTGGTAACGGAGTGGGAAGATAGGACGATGCCCGGGTTGAAGCCTGCGCCCGCCCACAAGGCGGGCGTTTCGCTTTTTAAGAGCCACTTGGTGTATAATCATGCCATGCATACCTGTAGGGGGCGTTTACCATGATTGGGCGTCGAGTCTTCGGAATCGAAACCGAATTCGGGTGCTTCGTCCGCGATGAGCGACTGGGCACCTCCGAAACCGTGGTGGAAGCGGTCAAAAACTATGTGTTCCATAAAGCGCGCCTCGGACTGATTGACCTCACCGCCCGCGACGAAGCCTTTGAACCCGCCCGCAGCGGCGGCTTTCTCATCAACGGGGGACGACTCTATATCGATGCCGTCGGTAGCCACCTCGAGTACGCCACCCCCGAATGCGCCAGCCTGTTCGATATCGTCATCCACGAAAAAGCAGGACAGCGCATCGTGGTCAACACCCTGCGCGAAATGGGCTGGGATGAGCGCGTCAGCTTCCACAACAATAATGTAGACCACTTCGCCGGGCACACCTTCGGCTGCCACGAAAACTACCTCATCCGCACCGACGACCGACTGCCCACCGACTGGCACAAGCTGGTGTTGCCTTTTTTGACCACGCGCCAGATTTTCGCCGGCGCAGGGCGCGTAGGCGGACACCGACTGGAACACGCCGGATTCCGCCCCTCCCTCTCCGAAGTCGCCGACCACCCCATCGACTTCATCTGGGTTTCGAATGTCTATAATGTGGAACCCGACCCCACGGTGCAATACCAGCTGTCCCAGCGGGCGGATCATATCGTGCGCGAGAACGCCTCCCGGGTGCGCTTCAATCGCGCCATCATCAACCCCAAGTGGGATAGCGTCTACGGCTATCAGAACTATCAGCGCCTGCACCTGCTGTTCGGCGAAGGCAACATGAGCGAGTACGCCACCGTCCTCAAAATCGGCACGACCTGCCTGGTGTTAGACCTCGCCGAAGCGCGCGCCCTGCCCAACTGGCTCCGCCTGCAAGACGCCCTCCATACCCTCAAAAGTGTCTCGCGCGACCCCACTCGCAAGTGGATTGTTACCATGATCGACGGCAGCACCCTCTCCGCGATTGACCTCCAGCGCGTCTACCTCCAGCTCGCCCAAAAACGCTTTGCAGGACGCGACCCCGAAACCGATTGGGTACTTCAGGAGTGGGAGTTCGTGCTGGACAAACTCGAAAGCGACCCCGAACAGCTGGAAGACCGCATCGACTGGCTCATCAAACTCAAGGTGCTACGCACCTACATGGAAGAAACAGGCGCCACATGGGGCGACGACGCGCTCCACGCCATCGATCTGGAGTACCATAACATCAACCCCGATCAGGGGCTTTACTACGCGCTCCAGCAGATGGGCGAAGTCAAGCGGCTGGTGGATGATGTGCAAATCGAAAACGCCGTCACGACCCCGCCCGCCGACACCCGCGCTCACGCCCGCGGCGCCATCATCAAACGCCTCGCCGAACGCCGCTACAACCGCTACTACATTGATTGGGACATCGTATATGTAGACCGCAACCGTCAGGTGGACATGCGCGACCCCTTCGGGCTTTATACCCGTGAAGTGGACCGCTTTATGGCGCTACTCTGATAAAGGAGGCTCACGGGGATGATTGTTGTCATGCAACCGGGGGCAACCCCCGAACAGATTCGGGATGTGGAAGAGCGCATCCGCCAGTTCGGGTTCGATATCCACCCCATCTATGGCGTAGAGCGCACGGTCATCGCCGCCGTCGGCGCGCCAGAACTGGATCGAAACGAAGCCAAAGAGCAGCTCGAGTCGCTCCCCTATGTGGAACAGGTTACGCTCGTCTTGAAGCCCTACAAATTCGTCTCCAAAAAGTTTCGGGAGCAGACGGTCGTCAGGGTGGGCGGTGTTGAAGTCGGTGGTACTCACTTCGCGGTGATGGCAGGTCCCTGCACTGTGGAGAACGAAGAGCAGCTCTTCAAAACCGCGCAGGCGGTCCAGCAGGCAGGGGCGCATATCCTGCGCGGCGGCGCCTATAAACCCAGCACCAGCCCCTATTCGTTTCATGGGCTGGGACGCGAGGGGCTGGAGCTGCTGGCGCGCGCCCGCGAACTCACCGGCATGCCTATCATCACCGAAGTGATGGACCCGCGCAATGTGGAACTCGTGTGCCAGTATGCCGACATCCTGCAGATTGGCACGCGCAACATGCAAAACTACGACCTGCTGCGCGAAGTGGGACAGGCGCGCAAACCCGTCATGCTCAAGCGCGGCATGTGGGCGACCTACGAAGAGTGGCTTCAGGCAGCCGAATACATCTGGCTGGGCGGCAACGAGCAGATTATTCTCTGCGAGCGCGGCATCCGCACCTTTGAAACCTACACCCGCAACACGCTGGATATTAATGCCGTGCCCGCCATCAAAGAGCTTTCGCATCTGCCAATTGTGGTAGACCCCAGCCACGGCACAGGGCGCGCCTCCCTGGTGCCCGCCGCGACCCTCGCGGCGCTGGCAGCAGGCGCCGACGGTGTGATTGTGGAGGTCCATCCGACCCCCGCCCGCGCCCTCAAAGACGGCGCCCAATCGCTCACGCTGGAAGCATTTCGCGATCTGATGCGCTCCCTTCGCCCGTTAGCGGAAGTGATGGGGCGACAGCTGTGAGAATTCAGCTCCAATTCAGGCAAAAATAGGGGCTTTTTTCGGTACACCCCTTGCATGCGCTGGCAAAGTGGGGTATAATTGGGAATCATATCCAACCGTAAGGAGGTCATCTGATGATGAAGCGGCACGGATTTACGCTTATCGAGTTGCTGGTCGTTATCGCGATCATCGCCATTCTGGCGGCGATCCTGTTCCCTGTGTTTGCGCAGGCGCGTGAAAAAGCGCGTCAAACGCAGTGCCTAAGCAACTCCAAACAGATTGGAACCGCGATTATGATGTATGGTCAGGATTATGACGAGACCTACATCCCCTGGTTTGTACGCACGGGACTCCCACGCAACCAGTACCGCGATGACCTGCGCAGCTGGGTGCAGAATTTACAGCCCTATATCAAGAGCGGCGAGCCAAGCCGCCCTGCAGGGAGCGGTCCATTCGCCAGCGTTCCCCCCAATGGAATGATGGCTTGTCCCTCGTTCAACGAGTCGCGGTTCCAGCAGGTAGCGAACCTTCCCGACTGCGATGCGGGCGCGCTGGACAGCAACTGGTGGCCACCCCAACTCTATCACGCGAACTATGGAATCGGATTCGGCGAAATCGCAACAGGGGGCAACTGCACCCAGCAGGATCCCTACTACAAATTCGCCGGGAGCGATGTCCGCGTTTCGATCATGCCGTTTAGCAAACCGCTGCGTCCAGCAGAGACAGTTATCGTAACAGACGGCTTCACGGGGATCATTCGGAACGGCGGTTTTGGCACGACGATGGGCTGCGAGTCTGCAGATAGCCACAGTGGAGGCGGCAACCACATCTTCTGTGACGGGCACGCAAAGTGGATTGCTCGCAACAGTGAGCGCTACCTCGCCACCGACTCCACCGGCTGCGTTTACAAGCGGTACTACTCCGTCGACAAGGAGTGATCCGCCATGCAAGACTCGCGACGTACCGTGTGGATTGTGCTTCTGGTGATCGCGCTGATTGCTATTGGCGTTGCTATCTTCTTGCGCCAGCAAGCCACCGCACCTCCTGCCCCCTCAGCGGAAGGGTACTACTCGGGCCCGATGAAAGGCAAGGGTAGCAGCGGTGGCAGTAACGCTGCGGGTTTCTAATGGATAGCCCCCACGCCCGTAAGGGGTGGGGGCACCTCTAACTGGACACCGCATGGCGGCAGCAATGTGCGCAGGCGTAGGGAGACTTATGAATGCTGGCACGGGTGGTATCGGGTGGAAGTATCGCCCAGCGCGCTTGACAAATCTCAAGCGCGCGAGCGTGACGCTGCGGCTATTTGCGCTACTGCAGGCAACGAGGGAGGGCAAAAAGCGCAAGAGCAGGGGCAGATTGGTTTTTATAAGGAGACGGGTTTCTTTGGGGTGCTTTGGAGCGGCAGAGAGCAGAGGTCTGGGCAATCCGCCCGAGTTCGGAGCGATCACTCATCAAGGATCGGGGTGTTGGGAGTCGACCCTATAACCTTCATTCGGATGTCTTGAGAAGCCCCAACTCAATTGCCCATCGTACCGCTTGTAAGGTACTTCGTACGCCCAGTTTCTCACGGATGTTTGCCAACACACGGTAGATTGTGCGCGGTGAGCGATGCAAAATGCGTGCAACCTTTTCTACACGCCCATAGCGCGCGAGGTGTTGCAGAATCTCGATTTCACTGGGTGAAAGTAGGGGTTGTTCCATCACTACTGCCTCGATTTCTGCCTCATCAAGTCGTTCAACAACTCTGAGCGATTCGCACCCTCCAAGGTGCGCCTTAATTAAGTCACGCAGTATCTCATTCCGCGCCACGATACACACCGTCGCTTTTCGCACTGTCATCACTCCTTGAATGTCTCTTCGCCCTTCGCCTGCAGATTCCTACCACAGCGTATAGTTCTCCTCGAATTCCTGTCAGGATTTATGTACCGTAAAAAAAAGCACAAAATTTCCTTGACTATGGGCGCTGAAAAGAGGTATCCTATACCTACACACTGGAGGTGAAGCCATGGAAAAAAAGGTTTACCGCAGTCGGTTCGGTTGGCTTTTCGTGGGTGTGCTGCTCTCTTCTCAGGTATACGCCCAGACTTTTATCTGGCTTCCACCTACGGAAGCCTGTCAAACGTGGGATTGGAGCACAATTGCCAACGACATATCTTGGCATGACCTTCGGATAGTAGGTCAAGGCTTATGCACCATATCGAGGCCGGGAGAATCTGTACACACAGAGTTTCCGCAAGGGTGGTCAGTGCTACCTGGGGGGGTCTCTACTTGGGGAGTTGGCTTCTTCGGAGAAGCGCTCGCGATCAGTGGGGATGGCACTGTATTTGTGGGTTTAATCCATACGGATGGCGTTAGTGGGGGAAAACCGTTCAAGGGTGCATTTGACAGTCCCGAGAGCTTGGTTTTACTACCGTTCGATATGAATCGCTGGCAGTATGGCGCTGCAACAGATGCTAATATAGATGGTAGCACTATCGTGGGGTATGTGTCTCGTACTGGTTCCTATCCTGACAAGGCGGGTATGATATGGACGGGAAGTTCCTACACGGAGGTGCTCTGTCGAGATGTAGAAAATCATCTCGCGACGACCATCCTTGAAGGGGTTTCTTCAGACGGCAGATTTGTGGTTGGGGCATATGATGAAATTGTAGGTCGTAGGCCAGGAGGCGAGGTAGAACTACCCGTTAAGGCACTGGTACCATTTCTTTATGACCGCTATTCTGGAACCTGTACTCGCCTTTGTACACCAGAAGACGGTGTTGCATTTGGAATTTCATCAGATGGGGAGATGGTAGTTGGAACAGCTGACAACCATGCTTTCGTAGCAAAAGTTGGTACCTCGATCCAATGTGAACTACTTCCACCAGTGCAGGGTTTTGAGTCTTACACTTACGAAGCATACGACATCAGCAATGAGAGGGAAAATGGTACGCGGATTATCGTTGGAAAGGCGTACACCCTTAGTGAACATCGCGCGGTCTTGTGGGTATGGAGCGAATCAGGCGAAACGGCAGCGTATGACCTAACTTCGTTATTTTCAGATATACTTTCGCCGGATTCCGTTCTACACTCGGCTAACGCGGTATCCAGAGATGGGCTCTATGTTGTGGGCTACGGGCACAATGCAGATCCCCAAAAAGTGCAGGGCTATCTTCTCACACCCTTTTGCACACCTCACAGCGGTGATGTCAACAATGATGGATGTGTTGATGACGCTGACCTTTTCGAAGTGTTGTTAGCAATAGGATGCCAGAGTAGTTGTGGAAGAGCAGATGTGAACTGCAACGGCGTTGTCGATGACGCGGATTTGTTAGTTGTCTTAGCGAATTACGGGCTGGGCTGTTAGCAACTCTTACGGAAATAACCTTACCAGCCAGTGGGCATCGGTGCGTGCCATCTCGGTAAAGCGCACACCGATTGCCCACTGCCCACTGCTCAGTTCCCGCGCGTAGCGCACTTCTGCCTTCGCCCGCACGGGTTGCTCCGCATTCAACAGCGAAAACGACAACTCCACCACAGACCCCACCGCCAGCGCCTGCGGCACGATCAGGCGCATCCCGCTCCGACTGATGTCTACGCCCCGCACTTCCCAGACCTCAGGTTCCGATGTCTCCGAGGAGCTGGGCAGTGTGAGAGAGACCTGCAGATTAACGGGATAGCGTTTGTTTCGCCGCCGATCCAGACGCTTGGGAGGCGAGACGATCTGCAGGTTCAGTTGGGTTCCCTCCAGATTACGCACCTGCGTCATGAGCTCATAGGCGGCTTCTGCGGAGTTTATCGTGATCAACAGCGAGGCTCCTGCGCGAAGCGTGCGGAGCGCTTCCCCAGTGTCCAGCCGCACCACCAGCCCCTCGCGTGAGGCGTTCAGGAGTGTGCCCTCGTAGCTTGTCTGAGTGTTCGGCAAGCGTACCGAAACCCGGAGTGCCTGCGTCGCCGTGCTGGCTCCCATTGCGCCACCTCTTAGGAGGATTTTTCCATAAAGGGCGGGACGAATTTTGTATGGGAAACACCCCTCTCCCCTTGCGGAGGAGAGGGGCTTGCTTACAGGGAAGCGGGAATCAGATACGAGTTTTTCGCCTTAGGGTCGTGAACCCCGATGAAGATATAGAACATCTCATCGTAGGTTCCCTCGCCGTAGCGCACCTCGCGCGGCGGGTTGCTGGGGTTGTTCGGGTTGTTCGAGGAGTTGTCGTACCAACCCTCCGCTTCAATCACTGTGCCGGGTGGCAGTTCCACAGGCTCTTTGTAGTAGTAGGTCTGCTGCCAGTTGAAGTCGTAGTCATCGATTCGCAGCAGCGGGATCACTCGTCCGTCGGGAGTGCGCGCCTTGACCTCACAACCGCGCGCGATGAGGTGCATATGCGCCAGAATCGCCACCGCATAAATCGGGCGGTCGCTGGGCGTTTTCCACTGCGCCCGGATGCGATAGTTGCTCTCGCCTGCAGGGATGCGGATGTTCCGATTGCCCAGTACCAGCAGCTGCACAGGCTTATGCTCTGGCTTATAGTCGGCGAGGTACAGCCCCACGCGCGTGCGGTCTTTCTCGCGCTTGCCGCGCTTGAAGTAGTGAACCTGCATCACCAGGTCAAACTTGCGCGGCAACACCACCGCAAACGGCTCGTCCAGCTTGATGGGGCGCTGACCGGGCACCCAGCCCCCCAGCATCATCAGCGGGATGAACCCTGTACCGCCGAAGTTGGCGTAGCCCGGTTTGGGGTCTGCCTCATCCTGCCTGCGTGCCTGCCCCGAAACATCCACAAACATGTTCGCGTGATGCACCACTTCGCGGTTGCCCGGCTGGATGTCGATCGCGACGATGACCTTATTTTCGGGCAGCTCCACGGGGATTACAAAGTAGCGATACTCGTCGCCGCCTGTGCCGTCCAGCTCGTATTCGGGCGCCTCCACAACCAGGTCAGGCTCCCCAAAGAACCAGTCCGCTTTGAACTTGGGAGGGCGGGGTGCTTTGGTCAGGTCGCCTGCGGGCGCGCCCGACTCCACCCAGCGGGCAATCAGTTGAATCTCTTCTTCGGTCAGTGCAGTCGCATTTTTGAACTCGCCGTACCCCGGCGCCGCTTTCCATGGGGGCATCAGGCGCCGCCCAGTGTAGTATTGAATTTCTTTCGCCCACCGCTTCGCGTCGTTGTAGGTCTCTAAGGGGAACGGACCAATGTCGCCCGGGCGATGGCACGGCGTGCATTTGGCGTAGAGAATCGGGGCGATATGTTCGGCGAAGGTTACGGTGTGCGCTTCGGTGGGGGCGCTTGTTTCCTCTTTCAGCGTGAGGAAGCAGCCCACTACAGGCGTGCGCGCCACCGCGACGCGCTTGCCGTTCACAACGGCGTTCAGGGCATCGCGCAGGTAGGCGTGTTGCCCCACTTCGCGTTTGATCACGCTATCGATGGCGCCGCTGTAGAGTGTCTGACCCTGCCCGTTCAACACAAACGCCTGCGGCACATGGGTCGCCCCCAGCGCTTTCGCAAGCGCCGGTGCCCCCTCGCGCACCACAGGAAACTGGAACCCCATCCGTTGCGCATGCTCGCGGACGCTCTCGTCGGTCTCGTCCGCTTCGGGGTAAATGCCGAAAAAGGCAACCCCGCGCGCCTGAAAAGTCTTATAGAGCGCGTTCAGGCGCGGCGCATAGCGTGGCACCGCAGGACAGCGGGAAGAAAGCGTCACGAACACCACCGCCTTCTTCGACTCCAGAGCCTGCCACTGCCAGCTCTTGCCATTCAAATCGCGCCACTGGAGCGTGGTGAGGGGCACGGTCTCGCTCTGATACCCTGCCCACAGCAGGAGCCCACTCAGCAGCATCGTCGCCAGAGTCCATCGCATCATCGTCCATCACCTGCTACATAAATTCTGGTATACTTCCCCCGATTCCTGCCAGATGGATGCGAATTTGCCAGAGAGGATGCCTGCAACCCTGTGGTTGGAGAGCGTGGACAGCACCCAGCGCGTAGCGGGCGAGCTGATAGCCCAAAATGATCGGCGCTATAACGCGGTCTGTGCCCGTCATCAGACGGCGGGACGCGGTCGCAAGGGCGCCACATGGTACGACGAACCCGACACCTGCCTGTTGGTCTCGCTGATTCTGTGGGATACCCCGCTGCCTGAGCCTGTGGGTGTGCTGGGTCTCGTGGCGGCGCTTGCGGTGGTGGAGTTGGTGTCGGACTTCTTGAAAGCACTCGGCGCCGCGCCCGAACGCCTCGCGCTCAAGTACCCCAACGATGTGTTGTTGGATCAGCGCAAGCTGGCAGGCGTGCTGGTGGAGATTGTGCAGGGAGTTCCGATTGTGGGGATTGGCGTGAATGTGGCGCAGTCGGCGTTTCCGCCCGAGCTGGAGGCAAGGGCAATTTCCCTCTACCAGTCCGTGGGGGCGCCCGATGCCCTGCAGTTTGCTGCCCTGCGAGCGGACTGGGTGGCACGCTTATGGGATGCGTTTCAACGCTGGGATGCAATACGCCGCGGATCGCCTCACGCGCTCTACGAGAACTGGGTGCGCTGGGATAGCACTGCGGGGCGCGCCTATCGGGTGATGGATTACAACGGCGTAGTGGGGACTGCCATCGCTATAGAACCCGATTTTCGGCTCCGCTTGCGCCTGCCTGATGGACAGGAGGTCTGTAGCTACTTTGTGGAGAGCCTGTTATAGGGCGTCCCGATAGGGTTCGAAAAATCCCGTCTCTTGCCTGACGGCTGAAGCCGTTCCTATGAGACGAAGCCGACCTGCGTCGGCTAAAATAGCCAGCGGAGGCTGGCTTTGTTTGCTGGGAACGGCTTTAGCCGTCGCTCTTTCGGGGCATCGTGGGTTCCAGAAGGTATCTTTGCGACAGAGCAGGTTCACACCCATCCTGCTCAAAGGCGATTTCTTCGAACACCTTCGGTACCTTATGCATTTCCCACCCTCGATAGGGTATACTTTGGGGCTGAGATTAATCAGCGAGGCAAACAGCGATGGCTTCGGTCAAAACGGAAGGCGGTTCTACGGGAGTGATCGCCCGCGTCCGCGCATGGTGGCGCGACATCATGGCGGAACTGCGGCGCGTGGTCAAACCCACACCCGAAGAGACGACACAGATGATGCTGGTCGTGATTGGTTTTGTGATCGTCGTCGGGCTGTGGTTCGCATTCTGGGATGTGCTGCTCTATCAGATTACACACCGCATCGACACCTGGATGCGGGGCTTAGGGAGATAAGAACGATGCGCAGGGCGTGGTATGTTGTACGAACCCTGGTGGGCAAGGAGAATCAGGTAAAAACCGCCATCGAGAAGCGAGCGCAGGCGGCGGGGATGACCGACCGCATCTTTCAGGTACTCATCCCCACCGAGCAAGAAGTGCGTACAAAAGGTGGACAAAAGCAAACCGTTACCCGAAAAGTATTCCCCGGCTATGTGCTGGTGGAGATGATCCTGGACGATGAGACCTGGACCCTCGTGCGCTCGACACCCAGCGTAACCGGGTTCGTAGAATCGGGTGGTAAGCCGGTGCCCCTATCGCCAGAAGAGGTGGAGGAAATCCAGCGCTCCATCGTGGAAAGCAAGGAGCGCCCGCGCATCTTCTTCTCCCCTGGCGACACGGTGCGCGTCAACGAAGGACCTTTCGCCGATTTCACAGGCAAGGTGGAAAGCATCGATGCCGAGCGCAGCAAGGTCAAAGTGCTGATTAACATCTTCGGGCGCGAAACGCCTGTGGAACTGGAAGTGGATCAGGTTGAGAAAGTAACTTAGGAGGGAAAAAGCCATGGCTAAGGAGATTATGACGGTGATTAAGTTGAACCTGCCGGCGGGCGCGGCGACGCCTGCGCCGCCTGTCGGTCCCGCGCTGGGACAGGCAGGGGTCAACATCATGGAGTTCGTGAAGAAGTTCAACGAAGCCACCGCCAACCAGCGCGGCTCCACACTGCCTGTGGAGATTACGGTCTACAAAGACCGCTCGTTCACCTTTGTGGTCAAGCAGCCGCTGGCTTCGGACTTAATCAAGCAGGCGGCGGGCATCGAATCGGGTTCGGATAACCCGCTCCGCAAGAAGGTGGGGCGCATCACCCGCGAGCAACTGCGCCAGATTGCGGAGCGCAAAATGCCCGACCTGAACGCCAACGATATCGAAGCGGCGATGCGCATCATCGCCGGAACTGCCCGCTCGATGGGCGTTGAAATTGTCGACTGACCCATCAGCGTGGGAGGAGCGAACGCTCCGATCGCACCACAAGGAGGCACACCATGAGAGGACAGAAGAAGCAGAAAAAGCAACCGCATAGCAACCGTTACCTGAGTCTGGTACAGAAAATCGAGAAGGACGCGCTCTACACGCCGTTAGAGGCGATTCGGAAGGTGAAGGAAACCGCCACCGCCAAATTTGATGAATCGGTGGATATGGCGGTGAACCTGGGTGTAGACCCGCGCAAAAGCGAGCAGATGGTGCGCGGCGTGGTCAACCTGCCGCACGGCACGGGCAAGAAACAGCGCGTGCTGGTGTTCGCCAAAGGCGAGCAGGCAGAAGCCGCACGCGCCGCTGGCGCCGACCTGGTGGGCGCAGAAGACCTCGTGGAACAAATCCAGAAAGGCTGGAAAGGCTGGAAAAACTTTGACCTGATTGTAGCGGGGCAGGACATGATGCCCATCATCAGCCGAATCGGCGGTATTTTGAAGGCGCGCATGCCCAACCCCAAATCGGGCACGGTCTCGCCCAACCCTGCCAAAGTGGTGGAGGACATCAAGAAAGCCTCGCGCGTGGAATATCGCGTGGACAAAGCAGGGATTGTGCATATGCCCATCGGGCGCGCCTCTTACAGCGAGGAGCAACTGCTGGAAAACTTTGCCGTCGCGCTGAACGCCCTGCTGAAGGCGAAACCTGCCACTTCCAAAGGGCGCTACCTGCAGAAAATCACCCTCTCCAGCACGATGGGACCGGGCTTCAAGGTAGACCCCAACGAAGCCCAGAAACTGGCGGAGCAGGTGAAGGCGTAAGCCTTTTCTACGGCTTGCGCTTTTTGGCCTCCAGCAGGCGGCTGAGGGTGTCGGGCGCGGACGGGGCGGGCGACGCTCTGGCAGCAGGTTCGCTGCTGGTGGGCGGGGCTGGCTTTGGCGAGGCGACTGCCTGCGGCGTCGACTTGGGTTGTTCGCCAGCCTGATAGCGATGCTGGGCGCGCGCCTTTGCCATCTGGAGGCGTGTCGCGGTGGGGATGGGGGCAGAGCGCGCCCGACGCCGCGTTAGCGCCAACCCCAGACGCCGCCAGAGCGCGCCCACAAACTCTGGCACCGTAACCATCACACGGCGGATGGTGATGTCGGTCAGCAGCAACAGCAGGCTCACCAGCAGCGCGAGGCTCCATAACTCCTGACGCAACGGGCGCGGGTTGGGCGGCATGTCAAACGCACGAGAAGGTTCCGGGTTGACTCGCCCGCCCGTCAGTTCCGCAATGCGCGTCAGCAGGGGCATATTCGGGCGCGTGAAGCGATACTCCATCGGGTAGGGTATCGCAAACGAGGTGTTCAGCACCACGCGCTCGCCTGTGCCAAAATCGCCCTCCGTGCTGAGCCGATAGATCCCGCGCTGGCGAATGGGGAACTGCGCCTGATAGCGCCCCGAACCCACCATCTGAAGCGTGTAGGTCTGCTGGGAGCCGTCGGGCAGCCCCACCCGAAGCTGGGGCGTCAAGCCGTTGATTGGCTCGCCGTCAGGGGTGAACGCTTGCAGTTCAGCAACTGCCTGCCCCGCCCGTGCTGTTGCTGTCAAAGTAAGATTGGAGTGCGCCGAAGGGCGTAGCGCCGAGCGGATCACATTCGTCCAGAACACGCTATAGCCGCCCCAGCCGAACCAGCGTTGCGCCCAGCGTGGCTGCGCATCGGAAGTGAATGCCACCACCGTGCCCAGCCCGTAGCGCCATGTCGCCAGCAGGGGGTCGTCTTTGTGCGTGCGCATCAGCGTTTGCGCCAGCGGGCGCTCCGAAGTGAGGTTGTACGCCAGCAGGGCAGGCGTGCGGTTCCACTCTATCCCCTGCAGGCGTTCATCATTCGCGGCGACTTTGGGCGTAAACGCCCCCACCTCTATCGCCGAGCGGGTCATCATGCTCACATCGGCAGTGAACAGGCGTGGCAGCACATCGGCGCGAGTCGTCTCGTAAAACTGCCCGCCCCCTGCCTGCGCCAGCTGTTTGAGAAACGCCGTGTCTTTGCCCTTGCCGAAGGCAATCACACTGAGCGTGATGCCCATCGCGCGCATCTGTTGCGCCAGCGCGATACTCCCCTCCTGCTCGTCGCAGTCGCTGGCGTCGGCAAGCATCACGATATGGCGCGAGCGCGTCGGCGGCTCCATCGCCAGCCCCGCCAGCGCCATCTCCAGACTGCCCCGCACGAAAATCCCGCCCCCCGTGCCGTACACTCGCTGGAGTACCGAAATAATCGGCTCGCGCTGGGCGGCGTCAAAAATCGCGTGCTTCGGCTGACCCGCCCGCTGCCCATGACAACCCCGAAACTGGCGTCCCTCGCAGCTGAACGGATCGGCGTTCGTGCGTGCCATCTCCGGCAGCAGCCAGTCGGAGCCATGGCTGCTGATAATCACGCCGAAGCGGTCATTATCACGGAGCATGCGCAGGGTCTGAATGCTCGCCTCCGCCGCCAGATGCGCCACCTTGTGCTGACCGATATAGTTATTCATGCTCCCCGACGCATCCACAATCAGCACGACGGTTGAAGCGTGATGCACCTGCCGGTGGCGAATCTCTAAATCCACGGGGAGCATCTCGGCGACTGGCGTGCCGTAGTAGCCGCCGGGCTGATAGGAGCGCTCGCCACCAATCATCACGAATCCGACGCCCATATCGCGCACCACCGACTGGAGCGCCAGCATCTGCTGGGGGCTGAGCGCCTCGGCGGGGTAGTCGTTGAAAATAATCGCATCGTATTGCATCAGGCTTTCCATCTGGGCGGGGAAGTTCCCTGTGCCGACCACCTCCGCCTCGATGCGGTTCGCCTTCAGCACGGAGCGCAGTCCCTCGCTGATTCCGCGCCTGCCTTCGGCGATCAGCACTTTGGGCGCGCCGCGTACGAACACCACCGCCAGCCCCAGATTGTTGCGTGGGTCGCTGTCGGGTTGCGCCTGCAGAATGGCGCGCAGCTGGTGCGTGCCCGGCTTCTCGGTGCGCAGGGTGGTGGTGATTACATTCACGCCGGGTGTGAGTTTCACGGGGAGCGACTTGACCGGGATGCCGTCGCGGTCTATCAGAATCGTGCCCTCGGCGTGCCCCTGCGAGCGCACGACCACACGCACTTCATAGGGCGCGCCTACCTTCACCTGCTGGGGCGTTTCCAGCGCCTCAATCAGCGCCTCGTGGCGGCTCATGCGCGTCTCCAGCGGCACGACATCAATCGGGACGCCTTCCGTGCGGGCGACTTCCGCAACGGCGAGCGCGTCGCCGGCGGTCTCGTTGCCGTCGGTCAGCAGTACGATTCGCCGGGCGTAGCCGTCGGGGAACAGCGCGGTCGCCAGTCGGAGCGCGCGGGCAATATCGGTTCCGTCGGGGTTCGGGCGCGAGTAAATCGGCGGGAGCGTGCGGTGCTGAGCGGGCATCGCGTCCACATAGGCTTCGTTCCCGAACACCACCCACGCTGAGAGCGCCGATTCGGGCGCCTGCGCCAGCGCCTGACGCACATACTCCTGCGCCTTCTGACGCCCCGCGTCCGAAACGCTGGCGGAACGGTCCAACACAAACACGGTGCAAACGCTTCGCAGGGGCACGACGCCCTGCCAGCCCGCCAGCGCCAGCACCACCAGCGTGATGAGAAGCATCCGCAGGGCAATAATCAGCCGCCGCCGCGCCCGACTCACCCCCAGAATGCGTCGCCCTGTCCACCACACCCAGCCCAGCAAAGGCGGCAACAGGAGCAGATAGCCCGGCTCCGTGAACTGCACCATCACGCGCCACCCACAAGCAAGTATACCCCACTGATTTCGCCTCGTAAATCCACCAGATTTTGCCCCTCACCCTGTCCGCTTTTGCGCCCGAAATGAGTCTATATAGGGTGGATGTGGGAAATGGGATTTCCCGCACGCCAAGGTGAAAGGGAGAACTCCTTGCTGCTTTGCAGGTCGTCCTGCAAGTCGATCACACTTGTGGAATTGGAGGAGGCTCGTTATGATGAAACGGCTTGGCTTTGCGACACTTGTGCTGAGTCTCGGCATTCTGAGCGCATCCTATGCCCAGCCTGCAGGACCTGCAGGACTGGTCTGGCAGGATACCGACCTGGAGTTTGACTTGAACGCTGGTAATCTTGTCACCACGGGGGCAATCGGTACCACCATTAGTTTAGGCAACCAGAACCCCGTTTGCCTCAATAAGAACCCAAACACCCTTGATGTACAACTGGACCTTGCCGCGCTGTTGAACATTCCGGGCTTGCCAACGATTAACATCACTGGTTCCGCGAATGCCGCAGGCGATATCATCACATGGACGGTTCCGAACACACTTATTGACCAGTGTCTGTCGATCGGCGGGGTAAATGTACTGATCAAGCGTATTCTGGGCGGTAAACTCACGGTGCAGGCAACCATTCTCAGCTCGCCCTACTTCTCTACCGCCTGCAACCGGGACTTCTGGGTGCGGATGACGCCGATTGGGGGCAACGCCGACAACTTCCTGAACATAGAAGCTTACGCTTTCTGTGTGGAAAACCCGCTCACGCGCATCAACGGCACTGTTCGGGATCTGGATTATGTGATTTACAGCGGTCCCGTTCCTGAACCCGCCAGCATGGTTGCGCTGGGCACGGGTTTGGTGAGCCTGCTGGCGTTGCGTCGGCGGAAGAAATAACCATTCGCCTCTCCCCTGCTCGAAGCAGGGGAGAGGCTCTCATGGAGGCGACTATGAGGCTCTTTTTCGGTGTGTTAGGGCTTTGCTGGGGGTTTAGCCTTGCATACAGCGACGGCTATCTCTGGCTCTCTGCCGCCTCCACAAGCCAGACGCCTCAGGTCTATCGCTTCAACCTGCGTACCGCTCAGATAGACCGAACCGTTTCCCCTGCACAGGTCAACGGCGTGCCTCCCTCGCCCGATTACACTCCATTTGCCTACGATGGTTCGGTGCTTTATCTGGGCGCCTATGATCAGGGGTTGTTTGCTCGCCTTCATGGCTACACGGGCAGTTTCCTGTCGGTTGGGGCATATGACTGGTGTAGCTGTTTCTTCGGGCATCACGGCTTGCGCGACGGGGCTGCGACGGAAGGCGTTCTTTGGCGCGCGGCGCCACCGCACAATCCTGCCTACAGCTACAGCTATCTCGTCGCCACCGATCCAAACGGCGAGCTGGTGGAAATGCTCACCACCTTCGCCCAGAACTTCGCCCTCACCGGGCTGGAAAGTGTCAACGGTACGCTGTATGGGACAGGTTCTGGTCGCTTCGTGCGCATCGTGCGTGATGAACAAAACGACTGGCTTTTCCATGTGGTGGACTACGCGCTGAGTGGCGTGCCCGCCAACCATCAGCTGGGTGGACTGGCGTATGATCCGCTCTCACAAACGCTTTATATGGCGACTGCCTCGGAGAGCGAAGCGGCGCTCTGGTCGGTGCAGATTGATGACGCCCAGCAAATTGCCACAGCCAGTCTGGTCGCCCTCTTGCACGAGAAGGGCTACCCCTTGGGGAGCATACCCACCGCCCTCACATGGGTTCCTGCTATACCCGGCGATGCAAACGGCGACGGCTGTACGGACGATGCAGACCTGTTGAATGTGCTTTTCAATTTCGGCGGCGACCATCTGGAATCCGACTTGAACCGTGACGGCGTGGTGGACGACGCGGACCTGCTGGAGGTTCTCTTCCAGTTTGGTCAGGGGTGTGGGAACTGATTCTGCCAGCCTTTTCAACGCCCCTCACACGCCGACAAGCCCCCTCCTACCCAACCGGAGGGGGCTTTACTTAATTGCCCACAGGCGCAGGGTGTGTCGCCCGCTCTCGCGCCAGCCTTCGGAACGATAACGCACGCATTCGGCAGGCAGCAGTCGCTCGCCTGAACTAACCCTGCGCTCTGGCGAGGCGGGACGCCCATAAGTTTGAAAATGCGTCTCAGTGAACGCTTCCAGAATCAGCCAGCCGCCAGGTGCGAGCCACTCCCATGCACGCCTCAATAGCTCCCGCGAGAAGAAAAAGAAAAGGCACACCACCTCCGGCGGCTCTGGAGGTTGCCACACGCTCTGCTCTAAATCCACGCATATCCACTCAATCGGGGGGCTTTCGGGGGCGTAGCGCACTTGTAGCTGGCGTCCCCGCTCCAGCGCGTCGGGAAGCCTGTCTACAGCCATCACGCGACAGCCCCTATCGGCAAGATAGACTGCCTCGCGCCCGCTGCCACACCCTAAGTCCAGCACCAGCGGGGCGGGCTTCGGAAGGGAATGCTGTTCCAGGATCTCCTGCAAAAAGGCGTTCGGCTCCCACAGGCGGTAGCGAGCGCCAGGGGTTGGAGGCGGAACTGTGTCAGGTTCTACCAGGTGGGCGCGCCTGCCCCGTGCGTGCAGCCAGCCCAGCGCCCCATACGCCTCGACACAGGCATTCACCACCTTCACTGCGCGAGGGGGCGGGGGCAACTCGTGCTGGCGCGAAGCCAGCTCCGCCAAAGGGATATACACCGTACTCCCCATCGGCTCACACACGCTCAGAAATGAGGTGGGGCACAACATCAGAGCAGAGTGTACCCTCTTGACAAACTACGCAAAATGTGCTATAATATCTGCACACCGCAGGAAAGGAGGTCGATGATGATGCGGATGACAAAGTGGTTCGGGATTGTTGCTACATCGGTCGTTCTGATGAGCGCGGTGTCCGCGCAGAACCTGGTAGACCGCCTGCGCGACGCGGGCAGTATTTCCTTCCAACTGGCTGATGGTGCGTACCGTATCACCCTGGGGGTTCCCCAACTGGGATGCAACCTGCAGGACTTTGCCTCAGGGAACCTCGGCGCTCAGGACCCGCTGAGCTTCACCTTCCAGTCGGGCACACTGAACTTTCAGGCGACGATTAACCAGTTGGTCAATTCCATCCAGAGCAACGCTCCTGTTACTTTCACTGGCACAGATTTGGGCAACAATGTGGTGGAGTGGACGGTGGATCAGACCTTCAACCCCACTATTTGCACAGTAATCTCAATCTCGGGCACTGACTATGTCTTTGAAATCGTTCGCGTGTATGGAAAGTTCCGCATGCAGGTGTCGGAAATTGACTGCGTGGACGATCCGCTTGGCATGCTGAACCGTCAGGTGAGCCTTCAGCTAACGCCCACAGGCGGGGATGAACATAACTACATGGGGTTTGACGGCTTCGTGCCCGATGGTCAGTGCACGGCGCGCTACTTCTGCGCGATTGCGACGGCAAACACTCTGCAGTATACCGCTTATGGCGGCGACTGCCCTGCTTGCCCCGGCAACGGCGATGTGGACGGCAACGGCTGCGTGGACGACGCCGACCTGCTGGCGGTGCTTTTCGCCTTCGGCAGCAGCGAGGCAGGCTGTGCCGATGTGAACAGCGATGGTGTTGTAGATGACGCCGACCTGCTAACGGTGCTGTTCGCCTTTGGCAGCGGGTGCTGAACCTCTTTTGGGAGTGCGGAAGCGCCGCTTCCGCACTCCCCCTCTGCTCTATAGCCTCCGAAGTGGTCGGGGGCTTTTGTTTTCGTTTGAGGAGCAATCAGTGTTGTGAGGATCGGGGGGGTGAACCCGCTGATGCCCCCTTCAGGTGCCGCCCGCAAGCGAGGGGAACTGTGGCTGTGTGTTCTGTGTGCCTGCACGCCTCAGCATGGGGGAGGTTTTGAGGGCTTTTTATACCGATTGGGCGGTCAGAGTTCGTGAATTGTCCCCCTCCGCAAGGTTCCTTAAAGGGGTGGGTTTTTCGTGCCCTGCCTGAAAACCCGACGGCTAAAGCCGTTCCTACTAAACAAAGCCAGCCTCCGCTGGCTATAGCCCCCTGTTTACGGGGTTGGGGGGCTGAGCCGACGCAGGTCGGCTTCGTCTATTAGGAACGGCTTCAGCCGTCACGGCGGAGGCGTTCCCCAACTTCAGGAGCGCATAAGACGGCGTCCCTCTCAAAAAACCTACCCCTTTGAGCCGCAAGGTTCCCCCCCGCAAGCGAGGGGAACCGAGAACGGGGTTGCCGTGCGGCTGGACACCCCGGCGCATGGCAGGGTTCGGTTCCCCTTGCGGAGCAGGGGGAACCTTACAGAGGGGGTTCTGGCACTCCCAACGGCATCATCGCGGATTTACGAAGTTTGACCCGCAGATTGGTATAATAAGGGGGCAGCCTGTCGGGCTACCCCCCAGTGGTGTAGAGCGGCGTGTTTCTACGACTTCTCAGAGGCTTCGCTTTTGCTCTCGGCGGCATCGGGCGTGCTGGGTTCGGCGGAGCGCGCCGAGTCGTGCTGGGCTTGCATCCGCACGGCACCCATGCGCTGGGCAATCTGCATGAGCTGTTGCGCCATCTCGCCGAGTTTGCCGTTGCCGTCGCCAAGCGCACTCAGACCGCTCAGCGCCCCATCAATCGCCATGCCCAGCCCCAGCCCTTTGGCGTACTGTTCGGTCATGCGGGCGAGGGTTTCGGGGTCGCCGAAGATATTCATGTTGCCGCGGCTCATGAACTCGCCAATTGCGCGTGCCAGTTCCACCTGCACATCGCGCTGGGCTTCGATGCGCAGTTTTTCGATTTCGAACTTGAGCGCGGCTTCGCTGTAGGTTTGGCGATACTCCAGCGCCTGGCGTTCCACTTCCACGCGGGCGCGCTCCACCTCCACCTGCTCGCGCGCGATGTTGACATCCACCATTTTGAGAGCGGTTTCACCGCGGGCGACCTGCTCGCGGGCTTTGGCTTCGGCTTCGGCGCGGGTGAGGATGGCTTCGGCTTCGAGCTGGGCAGCCTGTTTTTTAGCCTCCGCTTGTTTGACCTCGGCGAACGCCTGCACCTCCACTTCGGTCTGGCGTTTGATGCGCTCCTGTTCGATCTGCTGTTTCGCGGCGATGAGTTTGGCTTGTGCTTCGCGTTCCGCCGCCGCGAGCTGTTGCACGGTGATAATCTGCTGGTTGGCGCGCTCGCGTTCTGCCTGTGCTTCCAGCGCGGCTTTTTCGGCTTCGGCGCGCTGGCGCTCGGCTTCTGCGACGGCAATCTCTTTCTCGCGCTCCGCCAGCTCAATCGCTTTCGCGCGCTCAATATCGGTCTTCTGGAGCTCCTGCTGTTTCAGCAACAGCAGTCGGTCGCGCTCTACGGCTGCCACCCGCACCGCCTGATCCTGTTGAATCTGGGCTTCCTGAATCTGGCGTTCCTGTTCGATGCGGTAGGTTTCGGCTTCACGCTTGCGTTCCGCCTGAATCTTGGCGATTTCGGCTTGCTGGGCGGCTTCCGCTTCGGCGCGCTGGCGCTCCAGCTCCAGAATCTCCTTCTGGGTCTGCACATTTTTGAGCGTGATTTCGCGCCGCGCTTCCTGTTCGATGCGGTTGCGCTCCACCAGCGCCGCCTGCGTAATCTCGGTGATTTTGCGCTTGCCCTGCGCGTCGAAAATGTTATTGTCCGACAGCAGCTCCTGCGAGGTCTGGTCTAAGCGCGAGATGGTAACCGATTCCAGCGTCAGTCCGTTCTGCTCCAGGTCGCTACGCACGAGTTGTTGCACTGCGCTGGCGAAGGCGTCGCGCTGGGCGTGGATTTCCACGAGGTCTTTCGTGGCTGCCACGCTTCGGAGCGCCGAGACGAGCTTTTCAAACACCAGGGCGGACACCGACTGCGCGTTCACCGATTTATCGCCCAGCGAGCGTGCGGCGTTCAGCACCGACTCCGCGTCGGGCTGAACCTTGATGTAAAACTCGGCTTTCACATCCACGCGCAGATTATCGCGGGTAATCAGGGCGTCGGGACCTTTGCGCTCCACCTCCAGTTTCATCGTCTCCAGCGAGACGGGAACCTTCTCGTGCAGGAACGGGATGTAGATTCGGCTCCCATCGATGGCGACGCGCCGTCCCCCAAGACCGGTAATCACATAGGCGAGGTTCGCCGAGGGGCGCAGCAGCCAGTGGCGAATGAGCCACAGGATGCCCCCAATCAGGAACAGGGCAAGTCCCAGTCCACCCACGATGGTGGCTTGTCCTGCCCCCAGCGAGCCGCTCATCTGCCCGTAAATGGCATACGCTATCAGCACCAGCCCAATCAGCATCATCAGCTGTATCATCGTTGGACCCCCTTAGTGAGTCTGTCCCCCAATCTGGGTTTGTTGATTCTCGCGAAGTTCCTGCTGTTGTGTGGCAGCAGGCTCTATCGCGAAAGGGTGCGCTTCTACAAAGAAGTCGCCACTGTCATGATTATACCCGACAACAATCAGCTGGGTTCCCGCCGGGATGGGCGGATGTCCGGGTTGCACACGGCAAGCGATTCGGTGAATATCGCCTGTTTTAGAGCGAATGTTTGCAACCCCCTCGGTTTCCGTGATGGTGAACACGGCGTAGCCCGAACAGCCAATCAAATCCTGTCGGGTGGGCGCGGGGGTTTCGTCGAAAATTCCCAGCTTGCGTGCGAGGAAGGAAGCGAATCGCCCTGTGAGAATCATCGCTCCCACCGCCGCAACCGCTGAAATCGGGAAGTAGAGGAGCGGGATTTTCAACAGTGGCTCCAGCAGGTGGTTGACCGTCAAGCCTGCGAAGCCCCACGCCATCATCAGCGCAGGTAAAAGGAGCGTCAGCGGGATGCCTGTGCCCACGCCGAACCAGTGCAGGATATCTTTCAGCACCGAGTCGTGGTGGTCTGAATCCGCGGCGTCGTGGTCGGCGTCGCCTGCGTCATGGGCGTCGTCTCCCCCTGCGTCGCCCCCCACATCAATCAGTCCCGTCAGGGCGAACCCCGCGCCGAGCAGAAGCCCCACCCCAAACGGGAGCGCGAAAATCAGGTTCCACCACTCCAGCAGACTTGACCACGGCATCGGATTGCCACCTGAGTCTATTATACTCGGTTTTAATTACGGGAAAATACGGGCGAGTGTTTGAAGAACCGCGTGGCACTGCTGGGGGGTATAATTAGCACATAATGGACAGCGCGGATAGACGCCTGCCACCTGAATTGCGTGCAGTCGTCGAAAAGGCGGTTGGAACGGCGAAGATTGACATGGCGTTCGCCTCGGACCTCTCGCCCGAAGGGCGCTTCGGCGAGAGCTGGCTCGTGTTAACCGATACCGCACTGATTACCCTGCGTGTGAACCGCTCGTTGAGCGAACCCAGCACCAGCGCGCGGCTCCCGTGGCTCCGCAAGCACACCAACGGGCATGCCTCCGAATCGCTTCAGCCCGAGGTTGTGCAGGTTGTGCCCCTGAAAGATTTAGAGTCGGTACGCATTCGCCAGCTGGTGGGCGCGTCGGCGCTGGAGGTGCGCCTGACCGATGGGCGGATTATTGAGCTGATTCGCTACAGCAGCGCTCTGGCGAGCCTGTTCGGGCAGGTGAAGCTGCGGCTGGAGGCGATTCTGCGCGGAGAAGAGGCGCCACCGATCGAGCGCAAGCAGGCGGTCTGCGAACGATGCGGACGCCCCATCCCCGAAGACTCCATCTCCTGCCCGGCATGCCGCTCGCAGGGGCAGGTGCTGGTGCGCCTGCTCAAAATGGTGCGCCCCTACTGGAAATATATGGCGCTTGGCTCGCTGCTGGCGATGTTGAGCGCAGGGGTAGAACTCGCGCCACCCTACCTCACCAAGATACTGATTGACGAAGTGCTGGTGCCACGGGCAAACACCCATCTCTTTGTCTGGCTGCTCCTGGCGCTGATTGGCATTCGGTTGACGGGCACACTGATTAACATCGCGCGGGGACGCCTGAACGCATGGCTGGGCAGCCGAATCTCGTTTGAGCTCCGCTCTAAACTCTTTGAGCATCTGAACTGGCTCTCGCTCAGCTACTTTGACCGTCGCCAGACTGGCTCTATCATGAGCCGCGTCACGCGCGACACCGACGCCCTGTACGACTTTCTGGTGAACAGCGCGCCCACCATCACGCTGAACCTGCTGATGATTATCGGCATTGCGGCGGTGATGGTGTGGATGGACTGGAAGCTCAGCCTGCTGGTGTTGATCCCTGCGCCGTTTATCGTGTGGCTTTCGCGCTATGCGTGGCGTCGGGTGATACGGGTGTGGCGTCGGCACTGGCACCGCTGGTCGCGTCTGACGGCGCATCTGGGCGGCACGCTCTCGGGCATCCGCGAAGTGAAAGCCTTCACGCAGGAAGAGCGCGAAATGCAGAAGTTCAACCAGCGCAACTTCGAGATTGCCGAAACAGGCATGATTGCGGGCAAAATTAACGCCAGCGTATTCCCCCTCATCTCGTTTCTGGTGATGTCCAGCTCGTTTGTCATCTGGTATGTTGGGGGGCGCGGCGTGCTGGAAGGCACTTTTGAACTCGGCAAGCTGGTGGCGTTCCTCTCGTATATCGGCATGCTGTTCGGTCCGCTGAGCATCATCACCAACATTATGGACTGGGCGTCGCGCACCGTGACCGCCGCGGAGCGCGTGTTTGAGGTGCTGGACACCGAACCCGAAGTGCGCGACCTGCCCGAGGCGCAGCCCCTGACGGAAGTGCAGGGCGCCATTGTGTTTGAAAATGTCTCCTTCGGGTACGAGAAGCATCACCCGGTGCTACACGACATCAATTTGGAGATTCGCCCCGGCGAGATGATTGGGCTGGTGGGTCCGTCGGGATCGGGCAAGACGACGCTGATTAACCTCATCTGCCGATTTTATGACCCGACGCGCGGGCGAATCCTGCTGGACGGCAAAGACCTGCGCGAGATTCGCATGCAGGATTTGCGCAAGCATATTGGCGTCGTGTTGCAGGACACCTTCCTGTTCCCGGGCACGATTCGCGAGAACATTGCCTACGCCCGACCCGACGCGACGCTGGAGGAGATTATTATCGCCGCCAAAGCCGCGAATGCGCATGATTTTATTATGCGCTTCCCCGATGGCTACGACACCTGGGTGGGCGAGCGGGGGCACCGGCTCTCCGGCGGCGAGCGCCAGCGAATTGCGATTGCCCGTGCCATCCTGCGCAACCCGAAGATTCTGATTCTGGACGAGGCGACCGCTTCCGTGGATACCGAAACCGAGCGCCTGATTCAGGAAGCGCTGGAACGCCTCGTGCAGAACCGCACCACGATTGCGATTGCGCACCGGCTTTCTACTTTACGCAACGCCGACCGGATTGTGGTGCTGGAGCGCGGGCGGATTGCCGAGATTGGCACGCATGACGAGCTGATGGCGCGCGAGGGCGTCTACCACCGCCTCGTCACGATGCAGATGGAGCTCAGCAAGTCGCGATTGTTTGTGGGGTGAATATCCTCTGCCTGAATGAAGGCAGTCTGTGGCCCCCTCTTGAGGTACAATCTCTACGGAGGAGCGAGCGATGACGACGAAAGCCACACTCTCGGTAGAAGGACAGAATTACACCTACTTCAGCCTGCCCGCCGCCGAAAAACAGGGTTTAGGCACCATTGACCGATTGCCCTTTTCCATCCGCGTTCTGTTAGAGAATATGTTGCGCGTCGCGGAGTCGCCGGAAGGCGCGCTGCTGCTGGGCGAAGACGCCGAAACCATTTTGCGCGCCCTTGCCAGCTGGCAACCCCAGCCCCCGCTTCAGGAAATCCCCCTGATGCCCACGCGCGTCATTTTACAAGATTTCACGGGCGTGCCCTGCGTGGTCGACCTCGTTGCCATGCGCGACGCGATGCAGGCACGCGGCAAAGACCCCAAGCGCATCAACCCCGTCGTGCCCTCTGATCTGGTGATTGACCACTCGGTGCAGGTGGACTATTTCGGCACCGAGTACGCCTTCTTCTACAATGTGGAGAAGGAGTTCGAGCGCAACCGCGAGCGCTACATGCTGCTGCGCTGGGCACAGCAGGCGTTTGACGGCTTCCGGGTTGTTCCCCCCGGCACCGGCATCGTGCATCAGGTGAATCTGGAGTATCTGGGGCGTGTGGTCTACACCAAAAATGTGAACGGCGAGGCGCTGGCGTTCCCCGACTCGCTGGTGGGCACCGATAGCCACACCACGATGATTAACGCGCTTGGCATTCTGGGCTGGGGCGTGGGCGGTATCGAGGCGGAAGCCGTGATGCTGGGACAGCCCTACTATATGCTCATCCCGCAGGTGGTGGGCGTCAAACTCACGGGACAACTGCCCGAAGGCGCCACCGCGACCGACCTTGTGCTGACCGTAACCCAGCTTTTGCGCAAGGTTGGCGTGGTGGATAAGTTCGTGGAATTCTTCGGTCCGGGCTTAAGCACGCTGACCGTGGAAGACCGCGCCACGATTGCGAACATGGCGCCCGAATATGGCGCCACGATGGGCTTCTTCCCGGTAGACGAGCGCACGCTGGACTACCTGCGCTTCACGGGACGCCACGAGAGCCTCGTGCGGCTGGTGGAAGCCTACTGCAAAGAAAACGCGCTGTTCCGTACCGACGAGACGCCCGACCCCGAATATTCCACCGTCGTGGAGCTGGATTTGAGTACGGTAGAGCCGAGCCTTGCGGGTCCCAAACGCCCGCACGACCGCGTGCCGCTTCGGGAGATGAAGCCGACCTTCCAGCGACTGCTCTACACGCCCATTCGAGAGGGCGGCTTCGGGCTGACCCTACCTCAAGATGGACGCTGGGACAACGAATCGCCTGCCGAAACGACCCCTGCCGAGCGTGGGCACGCAGGCGTGCCCGTGTTGATTGACGGCGAGGAGGTGTTCCTCAAGCACGGCGATGTGGTGATTGCCGCGATTACCTCCTGCACCAACACCTCCAACCCGATGGTGATGGTGGCGGCAGGGCTGCTGGCGAAAAAGGCGGTGGAGCGCGGGCTGACCGTCAAGCCGTGGGTGAAGACCAGCCTTGCGCCGGGCAGCCGTGTGGTAACGGACTATCTCGCGAACGCGGGGCTGCTGCCCTATCTGGAGGCGTTGCGCTTCCATGTGGTGGGCTACGGCTGCACGACCTGCATCGGCAACAGCGGTCCGCTCCCGGAGCCGATTGCGAAAGCCATCAAAGAGGGTGATTTGGTGGTGGCGGCGGTACTCTCGGGCAACCGCAACTTTGAGGCGCGCATCAACCCGCTGGTGAAGGCGAACTACCTCGCCTCGCCGCCGCTGGTGGTCGCCTACGCACTGGCAGGTACGGTGGAGATTGACCTGCTGAATGAGCCGCTGGGGCACGACCCGAACGGCGAGCCAGTTTACCTGCGCGACCTGTGGCCCAGCCCGCAGGAGGTGCGCGACACGATTGCCCGCGCTCTGCGCTCCGAGATGTTCAAACACCGCTACGCGCAGGTCTTTGACGGCGACGAACACTGGCGTGCATTACCCATCCCCGAATCGGAAGTGTACGAGTGGGACCCGAACAGCACCTACATCCAGCGCCCGCCGTACTTTGACGACATGCCCGACACACCACCCCCCATGCAGAATATCGTGGGCGCACGGGTGCTTGCCATCTTCGGCGACAGCATCACCACCGACCACATCTCGCCCGCTGGCAGTATCCCCGTGGACAGCCCAGCGGGGCAGTACCTGATCAGCAAGGGCGTGGACCCGCGCGATTTCAACACCTACGGCTCGCGGCGCGGCAACCACGAGGTGATGATTCGCGGCACTTTTGCCAACATCCGCATCAAGAACCTGCTCCTGCCGGGCGTGGAGGGCGGCTACACCATCCACTGGGACACGGGCGAGCGCACGACCATCTTCGAGGCGTGCCAGCGCTATAAGGCGTCGGGCACACCGCTGATTGTGCTGGCAGGCAAGGAGTACGGTTCGGGCAGCTCGCGCGACTGGGCAGCCAAAGGCACCGCCCTGCTCGGCGTGAAAGCCGTAATCGCCGAAAGCTTCGAGCGCATCCACCGCGGCAACCTCGTGGGCATGGGCGTGCTGCCGTTGCAGTTCATGCCGGGCGAGAATGTGCAAACACTGGGGCTGACAGGCGAGGAAATCTTCACCATTGAGGGGATTGACACTCTCAGCCCGCGTAAGGTGCTGACCGTGCGTGCCCGCAAGCCCGACGGCTCCGAGCGCACCTTCCAGGTGCTGGCGCGCGTGGACACGCCGATTGAGGTGGAATACTACCGCCACGGCGGCATCCTGCCGATGGTGTTGCGCAAGATGATGGCGTAAAGCAATGCCACGCACGCAGGCACTTGCTGCCTGCGTGCGCCAATTGACTAACGCCGCGTCCGCGCGCTGTCGCGAATCGCCTGCAAGTTGATAACCTCCGCCACCTCAAACTGCGGTGGGGTACTCCCTTGAATCGGTCTCAGGCGGATTATCGTGGGGAAGTACCCCATCCGCCCGTGCAGCTCTGCCAGTAAAATCGCTGTAATCACATTCATGCTGGGGAGGTTAATCAGGATTGGCAGAGTTTGCCACTCCTGTGAGCTTAGCCCCACCCTGTCTAACAGGCTTAACACCTGCGGCTCGAAGGGCTGCGCATTATCGAACTGTACGGGGATGTCTATGATTTTGTCTACCGCTTTCCCCGTGATTTGCTCTATCTGACTTTTTTGTTGCTCGGTGAGGGGGTGGGCGAAGTTGATTAGAATCATCGGGCTGCCTCCTGCTGTCGCTGATAAAAGCCCTTGAGCCGTTCATAGATATCGCGCGCCTGATCGTAGAGACTCCGCATTCCGTTATCGTCTTCTAATGCTGATTTTACCAGAGTACGCTCTGAACGCCGTGTGCCATGCACAATCGCGTTGCGTACTTCACGAAAGGAGCGCAAGACGCTGCGCTCTTCATCGGTAAGGTATTGATTCGGCTGCTCTATGAGAGATTGCTCGGCGTTTTCTCGTGCCTGGTAATTTTCGGGCTCTCCACTCTCAGTGAGAAAGCACGCGAGCGAAAGGATAGCCTCCCACAGCAGGGGTACAGCAACCATGTAGTTTCTGTGTTTGATTGCCTTGTCAGCCTGGATTGCCAACCGTGCGTGGAGATCGCGTTGTTGCCGTAGTACTTCCAGTTCACGTTGAACGAGGGGAATCAGGCTACGACGCAACGGATCAACTTCCTGAAGCCTCTGTATCGCGCTTGCCGCGGGTTGTAGTGCGTTGAAGTGCGGTTTGTTCACCCGCTGTTCGAAAATCAGCCTGCGTGTTTGTTCGAGCGCCTCTTGTTGCAGAGCAAACTCAGCCAGCGGTTCATAGTCGCCCGTTTCCTGATAAGTGGCAACTGCCTCGGTAGCATGAACAAGGTCGCTGATAAAATCTATCTTTAGCACGGGCGTTTTTCCCTGAGTCGTCATGTCCCGAGCGCCATAGTAAAACTGAACCCCCGAAAGGTTTCGCAGGCGGTTCAGAAGCATCACCATGAACGCGGTTAGAGCGGGTTGATGACGGAACCCATGAGTAATGTCCAGAATAAGGTGATCACCTTGCTGAGTTTCGGAGTAGAGAATCTCCCACAGGCGCTGCTGTTCGGCTTCATCATAGCTCCAGCCGATGAGATGACACATAACACGGGTGGAGGGGAGATACTCCGACAGCGCTTTTGCCCATTCTGCAAGCAGTTCGGCTGTGACGAAACCGCTCCCATGCCGGCTTGGTTGCTTTTCCTCTTCCCGAACTGCTTTTTCAACTTGCTGGTAGAGGCTCTCGATTTCATGCCATTTGTTGGAGTCTATCGCTTCCAGTAGCGCGTCCCAGTTTGACTGGGGGCTGCCAAGCACGATCCATCGCTCGGGATGTTGACCCTGAGAGTGCAGGTATTTCAGGAGCGCCAACCCAAAAAGAGCACTTTCGCAAGGCTCGCCTCCAAGCGGGGTGAAGTCATACCAAGTTGTTCGATACCCTGTGTGAGAGCGTGGCTGGTTTTCGTTCGCGCGTTGACCTTTCCCAATAAAGCTCACCAGCACGGTTCGGCTCATAAGGCACCTCCTGCGATGTGTGGGATGATGCGCACGATTTTGCGCATGTTGCCTATCTGCTCCACTTCGACATCCGCCTTAAGGCTTCGCTGAGTCAGAAGTAAATCCTGCACCTCTTTTGGCAGTTCAGCAAGCAAGCGCTGCGTTTCCTGCGGGGAGGCTTCCGCCTTGAAGTTGCCATACGAGGCTGTCAGGGCACGCCTGCCTGCATCATATCGGAGAAGAACACCGCCCCAGGTCTCGGTCTGAGCAGTGAATGCAGTAGCCGAGGCGGACGGCTTGCTTTGGGGGCAGGGTGCAGGGTTTTTGAAGTAGCCATATCCCGCGTTTGTTTTCGCCCCAACGCCCAGATGACAGAGACACCACTGAAGCAGAGATTTCGTGAATTTACCCCACTCCTCCGTCGGCGCATCCAGCACGAATAAGAAGCGCGCTCCGGGCTTTATCACAAGGAACGGCACGGGCGTGGGGTCATCGAAGTCGGTGGGGGGCTCGTTGCCGCCGCCGTAATACTTCGGATGATGCACAGTAATTACATCCCGATGAAACGGTTTGCCCGATACGGAATCGGGGTCGTAGAGTGCGTCGTAGAAAGTGATGTAGCCTGCGGACGCATGAGCGCTGGATTCACCTGCCTTGCCAAAAAGCGCTTCAAAGACATCGCAAGAAATTTTGTCCTCTCTCTTTAGTTTGAGCGCGCCGCGTCGGCAGAGTCCTTTCAGGGCGGAGCCAGGGATTATGGGCATCCCGTAGGTATGATGCAGGGTCAGCCCAATCTCCAGTGGGCTGGCGTTGCCCAAGCCAATTGCCAGAGGCGTTGCCAGCTCCATCGTGAAGCACACGCGCGATGTCTGCGTCTGCGTTTGCGCCCACGCCTGCCACCTTCTGAATGCCTCGGCGTACACGGGGCTTGCTCCGATGCGCCGGGCGGCTTCGATAAGTTCCTCCTCTGGCATCTGCTGACCAGATTCACGCTGTTTTGGCTTGTGTGCCTTCAAATAGCGCTGAAGCAGGAGCCCCGCGTGTTCCGCGCGACGACGGTCCACGCCCAGCAGGCTGCTACGGCACGCCTGCACACCTGTGCGGCTCACTCAGCCTCACCTCCCGACTGCACTTTGAGAATAGACACCGCGAAGCGCTTGAAGTAGACCCATGCGCTCAGCACCCGGCGCGTGTGGCGCAGGTAGGTGGCGGCATCGGCTTTGAGTATCTCGTCCAGAAGATTTTGGTGAGGCAGTCCCAGGATCTGCGCAACATGCTCCAGTAGTAGCTGGTGGGCTTTGGCACGCGCCTGCTCGTCACTCTGAGCTTTGTCTGCCGAAAAGGCAATCGCCTGACACAAGCCGCAGGTGCGCACTAACACCGGGAAGCTATGGCATAGCCCCCCGTAAATCTGGCGCACCTTTTCAGATTCTTCTTTCACTTTATGAACACACGCCAGAGCCTGTTCCATGTCCTGTTGTGCGCGCGTTTTCACTGTATCACCACCCTGCATACGCCGCGACCGATTGTGGCATCGCCGCCAATCTGGAGGGTTAACTCTGGAGGCAGATGGGCAAGGAGAGTAGTGTTTTGGGAAGGCGGGCAATCCGCAAGCCCGATGAAGCCGTAGAGCAAACTCTCGGCGGGGAGTGCTTCCTCGTACCAGAGGGCGCCCGAGGCAACTGTTTTTGTATCGTCTTGCAAGCGTACTCGCGCCACCACTTCCGTTGCCGTCTCCGCGAGGAAGCTGAAGGTACTGTCAGAGACAATCGCGAACCGCTCGGTGAAAAGTGAAGGCTGATCTTTGAAGAAGATACTTGCAAACAGACTGGCAATCTGCGACACCTCTATGTTGTCAATCTCCAGATCAAGGTCTTCAAGGTAGACGCGATTGTCGCAGCCTAAGACGCTATTGTTACAAATAGCGACTTTTAGGCTGTTTGAGCCATCCTGTACATTAGGGACATTCGGTATTGACTGCCCAGCGCCGAACGCCTCCTGCATGCGGTTGTAGCGCTGTAGCACCAGCGGGCATGTAACATACGCGAAGGTGCCAAAGTAGCTGCGCACAGGTAGACACAGCAGGCGCAGATCGGTGAACACAAATGCGCCTGCCTTGTTTTTATCTCCGAAGGCGTGATTCAGCCAATCCTTCCCACTAAAATGGTCACGCAGAACCCCTTTGAACGAGGAAGCGGGGATAATCGGGAAGCCTGTCGCCTTCTCGCGTGCGATGGGCAGGTCCAGGTTTGCCACCGCCTGTCCTGTGCCCACATGCAGGGGCGTAAGCGCATGCAAGTAGACAGCCTTTGCTTTGCTCATGGTTTGTTCCCTCCTGCATCGGTATCGTTCCAGACGCCCCACAGAGCCAGCCCGTAGCCGTTGTTGCGATCCTGTTCGTCGTCGCTCATAGGCTGGAGCCAGGCTTCGTGTGTCAGCCTCTCTGCAGAGCCATCAACAATCTCGAAAAAGTAGACGGAGCCGGCAGGCGCCAGCCAGCGTACGGATTTGGGACGGTTGTGTACATAATCCCATCCGCTGACTGCTTCGTGCCGTTTGACGGCGGCGCCTACCAGTTTCAGCTGCACGCTGGTTCCTGGGGGAGTTCCTTGCAGGTCGTTGTTCAGCCAGCCAGGTTTCCAGCCGTCCCTGAAGATGGCGGGTGTCGCTAACACCATGCGCACTTTTCTTGCGTGTGAAAGCGCGTTCCGTATCGTTTCGGGGCACTCCAGCCATACCTGAGTCTCGTGCAGGAAGCCAGCGCGTCGTTCGCCTCCCAGCGTACCCACTCCATCCAGAGTCGCGCTTACATCTTCGGGCAGTTCCACTCGCGCCAGCATTGCCCAGCGGTAGTAAACAGCATCGCCCTGAGCGCGCTGCAGGTGTTCGAAGGCGCGATACTCCACCGTGAATAAGTGATGCTCTTTACTGGTACCCTTCTTATCATCAATCGCCACATGCGTGCGCGTCTCTCGGGGTAAGCCTTCAATTTGCTCCGAGGGCGGCTGTCCGCGCCCCAGAAGCCATTGCTCCATGTCGCTCCATTTCCAGAAGTTGTAGCCGCCTGCTGGTTTTGTATCCACCGAAACCTTGAGTGGCTTCAAACCTGAGTGTGGTAAGTTGCATCCTGAGCCTCCTGGTGGGTTGGCGGGAACCAGAACCGCCACCCTCAGAGCGCCGTTTTCGTTGTAAACCAGGGCATCAGCAGGTGCTGGGAAGATAAACTCGCCTTGCATCTCCAGCCTCTGGGTTCGGTAAAGCAGCGGTCCAAGCACCTTAACTTGCATTGCCCTTTGCCAGTCCTGCTTCCAGTTCCAGCCTTGCTGATTACCGATGAAGGTGCGAATGAAACCCGCGATGGTGCTGGGCATTGGTATGGGCAAGCTGCGCGCGTTCAACGCGCCTGGATCGCCTGCAAAGGGGCGTCCATCGCGAAACAGCAGCGGGTCAAACGCTTCGATCTGCACGACTTTCGCTGGCATTAGGACACCTCCGGGTACACTGCAAGGAAGCGAGCAATTACAAGAATGGAAGCGAACTCTTTGAGGCTCGAAGCAGTTTTCACTGCCCACTCTGGGAAGTGAGCCTGCACCTCGTTGCTGCCTTCCTTGCGATTCAGAACGCGCTCCGCCTCCGCTCTTAAAGTTTCCTTGTCGATAGTGATGGCTTCATACTCCTGCGCCAGCGCGTAGAGCTCATACGGGAAGCCTCGCGCAAGCCCTTGCCGAAAGGCTTCAATCCACTCCTGCCAGACGGCGAAATTATCCCACTGCGTTGTTGCGGTTACCGCTTCGCCGCTACGGGGATGAAGCGCAACGGCGACTGCATTCCGCGTGCGTTTTGCGACGCGCTCCGCCTGACGCGCCCATTCCAGCGCATACTGCAGGTTGTCCAGATGATGCACCAGAGCAATACCCGCCGAGAGCGTTGCGCTGGGAACCTCTTTCTGGAAGGCGTCGCGCAACGCCTTAGCACATGCCAGGGCTCGATTTGCAGGCAAAAGCGCCAACACATCGTCTCCACCGCAGTAGACGAGATAGCCATCATGTTTTTGGATGATTCCAGGCACACAGCCTGCAAAGTTAGCAATCAGCTGCGAGAAGCCCTTATGCGCGTTTGGGTCTTTGAGATTGCTAATTCGTTCGCCCATTTTGTCGCCATCCGCTAACAGAATGGCATAGTAGCCAACCTGATCGTCTGGTATACCAATCGCCTCAATAATCTGGCGATGCAGTTTGGCTACTTGCTTCTTTTGCTCGTCGGTGACAGGTTTCTTGGTTTCAATATCATTCCATCGCTCGAAAAAGAGATCGCTTACCTCCGCGAGCTCGAGCTCCTGCTTAATCTGGTTCAGCCCGCTGACTGCTTGAGGAACCTTTCGCTCGGCAACCTTCCAGAACGAGCGCAGCGCCATCTCGCTGGTGGAGGGTACTTTTCCAGTAAGCTGGTATCCCTTGATGCGCTTTAGCAGAGAGATAGCATCCAGCGTTTCGCGCGGTTTGAGGCGAAGATGAGAATGCCTCTGTGCCTGTTCGGTGATACAAAAACCATCTTGCAGTTCTACTACCGTATCACGCGAGGGGTCAAGGGGGCTTTTGGGGCGTCCATGGGTGATGTATGGCTGCGTAAAATCGCGTAGTGCCTTACGCCCTGCCAGTAGACGCTCTACCTGCTGTCGCGCATCTGCGTAGTTGCTATCCAGCGGTACCCACGCCGCATAAAATTCAAGAAAGTTTTCAATCTGATGGGTTGCCAGATTGCTATCAATCAATGGAGCGATGGAGCTTTCAACCTTGTGCCATTCGTTTAGCAGGTAGTCCTGCGCTCTCTTGCGTGCTTCTTCGGCTAATGTTCTGGGGTTGTCCTTTACAATACAAAGTATCTTGTTAGGCGGGTCCATGCTGGTATTTGCTGGGAAAATCATTTCGGCGCCCTGCGACTCCAGATACTTTGCCACTTCGCGTGCGACATCCACCAGCAGCTGCGAGCCTGCTTTGAGGTCTGCGGTGCGCCGCGCCGCCGCGATGAACTCCTGAACAGGTCCCAGCGCTATCGTGAGCAGATATTCCATTGCAAGCCTCCTACAGATGGATAATCTGTGTCCCTGTGAAGTGCTGCTGGGCTGCTTTGACTACACCGTCTAGTACATTCTGGGCTTTTAGGGCTTTCAACACGGGTTCCTGCGAGGCGTCTGGCTCACGCAGGGTGTAGGGAACGGAGTTTATTTTCACCTGAGTGGGCTTTTGGGCGTGCAACACGGCAATCAGAGGCGCAAATCGCCCATCGTCCAAGGCGACAGGCTTGAGAATTACGGGTGACGCCATCCGACCTGAGTCGGCTGGTTCGATTGCCCCGTCAAAGCAAGTGCCTTTGAGCTTCTGATAGATGATTGGCAGTCCCAAAAATGGCTTAGCGAGAGAAACGGTGTTGTGAACATTTCGGAGCTGGCACAACACGCCCCGATAGTCACCCCACCTGCCGCCCGACATCGGGTCGTACTGGATGTTGTTGCCAAAGTGTCCCTTACGGAATCGTGCCCAGAATCGCCCCAGCTCAGACCAGACCTTCATTGGGTCATCCTGCGGCTCGCCAACAACTATGGTCGCCCCTGCCAGAGTGGGATAATCGCGCCTGTTCGCGGAACCGCCCAATAGCTGTTTGAGGAACGGTTCCCGACTGTCCCGATCGGCGGGCAGTAACCAGTTTTTATGTTCGCCTACCACTCTGAGAGCGCCGCAGCCGCGCCGCGTGCGCGCGCCTATGCCACCGAAAATGAGCCACGCTTTAACTGCCCTTTCCACCTCCTGTTTTTGTTGATCGCTAACTTCTCCAACATAGTCAACATAAAGCATGAACTTCACCCCTTCCAACCCACTGGCTTCAGGAATGTTCTGGTTTTTGGCTTCTTGGAAGGGAAACAGGAAGAAACCGTGTCGCGGACCTGCCTTGGGAGTTGATTTCGGAGCAATCTGACTGTAAGATTTCTTCGTGCCAGGGTGAAGCACTTCCGTGCGCACCCTCACCTTGCCGACACGAGACTTATTCTTATCTGAGGGACCGCCCCATATCGTGCATTCGGCTTCGTAGAGTTCTTGCACGGAGGTAAATCGTGCCCCCGCGGTGGCGCGCCACCAGAAGCGCAGATGTCCCCGCACTGCCGCGGAACGAACGGGAATCAGTTCATCACACTCGCGCGCGGCGTAGCCCCCACCAAAAAGCGGCGTAATCGTCGCTATCTCGAGCGAGAGCTCAGCTGGCTTTTCTGGAGCCTGCCACTCAGGTGGCTGCACTTCTGGCTTTCGTTTACTCATCATCTCACCTCTCACCTAATGGTAATTTTACCTGATGATGCCTTTACATAGTGCCAATCGGTTCGTTCTCTGACCTGATTCGCCAGGGCATCCAAAATTCCTGCAACAACACGCCCTCCCCCTTGATTTTCGCCCACAAAATAGGCTATAATATAGGGTGATGCAAACGCACTACCCGATTCGGTTCGATTCGGAACGCTGGAGCACAGGCTCCTGGTTCGGCACGCGCGGACGCTACCGTTACCGTCTACTCTGGCGCGTGTCGAGTGGGGAGCCTGCACGGGTGTGTGCGTTTGGCTCCCCATTTTTAATTCGGGAGGTCGCTGATCGATGCCAGAGGTCTTAGTGCTGAATCAGAACTATGAGCCGTTGAACATCTGCACGATGCGCCGCGCCGTCAATATGGTGTTGACGGGCAAGGCGGAGGTGGTGCGCACCAACGGGCACTATGTGCGCACGGTCAACGGGGGCTTTGAGGCGCCGTCGGTTGTTCGGTTGCGCTATATGATTAAGCGCCCGCTGCCGCAGGTGCGCGTGAGCCGCCGCGCCATTCTGGCACGCGACAACTACACCTGCCAGTATTGCGGGCATGTGTCCAAGGATTTGACGATTGACCATGTGGTGCCGCGAAGCATGGGCGGCGGCGACACATGGGAGAACCTCGTGGCATGCTGCCGTAAGTGCAACCTGATTAAGGGCGACCGCACCCCCAGTCAGGCGGGGATGAAGCTCTTGCGCAAGCCGCGGCGCCCGCACTTCGTGCCGTATCTGAGCCTGACCCAGTATGTGAAAGCGATCTCCCGCGAAGCGTGGCGCGACTTTCTGCCTGTGTATGACGACTTCGCGCCGAACGCCGAGCAGTAAACTGACGGGAGGCGGCACTGCCCGCCTCCCTCAATGTCCGTACACAGGCACAAACTCTCCCCCGCTGTAGAGAAGCACCATCCCCTGTCGCTGAATCGCAAGCGGCACGATAAGCTTGTCGGGCATCACAATCACCTCATCGCCCGGAGGGGTACGCACGCCTTCGGGGGGCAGGAAAATATCCTGCGGGCTGGAAAGCGTCGCGACGCCCTCTCCGAAGTGAACCGCCACATCCGTACGCAACCGCATCGTGAAACGGCTCATCACATACATCGGCTGTGGCGCGCGCTCAGGCAACAGCAACGCCACCGCCTCATGGAACCCCGCGCGCCAGATATAGGCTCCGTGAAAGTGGTCGGGCAGGCTCAAAATCAGCAGCGTCGTGTCTGAAGGAGTGTGTCGAAGCGACATCAGCGACGCGCGTGCGACATATCCCGCCTCGCGCCACGCACCCACCTGACGCAACGCGCCCCCATAGTAGGCAACCAAAACCAGCGCCAGCCCAGCGCGTAGCCACGCGCCCCGACGCGCCATTAGATAGAGCCACGCGCCAGCGCCCACCGCCACAAACGCCGACGCCAGATAGGTATAGCGACTGTTGAGAAAGTAAAACGGCGACGGCTTGAAAATTATCACGGGCACAATCGTGAGTAACGCCAGCCCCATCAGCAAGCGCCAGTCTATCGACGAAGCAGGTTTTTCCACGCGCTGAGAGCGCCAGCCATAAAGCGTTAGCAACATCCCCAGCCCCCACACGCCCCAGAGCAAACTGTCCCAGCGGTCGCGCCCCAAGCCATACAGAATCGCGGGCATGCCCATCTGAAATAGATAGGCGACCCCGTTCACCGCCAGCAGCCAGGGGCGTGTGAGCGTCTCCCACGCTTCAGGATAAGCCCCCAATCCCTGAGTCGCCCATGTGCGCAGAGCGAGGTAGACCAGCCATATCCCCCAGAAAGGAAGTGTGAACCGCCCCGCCGACGGCACTCCCAGATAGCGCAGCCACAGCCACACGATGATCGGAAAGGTCAACAGCGACTCTTTGCAAAACAGCCCGCCCGCAAAGCACAGCACCGCACCCCAGTAGAGGGGCGCTTCACCTCGCTTCTGAAACCGCTCCAGCAGAATCAGCGCGCCCAGTGCGCCCGCGGTGGCGACCATATCGGCGCGCGCCGCGAACCACGCCACCGCCTCCACATTCGCAGGCAAAATCGTAAAAAGCCCCGCACTCCAATACGCCGCAGGCTCCGCCTGAAACGGAGTCCACCTCCAGCGAATCAACAAGCGGTAGGTCAGTCGCCACACGAGAATCCCGCACAGGGTATGCCATAACAGGTTAATGAAGTGCGACAGTAGGGGATAGCCCCCCCACAGCACATAATCCAGATAATAATGGAGCGAGATGAGGGGTCGGAAAAACAGGGAAGGCGGCTGCGAGGCAAAGCCGAATGCGCCCCCCTGCTGAAGTTTCCACAGGATGGCATGGTCGTCTGCGATAAAAGGCGCCTTCAGGCGCAAACTGTACACCGCCATTCCCATCACTGCGATGCCGAGATAGTGAACCCAGCGCATCGTGCCCTACCTTCAGGAAGGGGCGGTGGGTGCTACCGCACAACCCGCCGCCCATCATAAACAGGGCTAACCCGCTTGTGCCTGCGAATATAATCCGCCACAATATCGAGCCGCTTGCGCCCCGTATCGACAAACGGGATACCCATCTCTGTCAGCACGCGCCCCGCAAAGTAAGAGTTGGTCGTGCCTTTATAGATTTTGTCATCCTGAATGGGTTCGCCGTTGAGCGTGGCTTCCACAAGGCGCCCGTTCTCCACGCGGTAGCGGATTCCGCTCACGGCGGGGCGATGGCGTTCCAGAATCGCTTTCAAGTCGCGCCCACGGATTTCAAAGCGCACAATCGTATTCCCGAAGGGGAGCATGCGCGCCAGGTCATAGTAGCTAATCGCGCCCTTTGAGAGCTCGATGCGCACGCCGTACATGTTTTGCAGATCGAACTCGGAGCCGAAGGTTTCGCGAATGGCGTCGCTCACGAGGTTGTAATGGGCGTAGTCATCGCCGCGTTGCACAAAATCATCGGTCGCCACGCCCACGATACGCCCGTAGCGCTTCGCGATGCGTTTCCAGTAGCTGTCCAGCACCTTGCGCGTGCTGGGGTCTTCAGGTATATCGGCGGTGATGGGGAGGAGCTGCCCCTTGTAGGCGAGCATTTCCCAGCGGTTCGTGTCGGGATTGCGCCAGAAGATGAGGTCTAACCGTCCCAGTTCGCCACCCCACTGGAACGCCTGCACAATCAGCGTGCCGCCCAGGTTCGGCGCGTCTTTTTTGCCCCACTCGATGAAGGTGGGTTCCGTCAGGCGCGTGTGGGAGTGCCCGCCGACAATCACATCAATTCCGGGCACTTCACGGGCGAGGCGCTGGTCGTCTTCGTACCCCAGATGGGAGATGAGAATCACGAGGTCCGCCTGCGCACGCAGCTGGGGCACAAGCTGGCGCGCCGTTGCGAAGGGGTCTAAAATATCCACCCCTTCACGGGCGCCGCGGTAGTTCTGGGTGTCGCGCACGATCAAGCCAAACAGCGCGATTTTTAGCCCGAACCGCTCCACAATCACATACGGCTGACACAGGGGCTGCCCGTTGGAGCGCAGGCGCGCGTTCGCCAGCACATTCGTGAAGCGGCTCATCGTTAGCAGTTTCTGAATCTGGGGCAGGCTGTTGCTGAACTCGTGATTGCCCAGCGTGGCGAAGTCGTAGCCCACGGCGTTCATGCAGGCGACATCCGCTTCGCCCTGAAATTCCAGCGAGAAAGGGGTGCCGTCCATGTAGTCGCCTGCGTCTATCACCAGCGTTTGCCCATGAAGCGCCTCGCGCAGGTTGTTGATAAGCGTGGCGCGGCGGGCAATCCCGCCGATGTTCTCTTTGAAGGGCATCTGCGCCGCGGGCGATTCGGGCGCGATTCCCTGAGGGTAGCTGAAAGGAAGCAGGTGTCCGTGTGTATCGTTGGTGTGCAGAATCGTCAGTCGGAGCCAGCGCCCGCTGGAGTCTAAGGCGAAGCTCAGGTGCAGGCTTAGCCCCAGCAGGCTCACCGAGAAGAGCCACTTTTTCATGCCTTACTCTCCGCTTTTTGGGCTTGCGCTTTGAGTCGTGCTTCGCGCCGACGCGCCTTCAGGCGTTTCATGCGTCGGTGTCGTCGCTGTCGCAGCTCGCGTTCGCGCATTCGCATCGGTTGTGAACCTCCTTCGTTGAGTTTGGGTTAATTAGCATACCCGAATCGGCTTCGGGCTGGAAGGTGTAATAGTAGATTCGGCGCCCGTCGGGCTTGATCTCCTCGCGCCTGTGCATGCGCCACCTGCGGCTTACAGGGCGACCTTCTGCCATGCCAGTGCGCCTCCACCGAGGATGCCCGCATCCTCAATCCGTTCCGCAGGCACGATTCGGCAGCCTTCAAGCAGGGTGGGGATGGCATAGGCGCGGACCGTGCGGTGAATCGCCTCAAAGAGTGGCTTGCCTGCTTTGGCAATCTGCCCGCCAATCGCCACGACTTCGGGGTTGAAGATATGGATGTAGTTCGCAATCGCGACGCCGAGGTAGGCACCAATCTGCTCCCAGATGTGCGCGGCGAGGGGGTCGCCCTGCGCGTAGGCTTCGCTCACGAGCGCGGGCGTGATGTTTGCAGGGTCGCCCTGCGCCAGCTGGTGCAACAGGCTATTGGGGTGGCGCCGCATCAGTTCGCGGGCGAGTTCCACAATCGCGTCGCGTCGTGCGAAGGCTTCCACACAGCCCTGCGCGCCGCAGCCACAGCGCGGTCCGTTGAAGGCGATAATCACATGCCCCAGCTCGCCCGCGCCGCCGCTGAAACCCACCAGCAGCACGCCGCCTTTCCAGTCGGCGTTGCCCTGAATCTGCTCGCGCGTCAGCACCACGCCGCCGCCAATCCCTGTACCCAGCGTAATCATCACGAGTCCCCGCGCTGTGCCGCGCCCAGAGCCGTAATAATATTCGCCCAGCGCCGCCAGATTCGCGTCGTTGCCCATCACCACGGGGATGTTCAGGCGCGATTCCACAGCGGCTGCCAGCGGGATGTCGCGCCATGCCTCAAAAACGCCGTCCGCACGGGTGTAGCCGAAGTTGGGCGCCCAGCGCACGACCCCCTGCGCGGAATCGATGTGTCCCGGTACTGCCATCCCAATCGCGCCGATGGCATCGCGCGGTACGCCTGAACCCTCTATCGCCTGCTCAAGAGTCAGCAGAATCTGCTCCAGCGTTACCTCGAAGCCCTCCTGCGCACGGGACGGGTTTTGCACAGGGGGCGCGAGCAGTTCGCCCGCCTGCGTCAACACGCCCGCACGCACATTCGTGCCGCCTAAATCCACACCAATAACTGCCTGAACCGCCATGCTCCCCAGAGTATACCCGTCGGGTATACTCCCCTGCGGTGAAAAAACATGGCGCTCACGACTGTGCGCGGCTGCTATCGCAATGGGCGAGTTGAGATGTGCTCGTGTACTCCATACACATCCTGAGCGTTTATCTATACGCCTGTGCTGCTTGATCCGTGGCTTGGACCTGCGTTCCGTCGCCCGCTGGCATTTTAGGCAGCATGTCAAAGACATGGTATACTCACATGTAAGTTAGCATGCTGTTTAACATGCTGGTGGTGGGAACATGCTGAGAGACGAGCTGATTGCGCTGCTGGAGCGATTACGCCGCACAGGCTGCGATTTACGAGAGATAGAGGTCAAGCGAGCAGAGCGACAGCTGCCAGAAAAGCTATGGAAAACGCTTTCCGCATTCGCCAACGCAACGGGTGGTATCTTGCTGCTCGGTGTAGATGAGTCTGCGGGTTTCGAGGTCGTCGGCGTTAGCAATCCCGCCAAAATCCAGGCAGATCTAGCGTCTCTGTGTGATCAGATGGAGCCGCCCCTGCGACCTGTGATTAGCGTCTACGATATAGAAGGTAGGCAAGTAGTGGTTGCCGAAGTGCCTCAAGTGTCTGCTGATCAGAAGCCTTGTTATTATCGCCCTGCTGGAATAGTAGAGGGGAGCTACATCCGTGTTGCAGATGGCGACAGGCGCCTGACAGACTACGAGGTGCAGTTATTTTTGTCGTGGAGGCAACGACCGCGCTTTGATCGGCAGCCTGTTCATGGCAAGTCGCTTGGTGACTTGAACAAAGAGCGGATTCAAGAGTTTCTTAAGCATGTACGCACATACAAACCGTATGCCCTGTACCAGAACTGGTCAGACGAGCAACTGCTCAGAACCTTTGGAATCGTCGTAGAACAAGGAGGTGTTCTTACACCCACCCTCGCAGGTTATCTTTGCTTTGCCGACTTTCCCCAAGATGAGTTTCCCGGGCTGCACTTAACGGTGGTTCGTTATCCCTCTATCCACGCTGGGCAGGTAGGACATCGTGGTGAGCGGCTCCTGGAGAATGTGAAAGTAGAAGGCTCGATTGTGGATCTGGTGATGGGTGGAATGAAAGTTATCCTGCGCAATATACAAAATCGTGTCATCGTCAGCGGGCTGTTTGCGGAAACGATACCCGAATACCCACAAGAGTTCTTACGGGAAGTGCTTGTAAACGCGGTAGCCCATCGTGATTACTCCGCGCAAGCGCAGGGAACGCCTGTGCAGGTGAGATTGTTCCCTGACAGAATCGAGGTGGAAAATCCAGGGGGGTTGTTTGGACCCGTCACGGTAGATCGTCTGGGTGAGCCGGGGTTAACGGCAGCACGCAACGAGACCCTGATGCGTATTCTGGAAGATTTGCCTGCTGAGGAGGGACGAACTTTGTGTGAGAATCGCGGCACGGGAATTGTCTCGATGTTAGAGGCACTGCGGCAGGCTGGTCTCCAGCCTCCGCGTTTTGACGATCTGCGGACAACCTTCAAAGTGACGGCGACAAATGCCACCCTGCTGGACGAGCCAACTGTGAACTGGCTGAATTCTCTCCGAATGATACCACTCTCCGATGAGCAGCGGCTCATACTTGCCTATACCTATAAAACAGGGCAGGTAACTCATGCAGATGTACGCCGACTGCACCCTTCACTGGATGCGCCCAGAATCACCCGCATCCTCGCCGATCTGGTAGCCAAGGGGCTTTTAGAGCAGCTCGGAGTGCGCCGCTGGACAGTGTATACGCTCGGAGACCGAGCGATACCTCGAAGGATGCCTGCTAAGCTGAAAAGACAGACAATCCGAGAGAATCTTCTGCAAACACTGGCAAGCGGTGGCGAGCTAAGTGCCATAGAGCTGGCAGAGCAACTGGGTATCAAGGCTGCGACTGTGCGTTACCATCTGCGCCGCTTGCGTCAGGAAGGGCTGGTTGAACCAACAACTGACAAGATAAAAAGCCCCGAAGTGCGTTATCGTCTTACCTCGCCGCACGATAGGTAGACCCAGGCATAGGCGCCCCATGCCATGCGCCTCAATACCTCGATTTTCCACACGGCTGGAGCGCTATCCGCACTGAGGAACTGTCGGGTATAATCCCGCGTGGAGGTAAGGCGATGAAGCCCGCAACGATGGAAGAACGCACAGGACTACCGAAGCTCGAACTATTGCGACTGATGATGCTCTCACGGGAGGGCGATCGGCGCGAGGGCATCCTTATGCGTCAGGGTAAAGGCTGGTTTCAGGTACCCGGCATGGGACACGAGGCGCTCGCGGCGGTTATGTACCACCTGCGCCCCGATGATTACATTTTCCCCACCTATCGTGATCGTGCGCTGATGCTGGCGCGCGGCATGACCACCCGTGAAATCGCGCTGGACTTTCTGGCGCGCGCGGGTTCCAGCTCGGAAGGGCGCAACATGCCTGCCCATTACTCCTCCCGTGCGCTGAATGTGTTTTCGGTGGCAACGCCCACAGGCGCCCAGTGTCTGCCTGCCGCAGGCGCCGCGTGGGGCATCAAGATGGCAGGCGACGACCGCGTGGTGCTGTGCAATATCGGCGACGCCGCCACACGACAGGGCGAATTCTATGAAGCGGTCTGCTTCGCCATTCAGGAGAAGCTGCCGATTGTCTTTATGGTAGAAGACAATCAGTACGGCATCAGCACGCCCACACGCAATATGTTGCCCATGCGGCTCGGCGTGTTTGACGAGCGCTGGGTGATGTTCGTGAATGGGCGCGACGCGCTGGAAGTGTACGAAAAAAGCGGCGAAGCCATTCGCAGGGCGCGCGCGGGCGAAGGTCCCACCATCCTCTGGTGCGAGATTGACCGACTCAGCTCCCACACCAGCGCGGACGACCACCGCATCTATCGCCCTGCCGAAGAGATTGAAGCCATGCAACAGCGCGACCCCATTAAGCTGCTGGCGGAACACCTGATCAGCACAGGCGAACTCACGCGCGAGCAGTGGGAGCGCATGCAGGAGGAGATTGTGCAGGAGGTGGACGCCATTTATCAGGAAGTGGAGCGCGTGCCCCTTCCAGACCCCGCCCATGTGCTGGACCATCTCTACGGCGAGCCGCCCGCGCAGTATCTGCCCATCCCCTTCGAGCCAGAGCCAGAACCCACCACGATGGTGGCTGCCATTAACCGCACCTTCCACGCGATGCTGGAGACCTTCCCCGAAGTGGTGATGTTCGGAGAAGATATCGAAGACCCCAAAGGGGGCGTGTTTGGCTTCACGAAAGGTCTCAGCACGCGCTTCCCCGGCAGGGTGGTGAACTCGCCGCTCGCGGAAGCCACGATTGTGGGCACAGCGGTAGGGTTAGCCGCGATGGGCTACCGCCCCGTGTTCGAGATTCAGTTTATCGACTTCATCACACCAGGTTTCCACCAGCTGGTGTCGCAGATTGCGACGCTCCGCTGGCGGAGCAAGGGCGAATGGAAGTGCCCGCTGATTATCTACTCGCCGTATGGCGCATATCTGCCCGCAGGCGGCATGTGGCATAGCCAGAGCAACGACGGCTGGTGGGCGCACACGCCCGGCTTGCGCGTCGCCATCCCCAGCACGCCCGAGGATGTGGCGGGCTTGTTCTGGAGCGCGGTGCAGGACGAAGACCCGTCGCTGATTTTGATTCCGAAACATATCTTCCGTGTGCGCCGCCCTGTGGAACGCTACGAACCTGTGCCGTTTGGCAAGGCGGTCGTGCGCCGCGAGGGCAAAGATGTCACCGTCGTCGCGTGGGGCAACACGCTGGAGCTGGCAGAGCAGGCTGCCGAGGCGCTCGCGCCGCAGGGCATCTCACTGGAGATTATCGACCCCCGCACACTCGTGCCCTTCGACTGGCAAACCGTAGAAGAATCGCTCGCCAAGACGGGGCGCCTTGTGGTGATTCACGAGGATAACCGCACCTGCGGCTTCGGGCAGGCGATTATCACCGAGATGACCAGTGTGCCAGAGCGGTTCAACCTGCTGCTCTCGCCGCCGCAACTGGTCGCGCGGTACGATGTGCATATCCCGTTCTGCCCCGAACTGGAGTATGCCGTGCTACCCGACCTGCCGCGCGTGCTGAAAGCCATCCAGACCGTGCTGGAGTAATCCTCAACGCAGGACGGGTATCATTTAAGACCTGATTAAGCCACACACAAGGGAGGACTATCGGCATGAGAGAGAAAGTAGCCTGCTTGGCTGGGCAGGGCAATCTTGCCCGGCTGGGTTTACTGGCATTTCTGTGGTTATGGAGTAGCACAGGCGTCTTCGCGGCGGAAGCTGTGGAGCTCCCTGAATTCGGCTCGCAAGAGTATCTGATTCTGGCGATTGTGCTGGGCATGGCGTTCGTGGCGCTCGGCTACGGGTTCTATCTGATGCGCTGGACCCTGGCGCAGGACCCCGGCACCCCTAAGATGCAGGAAGTCGCGAAGGCGATTCAGGACGGGGCGAACGCCTACCTGAAACGCCAGATCAGCACGATGATCTGGTTCGTGCTGGCAATCACTGTCGGGCTGTTTGTGTTGTATCGCCCCGTGTATGAGCGTCTTTACCCCGGCGAGGGGCTGACGCTCGCGGTCGGAATCGCCGTCGCGTTTTTCCTGGGCGTGTTCGCCTCCTACGGCGCAGGCTATGTGGGGATGTATATGGCGGTTCGGGGCAACCTGCGCACGGCGGCGAAAGCCCTGACGACTTTCAAGGGCGCGCTGGAGACCGCCTTCCGTGCAGGCGCGGTGAGCGGGATGTTCACCGTCGGGCTGGGCTTGCTCGGCGCGACGATTATCTTCCTGCTGTTCCGCGAGAAGGCGATGTTCGTGCTGGTGGGCTTCGGATTCGGCGGCTCACTCGCGGCGCTGTTTATGCGTGTGGGCGGTGGTATCTACACCAAAGGCGCCGATGTGGGCGCCGACCTCGTGGGCAAGGTGGAGGCTGGCATCCCCGAAGACGACCCGCGCAACCCCGCCACGATTGCCGACAATGTGGGCGATAATGTCGGCGACTGCGCCGGGATGGCTGCCGATGTGTTCGAGTCTTACGAAGTGACCCTCGTCGCCGCGATTATTCTCGGCGTGGCTGCCAGCGTTGTGCTGACCCCCGAAAGCGCGATGAAACTGGTGATGTTCGCCCTGCTGGTGCGCGGCGTGGGTATTCTGGCGTCCATTATTGGCGTGCAGTCGGTCAAGGGCGAGGACCGCGCCGACCTCAACCCGATGAAGCCGATTAACCGCGGCTTCTGGGTCTCGGCGATTCTGGCGGCGCTGGGCAATCTGGGCGTTGCATACTTCTTCATGCAGGATGTGACGCTGAAGCCTGATCTGGGCGGCACAGTTGTGGACTGGTGGCGCTTCTGGGTGGCGACCTCGTTCGGGATTGTGGTGGCGGTGCTGATTGAGCGCATCACCGAATACTTCACCTCCACCGAGAAGAAGCCCGTCAAAGAAATCTCCGCCGCCGCCTCTACAGGTCCCGCCACGCTGATTATTCAGGGCTTCGCCTACGGGCTGGAGTCGAGCGTGTGGGCGGTCTTCTCGATTGCGCTGGCGCTGCTCGCGCCGCTGTTTATCTTCCCGCCCGGTGAGTTCGGCGGTCCGATGCTCTCGTTCTACGGGATCGCGCTCACGGGGCTGGGACTGCTCGCCACCACGGGCTACATTCTGGCGATGGACACTTTCGGTCCCATCTCCGATAACGCGAACGGGATTTTTGAGATGTCAGGCGCTCTCAAGGAGCAGGGCAACAAGCCTGCCGCAGGCGGCTTGACGGGCGACCGAATCGTGCATCGCCTCGACTCGGTGGGCAACACCACCAAGGCGCTTACCAAAGGCTTCGCAATTGCCACAGCGGTCGTGGCGGCGGTGGCGTTGTTCCACTCGTTTGTGGAAGATTCGCGCCTCGTGGAGCTGATTAATATTGCCACACAGAACGGCGTTGCGCTCAAAGACGCCTTTGGCGGTCTGCCCGTGGATGTGCCGATTGTGTTTATCGGACTGCTGATTGGCGGTGCGGCGCCGTTTCTGTTCAGCGCGTTCTCCATTCTGGCGGTGGGGCGCTCGGCGTTTGAGATGATTCACGAGGTGCGTCGCCAGTTCCGCGAGAAGCCCGGCATCATGGCGGGCACGGAGACTCCCGACTATGGGCGCTGTGTGGCGATTGTGACCGCGGCGGCGCAAAAAGAGCTGCTGGGTCCGGGCATTCTGGCGATTGCGCTGCCCGTAGCCGTGGGCTTTGGCTTGAGCATCGGTGCTTCCGCCATCACGATTGGTGGGCGCGAGTATGTGTTCGCTGGGGCGCAGGCGCTGGGTGGCTACCTCGCGGGCGCGATTCTGTCGGCGCAACTGCTGGCGGTGCTGCTGGCGAACTCCGGCGGCGCATGGGATAACGCCAAAAAGCGCATCGAGGACGGCTTCCTCGGCGGCAAGGGCACCGACGCCCACAAAGCGGGCGTGATTGGCGATACCGTCGGCGACCCGTTCAAAGACACCGCCGGTCCCGCGCTGAACCCGCTGATTAAGGTGATGAACCTCGTGGCGATTCTGATTGCGCCGATTGTGATTCAGCCGTTGCCCGACAGTGTGCGGATTGCCGTCACCGCGGTTGCTGTTGCGGCGCTGGCGTTCTCGGTCTACTGGAGCAAGCGCGGCTCGATCGCCGAGACGATTGAACACGAGCTGGGCTACCACACCACCGAGGAACCCGAAGAGGCAGGCGAAGCCGCGCCTGTCGGCGGCAAAGGCTCGGAGTAATCATCTCTCGCGAGGGGGAAAGCCCAATCCCCCTCGCGACGCCTCGCCGATTCAAGAAACCTAACGCAACCACACGGGCGGCGCAAGGGGTCGCCGTTCACGAGGCACATTCTTCAAATGCTCTGGCGGCGACGCCGCCAAGGCGACAAATCACCATGCTTGTCGGCAGAACCAAGATAGGGTGCTGCACCCCCATCGTCCACCCGGTTCTGGCTAACCGAATAGAGCAAAAAGCCCTTGCGGGGATCGGTCTTATACACAAACGGCTTGCCTGTGAAGGGGTCTATGACCATCTCGCCCAGTTGTAGCGCTTCCAGCGAGGCAGGATAGTTGCCCGTGCGCTGTTTATAAAGCCGAACCGCGGCGACGCACCCTACCAGACGCAGGGTCGCCAGCTCGCTAAGTTCTATCTCGCTTGGGCGGCTAAACACGGGAAGCAGGATGGCGTTCAGAGGATGGCGAATCTGCTTCTCTATGGCGTCCATATCTATCGGGCGTTCTCGATAGGGGCGTTTGAGGTCTTCAATTGCTTGCCCCATCACGCGCTTATATTCGGGAAGCGCAGCCTTGATCAGCGCCCGCGTGAACAGAGTCCCCCCATCTGTTTCTGAAAAAGAGGAGGAAAGTTGCGACAACCGCATGTGTCCCTCTGCCAGGTCGCGATAGATAGAGAGGTGCCAGTGCATTTCGATTTCCATACAGCGCCAGATTGGAACACGCCGCTTCTCATACTCTTTTGCGAGGTTCAGCAGGGCTTCCAGCGCGGCACGCTCCTGAATGCGAGGCAGCTCCTCTCGGATGGGGCGCAGGGCAATCGCATTAATCGCCGCCCCCACCAGAAAGTGGATGAGTGTTCCGCCCTCACGCATCTGATCTGCAAGGCGGTTCAGCCGCTGGGCGCGGGCGAGGGCTTCGCGGTAGCGTCGCTGGCGCAATTCCTGCTTCATCAGATACGCCTCGGCGCGGGCAAGCCGCCGAAACTGTGCCAGCTCAGGGAAGGGGTAGTCGGGCGTATACAGCATAATCACCTTGCTGGACTGCTGGGTCAGCGGAGCGTAGCGTTTCAGATAAGGCGTTATCTGCTGGAGATAGTAGTCGCGGTCTTCTGCGGAAACCGGTTCGCCTCTTGCAATCGCGTTTTCAATCTGTTCAAAGCGCGTGTCGGTTTCAAAACGCGCGTGCATCTCTTCACCAATCGCCCGATACACTTTATAGGCGTTCTGGGGCGGATACTGGCGCGGCGGCACCTCGATCTTCGGGGGTGTCAACAGCCACACCAGCCCCCCAGCACATAGCAGGAACACCAAACCGAACAGCACCCCACATCCAATCAGCCACTTGCGCATAGACTGTGGATTCGCTCTTACGGCTCCTGTTCCTGCGTGGCGCGTTTCAGCGAGCGCACATAATCGCCAATCACCGTGCGCCAGTGGGGCGAGTCGGCATACTCGTGCAGGTAATACACAATCTGGCTGCCCACCACCGCGCCGTCGGCGAACTGCGCCACCTGACGCACATGCTCTGGCTTGGAGATGCCGAAGCCCACGGCAATCGGCTTGTCGGTCTCCTGACGAATGCGCGCCACCAGCTCAGACAGGTCGGGTGGCAGGGTATCGCGAGCGCCCGTGACCCCTGTACGCGAAACGCAGTAGATGAATCCTTCCCCCCGCTCCGCCACGAGGCGAATGCGTGCCTGCGTGCTGGTAGGCGTCAGCAGAAAGATAGGCTGGAGGTGGTTCGCCCGTGCGTGTGTCAGCCACTCGTCCGCCGCGTCAGGGGGCAGGTCGGTCATCAGACAGGCGTCAAAGCCAACAGTACGCGCGTCCTGCGCGAATCGCGCGAATCCATAACGCTGGACGGGGTTCGTGTAGGTGAACGCAATCAGGGGTAGATGAACCCGCTCGCGCGCCTGGGCGACCCGCTCCAGCACCCGCGCCATCGTCACGCCCCGCTGAATCGCCCGCCACATCGCCGCCTGTATCACAGGACCATCCGCCAGGGGGTCGCTGAAAGGGAAGCCGATTTCTACCATGTCGGCGCCTGCGTCTTCCAGCATCTGCAAGATTTCGGGCAGGCGTTCCAGAGAGGGGTCTCCTGCGGTGATGTAAACAATCAGCGCGGCTTCGCCCCGCGCCTTCAGCTCCGCAAATCGCGCTTCTAACGGCATCGCTCTATTATAGCATACCCGTCGGGCAGGTACAATCTTAAGCATGCCTAAGGCGAAGATTATCGTGACCCTGAAGCCCGGCTTGCTGGATGCGCAGGGGCGCGTGCTACAGGAAGCGTTGCACCAGCTGGGGTTTGAGCAGGTGCAGGGCGTGCGAGTCGGCAAATATCTGGAGGTGGAGCTTCAGCCTGACGGCGACCCAAAGGAGCAGATTGAGGCGATGTGCCGCCAGCTGCTGGCAAACCCCGTGATTGAGCAGTATCACTACGAGGTGGTGGACGAGTGAAAGCGGGCGTGATTGTGTTCCCTGGCTCCAACTGCGATCGGGACGCCTACCATGCTCTGCGCGATGTGCTGGGCTATGAGGTGGACTACCTGTGGCATGCCGACCGCCGACCGCTGGACGATTACGGGCTGATTATTGTGCCCGGCGGCTTCTCGTATGGCGATTACTTGCGTCCGGGCGCGATTGCCCGTTTCGCGCCGATAATGGACTCGGTACGCGCCTATGCGGAGCGCGGCGGACTGGTGCTGGGCATCTGCAACGGGTTCCAGATTCTCTGCGAGGCGGGGCTGTTGCCCGGCGCGCTGACCCGCAACACGGGGCTGAAGTTCCGCTGTCGGCATGTGTATGTGCGGGTGGAGAACGCGCAGACGCCGTTCACACGCCACTATCGGGAGGGCGAGGTACTGAAACTACCGATTGCGCACGGCGATGGGCGCTATGTGTGCGACGAGGCGACCTTAGCCCAGCTCCAGCGCAACCGCCAGATTATCTTTCGGTATTGCAGTCCCGACGGCGCAATAGACCCCGCGTGGAACCCCAACGGTTCGGTGGACGCGATTGCGGGCGTGGCGAACGAGCGCTTCAATGTGCTGGGGATGATGCCGCACCCAGAGCGGGCGTGTGAGCTGTTGCTGGGCAGTGAAGACGGCAGGCGGCTGTTGCAGGTGGCGGGTTAGCGGCTTTGAGGGTTGCACGCCTGAAGCGCAATCGCCAGCGCCGCGTAGTCGTCATACGGCTCCGGGGGGACACGCAAGCCTTTGGGGAGCCAGCGTCGCCAGCCGCGAGGGGGGTGATGCCGAAAGTAGAGCTCTCGCGCCTGCAGGGTCGTGTTGCGCTCCTCTACCGCCTCCCACGCGAGATTCGGGAACCGCTCGCGCAGGGCAGCCATCAGACGGCGTGAGCCAGTGCCCTTACCGACCAGCACGCGCACGGGCTGATACGCTTGCAGGAGTCCCGCGAGGCGCTCCGTCAGTTCCTCAATCGGCAGAATCGCGCGATACTGAATCTGATAGCCCTCTGGTGTCAAATCTACCACCACGACCCCTGCTTTCTGATTGCCCGGGTCTATTGCCAGCACGCGCATGAGGTCAGGGGGTGGGGTTCAGTTTGGCGAGCATTTCGTGGCGCTCGCGCGCCTTGCGCTCGATGTTGCGCCAGATGCCGCGCAGTCCCATCGCCTGCTTCATCGCGTCCAGCGTTTCGTCGGCAATCTGGCGGACTTTGAGCGTGCCCGTGTAGATAATCTCTTCCACATAGCCGCGCTCTTTTTCGAACTGGGCGCGGCGCTCGCGGATGGGGTCCAGAAAAGCGTTCAAAGCGCGCGCCAGCTTTTCTTTGACCTCCACATCGCCCACGCGCCCCTCCCGATAGCGCCGCTTGAGGTCTTCCACCTCTTCCTTGTTGGGGTTGAAGATGTCATGATAGATGAACACGGGATTGCCTTCCACCGTGCCCGGGATGTGCGCGTGGATGCGCTTGGGGTCGGTATACATGGAGCGCACCTTCTTCTCGACGGTTTTGGGGTCATCCGAGAGGAAGATGGCGTTACCGAGGCTCTTGCTCATCTTGGCTTTGCCGTCGATTCCCACCAGTGTGGGCACCTCGCTGAGCATCACTTCGGGGATGGGAAACACCTCGCCGTAGAGATGGTTGAAGCGGCGGGCAATCTCGCGGGTGATTTCCACATGCGCTTCGTTGTCTTTGCCGACGGGCACGAGGTGGGCACGGGGCATCAGAATATCGGCTGCCTGCAACACAGGGTAGCCAATCAAACCGAAGGGGATAGATTCTTCGTCAATATTGGCGGCGCGTGCCATATCTTTGATACTGGGCAAGCGCGTCAGGCGCGGCAGGGTCACGAGCATCTCGAAAATCAGGTTCATTTCGTACACCGCATGTACCGCCGACTGGAGATAGATGGTGGACTTGTTCGGGTCAATCCCCACCGCGAGGTAGTCCAGCACCATCTCGCGGATGTTGGTGCGCATCTCCTCGATATCCTGTCGTGTGGGGCGCGTGGTGAGCATATGCAGGTCGGCAATCAGGAAATAGCAGTCGTACTCGTCCTGCAACGCCACGCGATTTTTCAGGGAGCCGACATAGTGCCCCAGATGGAGTTTGCCTGTAGGGCGATCGCCCGTGAGAACCCGTTTCCGCTCGCTCATCGAGGGGAATTATACCTGCCCCAGGGCGGGTCGAGGTATACTACATGATACGATTGAGGGTGAGAAAATGATGACTCCAACACTGGAGCGCTTGATGGAACAAATCAAAAACCTCAGCCCCGACGAGATGCGGGAACTGATGGAATACCTCCAGCGCAGGATTCGTGCAGGGCGCCCTCGCCGTCGATGGGCGGAAATCGCAGGTAAAGCGCCGTATCCCCTCACAGGCGAAGACGCGCAGCAGTGGGTATCACGCACGAGGCAAGAGTCCACGCTAACACGAGAACAACGGCTGGGAGACGCGCAGTGCGAGTAGAAGAGCTTTTGTCGAAGGTCGCACGCCTTTTTCTGGATACGGCACCAGTCATTTACTACTCGGAAAAACACCCTGTTTATTACACAACAGTTTCGCCCATTTTCCAATCAATAGATGCGGGGCATATTACCGCCGTAACTTCCGTTATTACGCTTTCGGAATGTTTGGTTCACCCTTGCCTCCGCGGGCTGATCGAGCTGCAAAATGACTACTTCGACTTAATCGTTCACGGCGCGAATGTGGAGTTTGTCCTTCAGGACGAGCAGGTAGGGCTTCTTGCGGCGCAGTTGCGTGCCCGTTACCGAATAACACTTCCTGACGCGCTCCAGATAGCGACGGCATTGCAGAGTCGCTGCGACGCCTTCCTAACCAATGATACCGAACTAAAAAGAGTGCAGGAAATGCAGATTGTCGTGGTACAGGAGTTGAGTCTGTAGGACAGGAAACACCCCTTGACAAACCCCTGTATCGAATAGGGTATAATTGCCATGCCCCGCGCGGGTGGTGGAATTGGTAGACACGCATGGTTGAGGGCCATGTGGGGCATCCCGTGTGGGTTCGAGTCCCACCCCGCGCACCAGCGTGGGCGGTTAGCTCAGTGGCAGAGCGCCTCGTTCACACCGAGGAGGTCGTTGGTTCAAGTCCAACACCGCCCACCATTTTTTACGGCGTGCCGAACCAGTCCTCTACGAACTGGGTCATGTGCCCATACCAACCCCAATACATCAGAATCAGTGCAATCCCCGTGCCCAGCAGCCCAATCAACACCGCCATTCGCAACAGTCCCATGCGCGTCTGGCGGAACGAATCCTGACTGCGCTGGTGATAGTAATCCGCCAGCCGCTGGAGCATTTCCACCGCCTGCCCCGACTGAATGCCTGTGGTGACCAGCGCGACCTCTTCAGGCGGGAACATGCCGGAGCGCGCGAGGGCGGAGTCGAGCGGTTCGGCGCGTTCACCGCGGGCGAGGTTCACTGCCGCGAGGCTACTGGCGATTGCCGCGTTGGGCACGGTGCGCACCGCCAGCTCCCATACCGAGGCGGGCGCAAGCCCCACCGCCGAGAGGCGCGACAGGTGATACAGAAACATCTGGAGCGACTGTGCCCGAACCCAGTCGGCGTACCCCCACACCAGCGGCGCCCTCAGCTGAAAGCGCGCGCGAAACCACTCCATCCGATTGATCAGTCCCCACACGCCCCACGCTACAATCAGCCCGACCAGCAGGGGCAGTCCAATCTGCAAAAACGCCTGCCACCAGCCCTGAAAGACGACCCTTAACCCCGCCGCAGGATTGCCCACCTCAGACCCCGTGAACTGGCGCAGGGCGTAAATCAGCCCCAGTCCAAAGGGCGCGACAATCGGCAGGCTCAACACGGTGATAAGAAAGCATCCCTTTGCGGGCACGCCCCACATGCGAAAAGAGCGCCAGTTTTCGTAATACTCCACAAGTTGCCCAATCGCGTCAGGCAGGTAGCCCCCTGTCTCTCCTGCCTGAATTGCACCCACCACGAACGCAGGGAACAGGCGGGGATATGCCAGCATCGCCTGCGAGATGGGAACGCCCTGCGCCGCCTTTTCGGCAATCTCAGCGCACGCCTGATCCAGCGGCTTATGGTTCACACGCCCTGACACCAGCCGAAACGCCTCCGCCGCGCTGTAGCCCGCATTCAATAACGCCTGCAACTGCACCATCAGGAACCCCATCGTGTGAGGCGAGACTTCCGAACTCTCCCATTCGGGCATGGTAGCAGGTTGTGCGGGCGCGGTCGCCACCGTTGAGTCGGGGACGCGCACGACCTGCTGCACCATCAGCCCGCGCTGGCTCAGAAGGCGCTGCACCTCGCGGGCATCCTGCGCCTGAACCGTGCCTGTGCTGGTCTGCCCGCGCGAATCAACCGCCTGATAACGAAAGGTGGGCATCGTAACGCCTGACCTCCTGACGCTGAATTTCGGGGTTCTGCAAAAGCGCTTGAAGCGGCGTGCCGTCGGGTAGCACGAGGTCGGGGGTCATTTCAGCGAGGGGGATTAACACGAAGGCGCGCTCGCGCATGCGGGGATGCGGAATCGTGAGCTCGGGCGACTCCATGCAGAGGTTATCGTACAGAATGATATCGATATCAAGCGTGCGGGGCAGCCAGCGTTGCGGGGCAGGTTCGCGCCCCAGCGCCCGCTCGATTGCTTTCACCGCCTGCAGCAGCGCCAGCGGTTCCAGCGCGGTTTCCCCCCAGAGACCGATGTTCAGATAGGGACGCGGATCAGGCGTTTCTCCCACAGGTGTGGTTTCGTAGACCGACGAAATCTGCACAGGGATAACCCCATACTGCGGCAGAAGCCGTACCCCCGTCCCCAGATTCTGCAACCGATCCCCCAGGTTAGACCCCAGACTCAGGTAGACCTTTGCCACGCCACAGGGAGTATACCCTTAACCGCGCGGGTGGGTTTTGCGGTACACCTCACGCAGGCGTTCCAGACTGACCTGGGTGTAAATCTGCGTGGTGGCGATGTCGCTGTGTCCGAGCAGTTCCTGCACCGCGCGCAGGTCGGCGCCCCCGTTCAGCAGATGCACGGCGAACGAGTGGCGCAGGGTATGAGGCGAGATGTTTTTGGTGATGCCTGCGGCGAGGGCGTAGGCTTTGATTTTGCTCCAGAAAGCGATACGGCTCAGGGGCGCGCCGTGGTCGTTCAGAAAGAGCGCATCGCAGGGACGTTTGGGGTTCACCAGTTTGGGACGGGCGTCGCTCAGATAGCGCTGAATCCAGTAGACGGTCGTTTCGGGCAGGGGCAAGAGCCTCTCGCGCCCGCGCTTGCCCTGCACATGCACCAGCGCGTCCGCCAGATTCAAATCACCAATTCGCAGCCCCAGCAGCTCGGAGACCCGCATGCCGGTAGTATACATCGTTTCGAGCATCGTGCGGTCGCGCAGTCCGTGAGGGGTATCCAGCGGCGGCTGGAGCAGCAGGCGTCGCACTTCGTTCACGGTGAGCGTTTCGGGCAGGGCGCGATGGGGGCGTGGAGTTTCCAGCGCGTCGGGCGGTTCTTCCGTCAGGATGCCGCGGCGATACAGATAGTTCAGAAACGCGCGGGCGGCACTGAGCTTGCGGGCGATGCTCGACTCGCTGAGCGCACGGCGACGCAGGTAATAGATAAACCCTTCCCACAGGCTGGCGTCCCACAGGTGCGGCTCGGCGCGTCCCGAACGCTGAAGATACTGGGCAAACTGGCGCAGGTCGACGGCGTAGGCGTTCACCGTGTGGGGCGAGGCGCGCCGCTCGCTCCGCAGAAACTCCAGAAACGAATCGATGTAGGCTTCCATCAGCCCGCTTCGCCTTCCACTTCGCCCACTTTGAGCTCCAGCTCGCTGCGGAGCTCCACGCGCTCAATCTTGCCGTCGCGAATCCAGACGATGCGGTCGGAAATATCCAGCATCTTCAGGTCGTGAGTCGCTGAGATAATCGTGACCCCGCGCTCTTTGTTGAGTTTTTTCAGCAGTTCAATAATCTCTTTGCCCGTTTTGAGATCCAGGTTGCCCGTGGGTTCGTCGGCGAGGATGATGGAGGGGTTATTGGCGAGAGCGCGCGCGATGGCGACGCGCTGCTGCTGCCCGCCCGAAAGCTCGGTTGGCTTGTGGTGCAGGCGCCCGCCCAAACCCACCAGCGTGAGCAGCTCAATCCCGCGCTCGCGTGCCTCGTCCGCTGTAACGCCCGCGAACACCATCGGCAGAGTCACATTCTCCAGCGCGGTCATCACAGGAATGAGGTTAAAAGTCTGGAAAATGTAGCCGATGCGGTGGCAGCGCAGGAACGCCAGCTCCTGCGGGTCTAACTGTGCCATGTCCACATCGTCGATAAACACAGAGCCGCTGGTGGGTTTGTCCAGCCCGCCAATCATGTTGAACAGCGTGCTTTTGCCAGAGCCAGAGGGTCCCATGATGGAGAGGTACTCGCCTCGATAGATGTCGAGGGTAACCCCATCCAGTGCGCGCACGGTGAGTTTGCCCATCTGGTACTCTTTGACCACATCGCGCACGCGCACGACGAACTCGCTACCCTGATTTGTTTGCGTCGTTGCCATCGTTCAGACCTCCACACGCAGGGCGGCGGCAGGCGGCATCTTCGCGGCGCGGATGGCGGGCAAAATGGTGGCGACGACGGTCAGAAGCACCCCAATCGCCATCGCCTGCAACAGCAGCCAGCCCAGCGCGCCCAGCGATACTGCCGCGAACACCGCACTCCCCTGTCGGAATAGATTGATCAGAAACACCAGCCCCCAGCCCACAAAGAAGCCGATAAACGAGGCGACCACTCCCAGCAAGCCCGACTCCAGAAAGAAGAGCTTCACAATAAACGAATCCAGCGCGCCGAGACACTTCATCGTGCCAATTTCCTTATAGCGCTCCGTCACCGCCATCAGCATCGAGTTGGAAATGCCAACGGTGGACATCAGCAGGCTCATCACCACCAGCCAGGTCTGGCGGGTAGCGGCTTCTATTGTGGCGGGGTCATTCGGGTCTAACGGGGGCGCATAGAGGGCGGCGGCGCGCACCGCCGTGAAAAACGCGATTCCCAGCATAATGCCTGCGGCGGTAATCAGCGCCCGCAAAAACCGTACCCGAATGTTCAGCAACGCAATCCGAAACGCCACCGACAGCGGCAGCTGTACCTGCTTGCGGATTGCACCCTTGCCCGTTGCATGCTGTACCGTACTCATTGTCGTTTCTTCAGATAGGCGATAAAGCCCCGTTGCGAAAGCGTATTTAAAAACGCGAAGAGCGAAAACTCCGCCTCGCGTCGCTCTAATTTATACCGATGCACCAGCCGCTGGACGATGGACTCCACATTGTGCTGTCCATCGCAGAGCAGCCACACCGTTGTGCCCGTCTCATCCAGCTCGATTTTATGTTCGCGCGGGAGCTTGAAAATCCTGCTAAGCAGGCGTGCGATTCCGCGCGGCTGGAAGGGCACAATCAGCAAGCAGGTTCCGTCCTCGCGCTGTTCGTAGGCGACGGCAGGATTGCGAACGGGGTAGAGCTTCAGCACGGCGCGTCGGTCTATGGTCGGTTTGGGCTTGCGGAAGAGGCGCATCAGGGGCATCGTGTGCGAGCGTACACCTCCTCCAGCAGGGTGTTGCGACGCGGGGTCTGATACTGAATGTGAAACACCGCGTTGCGTTCGGGCTGGAACCATGCGACGGCTTCCACGCGCCATGCGGGGCGGTGAAGCGTTGCCAGCCCGCGAATCGCTTCGGCGACGGTCACCCCGAAGGGCAGGGACGCGCGCATGCGCAGGGCGCCGTCGCTTTGCGGATGGCACTCCATACGGCGCAGGGAACCCCACCGCAGCCAGAGCGACGCCCACTCTTCGAGCGAATAGCCCTTCATCAGTTGCTCGGCGCGGGCGATGCGCTCAATCAGCAGGTGTTCGCGCCGCGCCCGAAAGAAGAGGCGTGTGTGCCCCGAAAGCACCTGCGCCTTTGCCAGCCGAAACCGTTCGGGCACCGCCGTGCATAGCCCGTAGAGGCTCCACACCACCCAGCCGTCGGGGTCGGGCTTCACCGAGAGCGTGTCAAAGATTGGGCGCGCCAGCTGATGGAGCGCCTCATGGCGCGAGGCGGTGCGCATCTGAATCAGCGCAATCGTGTGGCAATCGGGGTAGCGGCGAATCTGTCCCAGCGCGCGCTCGTCCGACTGCCAGCGAAACTCCAGCGTGTGTTCGTCAAGGGGCTTAATCGTGCCACTGTAGGGCTGGCGCGCGCGGCGTTTAGCGCGTTCGATGCGTTTCAGGAACTGGCTCAACACATAGTGCAGGTCGGTGCGACGGCGCGAGCGCACCCACTTGATGTCAATCTCCGTGCTACCTGGCGAGCCAATCTGGATGTAGCCGTCGTTCCAGTCGCCTGTGTAGCCTTTGAGGAACCACTCGTGGGGCACCCGAATCTGGATGCCCTGCCAGCCGATGAGTACGGGCAGGGGCGTCGAGTGGGTGGCGTGCCCGCTTGCCCGCATCGTGGCGTTCACTTATTGAGCTGTTCGGCTTCGTCGTCGGTGCGGGTTGCGCGGCGGAACTCGGTGAGCGCCTCACCAATCGAACGGGCTAACGCTGGCAATCGGGACGCGCCAAACAGCACCAGCACAATCACCAGCAGAATCAGCCACTCCTGTGTGCCCATGTATCCCAAAATCGGCATCGTTCTCGTAGCCTCCAGCGTGTATTATACCCTATCCCCCATCCTGACAAGGGAAGCTGCTCTGTTGCAAGGATAGGGGCGTGAGCGTTCCGAGACCCTTCCTTCAGGTCTTAGGGAGAGGCTTTTTGACAGGCGTGCCGTCTTGGAACTTGTGCCCTGACGGCTGAAGCCGTTCCTATAAGACGAAGCCGACTTGCGTCGGCTGAAGTAGCACGCGCATCCCTGCGCGTGGACAGGGGGAGGATGCCCCTGCTACGGGAGCCAGCGGAGGCTGGCTTTGTTTATTCGGAACGGCTTTAGCTGCTCTGTTGCAAGGATGCTTGTTCCGCTTGCTGACCCAGCGAGTTGTGCCGCGTGGGGCGCGGCGACCGCGCCCCTACGCATACGAGTAGGGACGCGGTTCCCGCGTCCTGTTCCTTGAATCTCCTGATCTTTGCAACAGAGCAGCTTTAGCCGTCGCTCTTTCGGGGACATCGCGGGCTCCAGAAGGTATCTTTCCCACAGAGCAGGTTCAGCCATATGGCGTAAATACCATGCGATTCTGTTGCTCACTTTCCAGGGGCTTTTTAACATTCTCTTAAACAACCCTTAACCATCCATTAACGCCCTCTGCCATACACTTATGCCACCGCCCTGGGGAGTTCCATACGGGGCGGATTCCGAAGCTCGGTGCGATAGGAGAGTGGGTGTGTATTGCGCCGGGCTTCGATAAAACCATAAGGAGGCTGTGGATGATTCGCACAAGGAGGTTCTTCTCGGTTACTCTGTTGACGGGTTGTCTTTTCGTCGGGTTTGCAGCAGATATTTTTGCCAGTGAGAGCGTCGTAGTAAAAAGCCGTCGGGCTGGCTCTAACTCGCAGCAAGACCCCCAGCGTTTGCAGGAGCTCCAGCAGCGCATCGAGGAGCTGCAACGCCAGCTCGAAGCGCTCCAGCGCGAGATGGAAGAGGTGCGCCTCTACATCGAGGAGCAGGCGCAGGAGACCATCCCCGTGATTCAGACGAACCTCGCAGAAGCGCTTCGCGCGCGTCCGGGCAACTACATCCAGTTCCAGTGGTTTGACTCGCAGGAAAATCGCCCTAACGAAGGGTTTCAGCTGCGCCGTTTTCGCATAAGCCAGACGAATGTGATAGACCCCCGCACCCAGATGCGTCTGGCGTTTGATGTGTCCACAGGGGCGCAGCGCATCTCGGCGGAGTTGCGCGATGCGCAGTTGATCTGGGATATCGAGCCTTCGGTGGAGCGCGTCGGGGTTCAGCTGCTGGTGGGTCAGCAGCCGTTGCCTCTGGGCTACGAGCTGGAGCGCTCTTCGAGCGAGCGTGAGTTGCCGGAGCGCGCCCTTTACAACCGCACCATGTTTGCGGGCGAGCGCGGGCGTGGTGCCTTCCTGCGCTACGGGCTGGGCAACAACGCCTTCGTCCACTTCGGTCTGTGGAACAGCCTCACCTTCCTGGATCCCCAGCAGACGGGCGCCAACACTTTCGGCAATCTGGGTAGCACGCTCGCATGGCACGCTGGAGTCCGCTACTACACCCTCAACTACGAGTACGGCGTGTCGGGCTTCTTCGGCAAGCGACCGGGCTTCACTTTCAACGACCCCACGAACAACAACCAACCCGTTCAGGTACCCAGTGTCAATCGCGAGTTTGTCTTCGTGGATGCTACCCTGCTCGATGTTCTCGTGGAGGGGTTCACGCTCCGCGGCGAGCTGATGGTGGGCAAAGACCGCGTGCCGACCACGCGCACGGTCAGCGGGGTCACCATCCCGCGGTACACCCGTTCCACCAACATTCTGGGCTACCAGATTCAGGGCACTTACCGCCTGAACTACCGCAACTTTTTGACCGTGCGCTACGATGTGTTTGACCCCGACACAGGGCGTAGCGGCGACAGCACCCGCACATGGGGCTTTGCGTACAGCTACTTCATCAACCCCGGCGTGCGACTGACCGCCTCGTATGAAACCCCCGACGAAGAGGGGAGCGAGGTCCGCAACAATCAGTGGACCATTCGCCTTCAGTACCGCTATTGATGGAGGGAGTGAACGATGAAACGCAACAAAGTCTTAGGTTTGGGAATGCTGATCGTGCTGGGAGGCGTCGCGACTGCCTACACGCTGACCCAGCAGAGCATCACCATCAAAGGCTCCGACACGATGCTGATTTTGAATCAGCGCTGGGCGGAGGCGTACGGACGCATAAACCCGCGTGTGAGCGTCTCGGTAACGGGCGGCGGCTCGAGCATCGGAATTAACGCGCTGATTAACGGCGTAACCGACATCTGCGCCTCCTCGCGCCCGATGCGCAAGTCGGAAATTGACCGCGCCCGCAGCCGCGGCGTGGTGGTCAACGAGATTCCTGTCGCGCTCGACGGGCTGGCAATCTGCGTGAATGCGTCCAACCCGGTGGACTCGCTGACCGTGGATCAGGTGCGTCGCATCTACATCGGTCAGATTACGAACTGGAGTCAGGTGGGCGGACCCGATATGCCGATTGTGGTGTTCAGCCGCGACAGCAACTCCGGAACCTACGGGTTCTTCCAGCAGAATGTGTTGAGAAACCAGAACTGGGGGCGCGGTGTGCGCTTCATGCCCTCCACCAGCGAGGAGGCGCGAGAGGTGGCGCGCACTCCCGGCGGCATCGGCTACGGCGGCGTGGCGTACTTCAAGAACCGCCCCGGCATCAAGATTCTCAAAATCGCCGCGAAAGAGGGTGAGCCCGCCTACGCGCCGACCGAGGAGAATGTACGCAGCCGCAAATACCCCATCTGGCGATACCTCTACTTCTACACCAACGGCAAGCCACGCGGTGAGGTCGCCAAGTTCATCGAGTGGGTGCGCTCTAAAGAGGGTCAGGCGCTGGTGGAGGAGGTTGGCTACTACAGCCTGAACCCGTAAGGCAAGCGCTGGGGGGCACAAAAGCCCCCCACTCCGACTGATTACGATGTGGCGCATTCGGTTGTTTGATAGCCTCGTGCAGGCGGCAACATGGGTGGCGGGCGGGCTGCTCCTGCTGACCATCGTTGCCGTGTTTTACTACCTGTTCGCCGAGTCGCAGTACGCTTTCCAGCGCAAGTTTCCCTTCGGCTTCCGAGTCGCACTCCAGCCGCCCGACAGTGAGTATCGTAACGAGGTCTCGATGGACCCGACCGCCAGCCTGCTGGCGACCCATCGCGAAGGCACGGACGAGCTGGACGATGCCGAAGACGCCACCCGCCTGCCTTCGCACGAAGAGTTGAGCCAGATGCAGGCGCTGGTCACGGCGACCGCTCAGACAGATGACCCACGCCAGCTACGCCCTGACGCGCTCTTTCGGGATTGCATGCGCGCCCCCAAACGCGCCGAGCAGGGCGAACGGTTCCTGTTGCTGGCGTTCGCACTGCCCAACTATACGGGCGACCGAATGGTGCTGGCGTGGGAACCCGATGTGTCGTTTGACCCCGCCTACTGCCCCTATGAGCTGCGCCTGCGGCTTGTCCGTGCGCCCGAAGGAGTGCAGGTGAAACCCCTCGAGATAGACCTGCGCCGCCAGCCGAAAGGGTATCTGGAACTGCCTGTCTGGAAGGCGCGCACTCAAGAAGAGTGGCTGCAGGGCTATCTTTTTGAGCTGGAGGCGCGCCCCACCACCACGACCACGCTGGCGACAATCCAGCAGTTTCTTATGCCCGACTGGGCGCCCACGATTCTGTATGCGCGGTTCGGCATGCTGCCCCTGCTGCTGGCGACGCTCTTGATTACGCTGCTTGCGATCGGGCTGGCGATGCCGCTGGGGATTGCGGCGGCGGTGTATTTGAGCGAGCAGGCGTCGCCGCGCATCCGCGAGTGGTTCAAGCCGATTCTGGAGATTCTGGCGTCCATCCCAACGGTGGTGCTGGGCTATTTTGGCGTCATGCTGATTGCGCCCGCGTTGCAACAGATGTTCGGCGAGGCGCTCCAGCTGAGCTCGGGGCGTGGCTTGCTGGCGACTGCGCTGATGATGGCGGTGTTTATCCTGCCGACGGTGATTTCACTCTCCGAAGACGCTCTGCGTGCCGTGCCCAACAGTTTGCGTGAGGGCGCAGAAGCACTGGGGCTGACGCTGGCGGAGCGTGTGCGGCTGGTGTTGCTCCCTACCGCGAAGAGCGGCTTAATTGCGGCAGGATTGCTCGCGATTGCTCGCGTGATGGGCGAGACGATGATTGTCTGGATTCTCAGCGGCGGCACGCCCACGATGCCCGATTTCAGCTCGCCCGCCGCCGCGCTGGGCACGCTGGTCAAGCCGACGCGCGGCATTCCCGACACCATCGCTATCGAAATGGGGAATGTGGAGTTTGAAAGCCCCCACTACGGGCATCTGTTCCTGCTGGGGCTGACCCTTTTCGTGCTGACGCTGGGAATCAACCTGCTGGGATTTGCTTACCGCAAGCGTGCGCAGGTGGTGCTATGATGAACGCGGTGCAGTCGGGTAGTGTGCGAACGGGGGAGTGGGAGTCGCTGGCGGCGCGGCAGGACGCGCGTCGCGCCCGCAAAAACGCCCTGCTCACCAGCGCCTTCGGGGCAGTAGGGCTGGCAACGGTGCTGCTGGTGCTGGGGTTGGTCGCGGCGATTGCGTATCACGGCGCGCCCACCCTCAGCTGGGAGTTTCTCACGCAGCCGCCGCGCGAAGGCATGTCGGCGGGTGGCGTCGGTCCGATGATTCTTGGCTCCATTTTGCTGATGGTGGGCGCGTTTCTGATGGCGACTCCGCTGGGCGTGTTCGGCGGGGTGTGTCTTGCCGAGTATGGCGAGCGCAGCCGCCTGATGCGCCTGATGCACGCCAGCGTGGCGGCGCTGGCAGGCACGCCCCCAATCGTGTATGGGCTGTTCGGGCTGGCGATTTTCGTGCTGAAGTTCAAACTGGGGGTGAGCCTGCTTGCGGGCTGGCTCACGCTCACCCTGTTCTGTGTGCCCTCTATTGTGTTGACCACCGAGGCGGCGCTCAAAACCGTGCCTGCGGCGCTGATTGACGGCGGGCTGGCGTTGGGCTTATCGCGCTGGCAGACGCTCTGGCGGATTGCGCTCCCCTATGCACTGCCTGGCATTCTCACGGGGATTATCCTCTCGCTGGGGCGCGCGGTGGGCGAAGCCACGCCCGTGTTGTTCACTGCCAGCATCTACTACACCACCGCGGAAACGACGCTCGGCTGGGAGACTTTGCGCCAGCCCGTCGCGAACCTGCCTTACTACCTCGCCGAGGGCTACCGCCAGCCCGGCGTTGTGCCAGAGCGACTCATCTGGGGCGCATGCCTGACTTTGATTCTGCTGACGCTTCTGCTGAACGCAGGAGCGATTCTGATTCGTTCCCGAACGCGGAGGCGATACCTATGATAGCGGCGATGACACTTCCCAAACAGAAAGTAGCGATGGAAACAGTAGAGCTCTCTGTATCCTACAACGGCAAGCCCGCGCTGAAGCGCGTGAGTCTGGCGTTCCCCGCGAACGCCGTAACCGCGCTGATTGGTCCCAGCGGATGCGGCAAGAGTACGCTCCTGCGCTGTCTGAACCGGATGAACGACCGCATTCCAGGTGCAGAAATCACGGGCAAAGTGATGCTGAACGGCGAAGATATTTACGCGCGTCGTGTGAACCTGACCCGCCTGCGCCGTGAGGTGGGCATGGTGTTCCAGAAGCCGAACCCGTTCCCGATGAGCATTTTTGAAAATGTCGCTCTGGGACCGCGCCTGCACTACGGTCTTCGTGGGCGCGCCCTGCAGGAGGTCGTGGAGGACGCGCTCCGCAAGGCTGCCCTCTGGGATGAGGTCAAAGACGAACTCCACAAGAGCGGGCTGGCGCTTTCAGGGGGGCAACAGCAGCGGCTTTGCATCGCCCGCATGCTGGCAGTGCAGCCCCGAATCCTGCTGATGGACGAGCCATGCAGCGCCCTCGACCCCATCAGCACCCAGAAAATCGAGGAGCTTATCGTGGAGCTGGGCAAGCAATACACCGTGATTGTGGTGACGCACAATCTTCAGCAGGCGGCGCGAATCAGCCACTACACGGGCTTTCTCATGTACGGCGAACTTGTCGAGTGGGGTGAAACGAGACAGGTGTTTGAGAACCCCACCCGCCCGGGAACCGAAGACTACATCCGCGGGCGGTTTGGGTAAGGGCGTAGCGTACTTGCTGATTTCAGCCTTCTGCGCTGCACCTTTTGGGCGCAGGGGGCTTCTTGCGTAATAGTGAAGTACAGTTCACTCCCCCTTCCGCTGGCTTTCCAGCAGGTGCGCCGTGAACAGGTACTGGTGCGCCCAGCCGGTCCACTCACCAAAACGCTCATGGAACCAGTCCACAATCTGGCGGTAGGTGCGCTCCGTGAGGCTCTTGCCGCGTAGTTCGGGCAACACCCATTTTTGCATCGCCTGCCACATGTGGGTGTCGACGGGCACGGCGAGGTTGTGATTCAGCCCGAACAACAGCACGCAGTCGGCGACTTTTGCCCCCACGCCGGGCAGAGTCATCAGCGCTTGCTTGGCGTCCCAGTAGGGCAGCTCGGCGAGGCTTTCCAGCCAGTTTGGCTCGCGTGCTTGCAAGGCACGGGCGACCTCAATCAGCGTGCGTGCGCGATAACCGAACCCCAGCGCCCTCAAATCGGCTTCCTCCGCCTGCGCCAGCCGCTCCACCGTGGGAAACGCATGCCACTGGCGCCCGCCCCACTCCGCAATCGGCGTGCCGTAGCGCTCACAGAGGCGTTCAATCATCCCTGTGATGCGCGGCAGGTTGTTCGCGGGCGTGCAGAGAAACGAGAAAAGGCACTCCGCCGCGCTTGTCCAGCGCATCAGCCGCAAGCCGGGCAGGGCGCGCACCCACTGCTCCCAGCGCGAGTCGCGACGAATCAACTGCACCTGCACGCTTTTCAGGTCCACTTCCATTCGAAACAGGTGAGTGAAGAGGGCGATCGGCTCACCGCCGACGGCGCTCAGGCTCCAGCGATTGCCTTCAGGGTTCACAATCAGCAGGGCGTCGTTCGCCATCCCTGCCCAGACGCCCTGAATTTCGTACCAGCGAAACACCTGCCCCGTGCGCACGCACAAAGGCAGGTTCACCTCTCCTGCAGGAACCGACAAGCGCACTGTTTTCATCGGTTGCGAGATTGTACCCCAACAGGAATCGGTTTTGCCATCGCGAACCCTGAGGGTGTGCGCGAACTCCTGCTCGAACTCTGGCGCTATCGGGAACTGCTCTGGACGCTCGTGATTCGCGAGCTGCGCGTGCGCTACAAGAACTCCTTTCTGGGGTTCTTCTGGTCGCTGTTGAACCCGCTGGTAACCGTGCTGGTGATGACGGTGGTGTTCAAATATGTGATGGGCATGCGCATCGATAACTACTCCGCCTACATTCTGGCGGCGTACCTGCCGTGGACCTTTTTTCAGTTCGCGCTGCTGGATTCCAGTCAGACGATACTCGTGTATATGCCCGTGATTAAGAAAATCTACTTCCCCCGCGCGGTGCTGCCGCTGGCGACGACCTTCGCGAACCTGATTCACTTTCTGCTGGCGATGGGGGTGCTATTTGTCTATCTCTATCTGTATGTGGGCACGCCTTTGCAATGGGGGCTGTTGCTGCTGCCCGTGGTGGTGCTGGCGCAAATGCTGTGGGTGGTGGGGCTGTCGTTGATTATTGCGTGCTGGAACGCTTTTTACGAGGATGTGAAGTATCTGGTGAGCGTGGGGTTGCAGTTGCTGTTTTTTCTGACGCCGATTATCTATTTTTCGGAGCAGTTGCGGGCAACGACGCTGATTCCTGAAGCCTATCGAGAGCCGATTTTCTGGGCGTATCATTTGCTGAACCCGATGGCGACGCTGGCGATGGCGTATCGCAAACTAATCCTGCCGCCCATCACGCTGATTTACGAGAACCCTGCGATGGGGGAGGCGATGCGCTTCACCGATATGCCCTTGCCCTACTGGCTGCTGGGCGTCAATCTGGTGCTGGGGCTGGCAGTGGCGTGTCTGGGATTAGCCTATTTTCACAAAAAGGAATGGGAGTTCGTGGAGCGACCATGAGCGCGCATCTGGAGGATTGGCTGAGACTGCTGGGGCTGGAGTTTTCGGCGACGAAGCTGGGCAACCTGCTGCAGGCGTTCGGTTCGCCGACGGCGGTACTGCAGGCGCCTGCGGAGGCGCTACGCCGTGTGCCGGGCGTTCGGGAAGCCGATATTGTGGCGATCGAGCGCGCCGCGAACGCTTCCATAGCGATTCCAGAGCCGTTGCAAAAGGGAACCGTGCGCCTGATAACCCAGCACGATTCGGAGTATCCCAACCCCCTGCGCCAGATTCCCGACCCGCCGCCCGCGCTGTTTGTGTGGGGCACGATTCAGGAGCGCGACCGCTTCGGGATTGCGGTGGTGGGCACACGCCATCCGTCGGCATATGGGCGGATGGTAGCGGAGCGGTTCACGCGCGACCTGTGCGAGGCGGGATTGACGATTATCAGCGGTGGCGCACTCGGCATAGATACCATCGCACACCGCACCGCGCTGGAATGCGGCGGGCGCACGATTGCAATCCTCGGCAGCGGGCTGGGCAAGCCGTATCCTGCTGAAAACCTGCGCCTGTTCGCGCAGATTGCCGAAGCAGGTGGGGCGGTGGTCTCAGAGTTCGGCTACTTCAGTCCCCCTGATGCGTGGCGGTTTCCTGTGCGCAATCGGCTGATTGCGGGCTGGGCGCTGGGCACACTGGTGATTGAAGCGGGCGAGCAGAGCGGCGCGCTGATTACGGCACGACTGGCAGGCGAATACGGGCGCGAGGTGTTCGCCGTGCCAGGCAATATCGATAACCCCCGAAGTAAGGGCTGTCATGACCTCATCAAAAACGGCGCAATCCTGGTGGACTCGGCGCAGGATGTGCTGGACACCCTGCGCATTCAGCGCGAGCCACGCCCGCGCGAACTGCAGCTGCCGATGCTGACTCCCGCGCAGGAGAAGTTGCTCGCCCTGCTGACGCTGGAACCCCAGCATCTGGACGCAATCGCCCGCGCGGCGCAGGTGCCTGTGCATATTGCCCAGGTGGAGCTGACCACGCTGGAGATGATGGGCTTGGCGCGACGCATGCCGGGTGGCACTTTCGTGAGGGTTTTGTGATGGCGGAAATCACCCAGACGACACGCAAACGAAGCGAATGGTGGGTTGCCCTGCTGGGCGGGCTGATTCTGGGGTTCCTGTTTGCCTACAACATGCAGCCCCATACGGTGTGGTCGCTCCAGTGGCTTCGGCTGGAGCGTGATCCGAACGCCCCCCTGCGCGACTGGAACGAATACCTGCTGGTGAACTCGGCGATGCTGTTGTGGGTTCCTGTGCTGGCGCTGGCGTTTTTGGGCAAGGGGGAGCTGAGCCAGTACGGCTTGGCGCGAGGCGACGGCGCACGCGGCGCCCTCTACGCGCTGCTGATGTACCTGCCGATGGCAGGGCTGGTCTACTTCGCCTCGCTGCGCCCCGATTTTCAGGCGTACTACCCGTTAGACAAGCGTATTCTGACCGATTACGCCTACGCGGTCTACTTTGAGCTGGTGTACGGCTACTACCTGTTCTGCTGGGAGTTTTTCTTTCGAGGGTTTTTGACCTTCGGGCTGTATCGCTGGCTGGGCTGGTGGGGCGTGGGGTTGCAGGCAGCAGCGTTCGCAATAATGCACTGGGGCAAGCCTGTGCCAGAAATCGTTGGCGCGTTTGTGGCGGGATGGGTTCTGGCGTGGCTGGCGTTGCGGGTGCGCTCGTTCCTGCCCTGCTTCTGGCTCCACTGGGCGGTCTCGATGACGCTGGATTTGATTTTGATCCTGCGCCATCATCAGGGAAGCTAACCCAAAACCTTCTCTAACACCGCAATCACCTTCTCCGGGCGCACGCTGAGCATGCACTGGTGGACGGGCAGTAAGCACTCGGCGTTGCGGAAACGGTTTTCGTAGCACTTGGGGCAGGGGTCTTCGGGCAAAATGCGATAGAGGTGGGGCACGGGAGGCGTCCACACCCACCAGGGGCTGGCGCCGAAGAGCGCAATCGTGGGGGTACCCACTGAGTAGGCGATATGCATGATACCGTTATCCACCGAAATGCAGGCTCTGGCGCGCTGGATAGCGCCCGCCACCTGCGGCAGGCTGAACTGCCCGCGTAAATCTATCAGCGCGGTATGCTCCAGCAGGTAGCTCTCTGTGTCGCCTGTGAAGTAAACTGCACTCTGGCGCTGGGGCTTATCACCCAGCAACCCCACCGAGACTCCCTGCGCCGTACACCAGTCAATCACCTGCTTCCAGTAGTCGCGGTGCCAGAGTTTGGCAGATCGGCGCCCGCCAGTGGCAATTAACACATCGGGAATGGGGCGCCCGGGGTCGGCGGTCGGCACTTCCGTGCGGAAAAAGTCGGTCTCCACGAACGCCAGTCGGCACCAGATTTCGCCGATGTAGGTGCTGCTCAGCACATCGCGATAGCGTTCCAGCAGGTCGGGCGCGGACCAGAACTCGGTGTGGAGCTGATGCACCTTGCCTTCGGCACGGGGCACTTCGTCGCGCAAATCGGGGCTGAAACAGCGCCCCACCACATAGCGCGGCTGGAGCATATGCGCCACAAACGCGAGCGTGGGGTGAAAGTCGCAGTTAATCACAAGGTCATAGTCGCCTGCGACGGCGCGGCGCTCCTCAATGAAGCGCTGGACGCCCGCCAAGCCGTCGGGATTGCCGAACACGGAGACCCGCGCGTCAATATAAGGCAACGCCTCCTCCAGCTCGCGCGTGCGCTCGCCACTGAAATAGTCCAGCACGCAATCAGGGTACTTCTCCTTCAGCCCACGAAGCAACGGCGTGATAATCACAAAGTCGCCCAGCGCATCATAAAACAGAACGGCGATATGGGGACGCTCACGCAGTGGCTGATCGTTGAACCAGGTCATCGTTTCGGTACCCTTCCTGCGCTTAATTATACTCAGGGGATAGGGTATACTTGGGGCAGGAGGTTTTTGCGATGAGAATCTTCGGATTAGCAGTAGCGGTGTTTGCCGCCAGCTTCGTATTGAGTGCTTTTGTGTTAACGAAAGCCGATGCTTCGACGGAAACGCGGGTTGTTTCGGCGATTCGCCAGACTCCGCAAGCATGCCCTGTGTGTGGTGAGACCGTGAGCAACACGGTTCGCGCGCCCCGTTACATGTACGCTGGCACGCTGTATTACTTCTGCTGTGCCGAGTGTCGCGAGAAGTTCCGCGCCGCGCCTGCAACCTACGCCCGCGCCACGGGTAAAAAAGCAGGCTGCTGCGGCGAGACGAGCGAGAAGGCGGGCGGTTGCTGCGGCGACAAGAGCGCAAAGGCTGCAGGCAGTTGCTGTAGCGACAAGGGCGCTCAGACCGCCGCGGCTCAAGCCAGCAAGCCCGCTGACAAGCTCATCTGCCCCGTTTCGGGCGAGGAGCTGGATGTCGCGACCGCGGTCGCGTTCGAGTATAACGGCAAGACCTACTACACCTGCTGCAACAGTTGTAAGAGCAAGTTCCTTGCAGACCCCGAGACCTACGCGAAGAAAGCCGAATCGATCTCCGCTCTGCAGGGGAAGCCTGCTACGAAATAGCGTATACGCCTTACAGGGGTTGGATTAGAGCGAACCCAACCCCTTGACACACGCCCTGCCCAGTAGGGTATAATACCATCCCGCGGGGGGATGCCCGAGCGGCCAAAGGGGCCAGACTGTAAATCTGGTGGCTGACGCCTTCGCAGGTTCGAATCCTGCTCCCCCCACCATGCTGCCCTCGTAGCTCAGGGGTAGAGCGCGTCTTTGGTAAAGACGAGGTCACGGGTTCGAATCCCGTCGAGGGCTCCATCTTTAGGTAAAATAAAAAACACGAAAACGAAGGAGCACGACAATGGCACGACAGAAGTTTGAGCGCACGAAGCCGCATGTGAATATCGGTACGATTGGGCATGTAGACCACGGCAAAACGACGCTGACCGCGG